>Ga0210402_10004743_pt1 | contig 12318 bp, 8 predicted proteins | sample IncBWC7MmetaG_FD_161055 | JGI IMG/M metagenome (GOLD analysis project Ga0210402, IMG submission 161055) | Forest soil microbial communities from Barre Woods Harvard Forest LTER site, Petersham, Massachusetts, United States - Inc-BW-C-7-M | ecosystem: Environmental > Terrestrial > Soil >...
GCAAACCCACAATCCTGATCATGATTTCCTCCTTTTACATTTTGCAGGGTGAACAATCGCGATACGAGCAAGCGTGCCGCTGTAGCCGAATTGCACACGGGATTCACCAGGTGTTGCGCAGTTCGCGAAGCTTCAAGAACACCGTGCGTTGGTCGGGCTTCTCGGGCAAATCGGGAAAAGCCTCGCGTAATTTCGCGATCACCGTGGGGCTGGTCAGCCGGAAGAACGTGTTGATGCGTCCCTCGACTTCGAGCGTCGAAACATAGGCGCCATTGGGGTCTTGACCCGCGAGCTGGTCGAGCATCTGCCGGGCACTGTTGTTGTCGGGCTCGCGATTCAACGTGAAACGCAGATTGTTTTCCATATAATCGTGGCCCGGATAAATCAATGTCGATGGGGGCAGCTTGGCGAGCTGCTCGGAAAAAGTCTTGTAGAGCTCTGCCGGATGACCGCCACTGTGGCAATTGCCGGCGCCGGCATTGAAGAGCGTATCCCCGCAGAAGAGTACCGGCTGCTCGGTGTGCGACAGCAAGCACACGTGACTCATGGTGTGGCCCGGCGTATCCAGGACCTCGAGTTCCACCGTCTTGCCCACTTTGACAACATCTCCCGCACGCAAGCCTCGGGCCATATCGGCGATCTTGTCCCTGGCGTTCTCGTGCGCGAGGATCTTGGCCCCGGTTTTCCGGACCATAGCCTCGTTTCCGCCCGTATGGTCGCGATGTTCGTGAGTGTTCAAGATCTGGGTGATACTCCAGCCCGCTTCCCTGGCGGCCTTTAGGCACTTCTCGGAATCCAAGGGGTCGACGGCCAGGGCTTCGCCGGTTTCGCTACAGGCGACGAGGTAGTTGAAATTGCGTTGGGCGTTGGCGGTCCAAATTTGTTTGACGATCACGGCATCATTCCTGTTCGGTCAGCTGGACAATCTTAGTCCCGGAACGGGCGGCATACGGCGTGAGCAGACCGTATACACAGCAAGCTTGGCGATCTCGCTCAGTGCCGCGGCCCGGAAACCGTAGCTTGAGCGATGGCCACACTCATCCACGAATGACGCTGTCTGACTTGCCCTCCAGCATCAGCCGGTTGATCCGCTTCACGAACGTCGCCGGATCGTCGAGCTGTCCGCCCTCGGCGAGGATCGCCTGATCCAACAACACGGCGGCCCAGTCGTCGAATTCCTTGTCCTCGGCGTTGAGCCGCAGCACGAATGGATGTTTCGGGTTGATCTCGAGGATCGGTTTGGAATCGGGCACGCGTTGACCGGCCGCCTTGAGCATTCGTGCCAGGTTACCGCTCGCATCGTGTTCATCGGCGACCAGACAGGCTGGTGACTCCGTCAGCCGACGGGTGACGCGAACGTCCCTGACCCGCTCGCCCAGACTGCTTTTCATTTTGTCGATCAGCTCCCTGAGCTCGCTCGCCTCGCCACTGTTCTCTTTGCGTTCGGCCTCGTCTTCGAGTGCGCCCAGATCGAGTCCGCCCTTGGCGACGGACACGAGCGCCTTTCCCTGGAACTCGGTGAGGTGGGCCACTACCCACTCGTCGACACGGTCCGACAGCAGCAGGACTTCGATGCCCTTCTTGCGGAACACTTCGAGATGCGGGCTGTTCTTCGCGGCGTTGAACGTCTCCGCCGTGATGTAATAGATCTTGTCCTGGCCCTGCTTGACCCGGGCGAGGTAGTCGGTTAGCGACACCTTTTCGTCAGCTGAATCGGCATATGTCGACGCAAAGCGCAGCAGTCCGGCGATCTTCTCTCGGTTGGCGAAATCCTCCCCGACGCCCTCCTTCAGCACGCGGCCGAACTCGCCCCAGAACTTCGCGTACTTGTCCTTTTCGTTCGCCTCGAGGTTTTCGAGCAGCGCCAATACCTTCTTGGTGCAGCCGCCGCGGATGGCCTCGATGTCCTTGGACTCCTGCAGGATCTCGCGCGAGACATTGAGCGGCAAGTCGTTGGAATCGACCACGCCGCGAACGAACCGCAGATAGGCCGGCAGCAGCTGCTCGGCGTCGTCCATGATGAAGACGCGACGGACGTAGAGCTTGATGCCGTGGCGGGCGTTGCGGTCCCACAGGTCGAACGGCGCGCGCGAAGGAACGTAGAGCAGCTGCGTGTATTCCTGGCGACCCTCGACCCGCGCGTGAATCCACGCCAGCGGATCGTCAAAATCGTGGCCGACGTGCTTGTAGAGCTCTTTGTACTGCTCGTCGCTGATTTCGTTCTTGGGGCGCGCCCACAATGCCGAAGCCTGGTTGACCGTCTCCTCCTCGGCGAGCTTCTGATCCTTGCCCTCTTTCCACGCCTCCTTGGGCATCACGATCGGCTGGGCGATGTGGTCGGAATACCTGCGGATGATCGAACGCAGCTTGGTACCTGAAAGGAGATCGTCGTGGCCCTCGCGCAGGTGCAGCGTGACCTCTGTGCCGCGGCGAGGCTTCTCCACCATCTCGATGGCGAATTCACCGCCGCCGTCCGACTCCCACTCCACGCCCTGCTCCGGCGATTCACCGGCACGGCGGGTCAGCACGGTTACCTTGTCGGCGACGATGAACGACGAATAGAAGCCCACGCCGAACTGCCCAATCAAGTGAGCATCCTTCTGCTGGTCGCCGGTCAACTGGGAGAAGAACTCGCGCGTGCCGGATTTGGCGATGGTACCGAGGTTCGTGATCACGTCGTCGCGGGACATTCCCACCCCGTTGTCGGCAACGGTCAGCGTCCGGGCCGTAGCGTCGTAGTCGACGTGGATCGAAAGTTCTGCGTCGTCTTCGAACAATGCGCTGTTGTGCAGCGCCTCGAAGCGTAGCTTGTCGCAGGCATCGGACGCGTTCGAGATCAGTTCACGCAAGAATATTTCGCGGTTGGAATAAAGGGAATGGATCATCAGCTGCAAGAGCTGCTTGACCTCGGCTTGGAAGCCGAGCGTCTCGCGCCCCGCGTGCGCGGTTTCGGTGGCGGTCACGGTGCTACTCCAGTGGCAGGGGTCGGCGATGCAACCCGATGACGTGGAATTCTAACGCATGGAGCCAGGCGCCCTGGGCCGCGGGGTTCGCTTATTGCCGCGCTGCCGGCGCGCCCGGCGTCAGCCCGGACCTTTGGCGAGAACGCGAGCATCTCTCCCGAGTTGCGAGGGGGCACGAGCAGGGACGCCGCTAGCTGATGCCCAGTTGTTCTATCAGAGACCTAAGCACATGGGCGCACGAGCGCTCGATCTTCAGGGAAAAAAGATGATCGGCACGCGTTCGACCGAGATTGATCGCCGCGATGGGTTTGCCCATGTTGTGGGCCCACTCGCAGAAGCGGTATCCCGAGTAAACCATGAGAGAGGAACCGATGACGAGCACGGCTTCTGACTGTCCGAGTGCCCCAACCGCGGCATCGACTCGATGCTTTGGAACACCCTCCCCGAAAAATACCACATCGGGTTTCAGCACCCCGCCGCAGCACGCGCACGAAGGTACACGGAACGCGTCGACGCACTCGATGTCGGCGTCTCCGTCAGGGGCGACCATCGCGCTAGCGCCGAAGAAAGCGGGATTTTCCGCCTCGAGCGTTCTTTGAACGGATTCCCTCGAATGAATTGCGCCGCAATCCAGGCAGCGTACCCGGCGAAGGTTGCCATGTAACTCGATGACGTCGCTGCTTCCGGCCCGCTGGTGGAGCCCGTCAACATTCTGCGTGACCAGTTGTTGTAGTCGTCCGGCCGCCTCGAGCCGAGCGAGCCCATGATGAGCGGCGTTGGGGTAGGCACCGGCCACGATCCGCCAGCCGACCATGCTGCGTACCCAATAACGTTGCCGCACCGATTGATTGTTGAGGAAATCCTGCAGAAGAACCGGCGGCGTTCGCTTCCATCGGCCTTCGGCGTCACGATAGCCCGGGATACCCGAATCGGTGCTGACTCCCGCTCCGGAGAGGACAAACAGCCGTGAATATTCCTGTATGAAATTGTGGAGATCGCTCATGTCCGCTATCCAACAGGAGTAACGATGACCTATAGCCGGGCTCTGAATTTTGAGCAGTTCACGCTAGCGTCCGCACAAGTGTGATCACCAACGCGCGCGAGTGACGAAAAATGCTGGTGTCAGATCGGGTGTCACGCAGAATTCCAAAAATCGTGGGCACAAACACTACTTTTGCATGTGATCCGGTTCAGGTGACGATGCCGGTGATTGCCACTGTGTCGCCAACGAGCCTTACGGAAGCACCTTTCCCAGTGTCGATCACGATCTCGCCGCCCCGAATCTTCACGCCGTTGCCGACCAGCGAGATCGCAGCTCCCTTTCCGTTATCGAGGGCGATCGCATTGTCATTCAAACAGATGCGAGCACCGTCGGAGGTACGCACCGCTATACCTCCGGCGATGCCCGGAAGATCGGAGATGACCAGCGTATGTTGTCCTGGGGTGACGAGTGTGATCTGACCGACTCCGGGTTGGCCAGAGAGTATTACCGCGGGGACTTCGGACGCTGAACCCCACCAACAGCCGCTCCAGATCGGATAGTCGGGGTCCCCCTGCTCGAACTCGATCCAAACGCCCGCGCCCACCGGCGGAACCGCGACAACGCCGGCGTTCGAACTCGCGAACGGCAATGAGGGCATCGCCCAAGTGCCGGACGCGGTTCCGAGCACGTCGGGCACATCGGCCTGCAGGCGAGCGAGGCGCTCCGGGTCGAGATTGTTGACTACGATTCCCCGATATTTTCCAAAATAACGGCGCTGCTCGCAGTTCATGACGTAGCCCCTATGGTGCGGCGCCGATCCCGGCGCGGACGAGTTCGAACTCCTGGAGGTGACTCTGGGCAGTGATCCTGTCGTGCACGCGACGGACAGCGAAGAGACCGTCGAAGGGCTTGCTCGCAGCGCGGACATCGACCAGCTCTCCGGCGCGCAGCCGCAGGTCGTTGCGTCGCACGTTCAGCACGCCCGATCCGGTCATCGACTCCGCTGAACGCGAAGCGACCGCAAGCAGTTTGGCAGCGGCTTGCAAAGGCGAGAGCTTCGCCGCCTGATGCAGTCGCGTACGCTTTTGGGCCGGCGGCACGACGGCACCCAGTGGTAACCGAAGGACATCGATATTGGGCACCGGCACCGGGATAGGGGCTTTGGAGGCGGGGTCGAGAATAGTCGCTTCGGGGTCGACGCGATGCATCATGTCGAAGCGCAACTCCAGTCTGTCGACATTGGCCGGTCGCTCGAAGTCGATGGTGAGCGAGGGCCGCGAGCGATCGGCGTGGGGCTCGGGACCCCAATAGGCTACCGACGCGCCCGGCAGCGGTCCCGGATTGAGCGTGAAGCGGTAACCGACTTCCGCGGCGAGTGATCGAATGTAAGCGTAGTCGGTGCCGCGCTGATGAAAGATGCGCTCGGTGGGCGCGGGTAGGTCCGTTAGCGGCGCGGGGATGACTTCGGGTGTGACGCCGTACAGAGCATAGGCTGCGAGTATCAACTGGATGCGCGTAGCGATTGCCATGCCGGGATATGGCCTCCCCGTAGCGTCGATTCGGTCCATGAGGAGGGTCAGATCCTCGCCTGCAATAACCAGGAAACGCTCCTCGTCGCTCGTGAATACCGAGTGTTCGACCATGACCCCATCCATGGCTACAGCGGGCTGCTTGCCCACGCCCACCACAAGGACCGTGCGTACGAGGTCGCCCGTCCCGAGCAAAAATCGCGCAGGTAACGTCGAGCCGCGGTCGAGGCGAAACTTAAGCCGGAATGTCCCGCGCTCCCCGATCGCCGCAACGATTTCGACGGCTTCCAGCGCCTCCATCATGTCCGACGGGACAGGCTTCGGTACGGGCGATCCTGCGAGGAGCGAGAAGCCTTGGATACTCATTCAGATCTCGGCGACCGTCCGACCGCTTGCCGACACGTCGACGAGCATACCAGGGAGCGGCAGGCGACGCTTCGCAGCGCCCACGTTCGTTGACGAGACCGCTTCGCATCCGGTGTCCGCAGGAAGTCGCACAGCCGAGCGTCGCTCAATGAAAAGAATTTCTGGGCGGGCGCGAGCGTTGAAACATTTTCGAACAATTTCGAACTTGCCGCGCTTCATAAACAGCGCTACATAAATGTCTCTTTGAACTGCTGCGACTCAATAAGGAGGGATAAGAACATTCTCCACCGCATTTGAGGGGGTGTCACATGTCTGCAATAGGGAGTTCAATTCGCACCGTTGCCGTGTTCGTCGTGGCACTGGCCGTTAGCTCCGGTCGGGTCTGGGGGGCGCAACCGACGATAACGATGTCCGTGGGCCCGGACGAGGCCCTCAACTATCCCTCCAACCTACCGAGCCTGCCCGATGAGCACACGACGATCTTTCCGCCGGCACCGGGTTCGAGCGCATATCGCTTCTTCGCGTCAAGCAGCTTGACCGGGGGATTTTCCGGAGCCGTCGTCCTCGAAACCACGGACCTGCAGACCTTCACCTTTGCATCCGGTTACTCCAATCAGGTGATGTCGGTGCCCGTCCGCTTCACCACCTGCAATCCCGCGTTCGACTCGGAATTCGACGAGAACTATGCGGGGCCGGGGTCGGTCGTTCAGGACCCGACCCGTCCCGCCGGCAACCTGATCATGGTCTACGAAGCCGAGAATCATTGCCCGGGTGGCGTCTGGCAGCAGCCCTTCTACGCTACGGTCGGATTTGCACGATCTTCGGACAACGGGAAGACATGGCCGCCACCGGCCAACGCCGAATTCGGCAACGCCGATCGCTATCCGGTGCTGAAGCTCGCCGCTCCTGAACCGGCCGCGGAGCCTTCGCCCGCCGCAATGGGCAACGCGATCCCCAGCGCCATCGTCGACGGAAATTACCTGTACGTCACCTACGTGGCTCCCCTCGGTCCAGGGCTAACGTCGGACGGAAGGATCCGGATCGCCCGCGCGCTCCTGGGCGGGAACGGCCAAGTAGTCTTTTCGAAATGGAACAACGGCGCATTCAGCACGCCAGGCATCGGCGGAAGTGATAGCGGCTTTCTTCCGTCCGGTGGCTGTGTCGGAGGGCAAGCGATGCCGTCGATCTATTACTTGGACCCACTCGAGATCTTCCTGCTGACCTTCGTGTGCCGCTCCGTGCCGCAAGCGCAAGCCGCTTGGTATTTCTCGACCGCGACCAGTCTCGATTTACAGGACTGGACCGTTCCGCAGCTGGTCCGCAATTCACAATTCGCGCTGATCGATCCGTGCCCGGGTCAGACGGGTGACGGGATGTCGTTTGACGGATGGTATCCATCACTCGTGTCGCCGGGTTCGACATCGGGCCACATTGCGCAATCGGGGTACGCTTTCTTTCTCAATGGATGCGACACGGGCAAGCGAACGTTCATGAGGCGGACCTTCTCAATGAGCATCGGATCGAGCGCGCCGAACATCGATCAACAAGGCCTGACCGGTTCGTGGTACCAGCCGGCTACCAGCGGCCAAGGCATGGAGATCGAAGTCTTCCCGGACCTCGTCGCGCCGGGCACTGGGTTCCTGCAGGGCGGCTGGTTCACGTTCGACGCTGTAGCGAGCGGCGGCGCCGATCATGGCCGCTGGTACACGTTTGGCGGCGAGGCGCGGGCGGGTGATTCGGCGGCAGTCCTTCCCCTCTACCAGAATGTCGGCGGCAACTTCAACGCTCTGCCCGTTACCTATGCCGTGCAAGTAGGCGATGTGGGTTTGAGCTTCAGCGACTGCACGACCGCGCAATTGAACTACACATTCACCGATGGCTCTGGTCGAAGCGGAACGGTGCCACTGACGCGTCTCACCCCTAATGTCAGCTGCGCGCTGGCCAGTAGCACGAGCGCCAGCGGCGACTTCGGTTTGTCGGGAAACTGGTTCGATCCGACGAAGTCGGGACAGGGCTTCGTAATCGAGCTCAATCCCCTCGCCAAGGTGCTGTTTTTCGCCTGGTACACCTACGCGGTCAATGGACAAGCGCTTGGGGCGGCTGGCCAGCGCTGGTACACGGGGCAGGCCAATTATGTCCCCGGCGGGCGTTCGATTCCGCTGTCGCTTTATGAGACTACGGGTGGTCTTTTCAACAGCATCGCGCCGGCGCCGACGACGGGCCAGGTGGGCACTGGAAAGTTGACCTTCACCAGTTGCAATGCGGCGACGCTATCGTTCTCGTTCATCGCCGGATCCAACGCTGGGCAGACCGGGGGCATCAACCTCGCACGGGTGGGACCGGCACCAGCGAGTTGCACTTTCTAGCGCGGCAAGTGGCTGTCCCGACGTTGCCGGCTGACTAAGGCTCGCCGTAGCCCCGCGGCATCCCCACTCTCGCACGCTTGCGTCAGCGCGCGTGCTCGATCGCCGAGAACACGCCTTCACAGCGCTGCCGATCGCGCGCGTCAGCGACTCCTGGCTGCGCGCACCAAGCGAGCAGGCGCTCGTCAGCGCTACTGGCGCCGCTCGTCGCAGCGCCTTGAAAGCGTTCGCGCAGCTGTTTCAGCCGTAGCGCGCGTCGCTCCGCCTGAAGCTCCAGCGGGCATTCGAGACCGAGCAGCAGTTCCAACTCGAGCAGCATTTCGCCGCGCGATTCGGCACCGCGTTCGATCCGCATCACGTGCGCGCCCGCCGCGGCTTCATCGGCGAGCGCGCGCAGCGCCACGTCACGCCGGCCGACCATGGCTTTCTCCCACGCGGCAGGTAGCGCCGTCAACGCGGTCCACTGTGCAAGCACCGCCGCAGCGTCTGCGGTGCCTTCGCCCGAGCAAAGCCGGCGGTCCAGCTCGTCGCACAGGCGTTCCTTCGCTGCCAGGGTTCGCCATACTTCCGTTTCACGCTCGCGGGCACGCGCTGACAGCGCGACCTCGACCGCCTTCTTTGCCTTTGTGAAGCGGGAGTCCAGGCCATGCAATGCGGAATCGGACGTACGCGTCCCGCGCATCCATTGCTCCTGCAGGTCGCGCAGCCTTCGGCGCGAGTCTTGCTCGTTCTTATTTGGCGCTAGCGCGAGCTGCTCTAGCTGCACGCAGATGCTTTCCAGCGCACTGCGTGCTTCGCGCTTGACAACGTCCTCCTGCTGGCGTTTAGTCTCACGCGCTTGAAATACTGCATCACACGCCGCGCGAAATTGCTCCCACAGCGCGCGCTCGTCGCGCTGCGTCAGCATCAGTTCCCTCGCCTGTGCCTGCCATTGGGCCTGGATGGCCTTGACCTGCGCCGGCGCATCGCGCTCCAGCGCTTTCGCTGCTAATGCGGTGGCCTCCTCAATCAAGGCCAAGCGGCGCGCCTTCGCCTGGCCTCGCGTCGCGGACAACGCATCGCGCAACGGCGCAAGTACAGCCTTGAGCCTTGCATCAAGACCTTTCCAGGCCTTGGGATCGACACTGCCCAGATCGCCCTCGTGCCAGCGACGATCGGTTTCACGCAGCCAGCGCTCGATCGCGCGCCAGTCGCGCGGCTCAACCAGCAACGTCGGCGCCTGCGCTGCGGCGGCGGCGATGAATTCCTCGCGCTGCTTGCGGACCTGCTTGTGGAGTGCCGCCTGCTCCGCAAAATACCGAGCGGCGGGTGCATAGGCTTTTTCGCAGGCGCGGTCGAAGCGTTCCCATAGCGCCTTGGGTGCGCCACCCCGCTGCTTGTCGAGTGCACTCCATTCGTGGCGAAGTTTCTGCACTTCCGCCGCAAGGTGCGGAGCATCCAGCTTCAGCGTGGCCGCAGACTCGGCGCGCTCGCAGAGTTGAACGCGGGCCTGGTGCTGCCCGAACGATTCCCAACCTTCGAGTTCTTTTAGCTGCTGCATCAGACGGCTCAACCGCTGCAGGGTCGGCTTTGGCCGCAGACCGGCGCCGGGGCTGCGCGTCCTGATCTCCTCGGCTGCCGCACGCGCTGTCTGCAGTTGACCGGCGGCAAGCGCCTGCTCTGCGCTATTCAGTAGAGTGTGCAGCTGCTGCCGCGAAGAATCGGCTTCCTGCTCTGCGGCCCGTATCTGCGCGAGCCTGCGCTGCTGGATCACGGTCAGGGCGGTCTCGAAACGACGCGTCAGCGCGGGCGCTCGAATGCTTTGATCCAGGGCCTGCCACCGCTCCGGCAGCTTCGCGTCATCAATGGATGTGCCTGCAGCGAGCTGCTCGGCTTCGACGACGAGCCTTTCGGCGCCTGCCCGCGCCTGGAGCTCCTGCGCCCACCGCTCGATGCGCTGCTCCGCCTCATCGAGGCTGGACGAGGCATTCGCGTAGTTCTGGCCCGCTGCGCGCAGTGCGGCAACTTCGCTGCGCAGAAGCTCCAATTCACCCGACGTGGCGGGCGGATCTGCCCTCCCCAGCCATTCGCTCAGCCGCTGCTCGAACTGCATACGCGTGCGATGCTCTGCGTGTTCGCGATCGAAGCGCGCCTGGAGTGCTTGGCGGGCAGCTTCGCAGCGCGCCAGACGCGCAGGGTCCTCACTCAGGTTCAGCGCTTGCCAGCGGCGATTGAGCTCGATCACGCTCGTCAGGATCGGGCCGGATTTGCTCGCCAGCGCCTCAAGTTGCGACAAAATGACATCCGCTTCGGCCGCGCCGCCTTCGCGATTCTCGATCGCATCGAGCCGTTTCCGGGCCAACCGCGCCACACCGCGATCCTTGTCCCTGGCGGCGTCGGCGAGCTTGCGCAGCCCGTCCGGGGTGCGAACGTGCTGGGCGGCCGCCATACGCGTCTTCGCGTCCTCGGCGGTGAGCGCGAGCTCGACGAGTAAGGCTTCCTCGCGAATCGCGGCGATCGCGCTGCGGCGACGCTCCACATCGGGAGCGCGGCGCGCCACATCAGCACGCATCGCATCGGTGCACTGCGCGGCACCCAGCAATGCCGTTGCTCGAGCGCTATCCGGGCTTTCCGACAACAAGGTCCCCAATGCCGCCGCAAGCACGGCACGCACGGCCGCATCGGACTCGTTTTCCCAGGCTGTGGCGAGTACGCTCAAATTGTCGCAACATTTCGCCGCGGCGATGCGGACCTCCGGCGCGGGATCGGTAGCGAGCAACACCGCAAGCTCGTTCGATTGAGGCGGCAACTTGGCCACCGCGATGACCCGCCGCGCGGGGTCGGCGTGAAGCAAGGCGGAAGGAAAGAGGCGTTCGGTGAGCATGCGTGAGGCGCCCACAGGGGTTACCTGCGGGGGCATTCGAGTGGCCAAACGCCATGGTAACCAAAAATCGCTTCCTCGGCGGATGGTCCGTGATGGGCCACGGGAAAAGGGAAGCCGCTCGCCGGCGGGATAGAACCGGCATCAGCCCGACGATCCGGTCTTGAGTAACTCGAATGACGGGTGTGGTAAAGATTCGCTTAGGGATCGGTGTGAATATTCCCATTGTGGCGGCGCAAATACCGGTGTTAGCCTATACACGACAAATGCCTCTTGAACCGGGGAGTGTCAGATGAGAAACACGAAAATCCCACGTACCACAGCCGGACTGTGCGTAGCAATCGTGGCGAGCCTCGTTGCTGTCCTGGGGATGCCAGCCCAGGCTAAAGAAGCCCACCCACGCCATGCTGAAGTGATGAATCGCGATAGACATCTTGCCCATGAGATGAACAAGGACTACGGACATCTCAGTGGACACTATAACCAGCTTCAAAAGCAGGATGCAGCGATCCGGAATCAGACGCGGAACGACATGCAAAAAAATGGTGGCTACCTCACTAAGGCCCAACAGAAACAGCTCAATGGCGAGGAGAATACGCTGCGGAGCGAGGTCAGCGCCGATAAGGGCGCGCCGCCCAAGACTCAATTCGAACAAGATCACCCGAGGCGCGCCGAGGTGCTCCATCGCGACGACCGGATCGGCGGCACGCTGAACGCCGACGCCGGTAAGCTTGGCGGTAACTTATCTTCGCTCAAGCAACAGCAACGGTCGATTCGCCAACAGGAGCAAGCCGACGCTGCCGCTAATGGGGGCTACATTACCAAGACCCAAAAGGGGCAACTGAACGCGGAAGAGAATCAGTTGAATCAACAGATCAAGGCAGACTACAAATAAATGCGTGAATGAGATCGGCTGCGGGAAAGAGCTTGATCTGGTACTCGTAGTTGCGGCCGGCCCTCTTCCCCGGCGAATCGCGAGGACGAGGTAGCCCGCGGGAGGCCAATCACGCGCCAGCCGCCGCGGCCCGCACGCGCCTTTCACCCGGCAAGTAGGTATGATCGGTTCTCCATTCGCCGACAGGTGAGTGATTGGAGGGTCGACGAAGGTACGTCGGTGCTTTCGGCACCACGTTGCGTTCGCCCAGCGACCAAGTTAAGTTACCTGGTGGGGAAGGAACCGGTAACGCTAGGCTTGTCGGGGAAATATTCCATGAGTAAGAAAATAATCGTTCCTTTGTTAGCTGCGCTTGTTCTG
>Ga0210402_10004745_pt1 | contig 12317 bp, 7 predicted proteins | sample IncBWC7MmetaG_FD_161055 | JGI IMG/M metagenome (GOLD analysis project Ga0210402, IMG submission 161055) | Forest soil microbial communities from Barre Woods Harvard Forest LTER site, Petersham, Massachusetts, United States - Inc-BW-C-7-M | ecosystem: Environmental > Terrestrial > Soil >...
CCTCCATCATCTTCGGCACGGAAAGCGGTATTCTCTATTCGCTCAAGGCGTCGGACGGCGCGCCCAATACCGGCTTCGGCAATGGCGGCACGGTGGACGTCAAGACGCCCGAAATCATGAACGGCTTTAAAGTGCCCTACAGCATCCTGCAGGCGCCCTCGATCTACAAGAATCTTGTCATCACCGGGGCGGGCACCGGCGAAGGCCCGGGCGGCTCCAATGGCGGCGCCGGACCGTCCGGCGATACACGGGCCTGGGATGCCAGGACCGGCAAGCTGGTCTGGACCTTCCATACCGTGCCGCGAGAGGGTGAAGTCGGCTATAGCAGCTGGGAGAACCCGGAATCCACCATCGCCCGCTCCGGCGTCAATGTCTGGGGCTATATGTCGGTGGATGAGAAGCGGGGCATTCTCTATATGCCGCTCGGCGCGCCCAACAATGACCGTGTCGGCATTGACCGGCCGGGCGACGGTCTGTTCGGCTCCTCGGTGGTGGCGGTGGACGCCAACACCGGCAAGTATCTCTGGCACTTCCAGTTGGTGCATCACGACGCCTGGGATTATGACGCCCCCGAAGCGCCGCTGCTGGTGGACATCAAGCATGGCGGCAAGACGGTTCCGGCGGTGATCGCCATGGACAAGGCCGCGCTGCTGTTCACCCTGGACCGCGTCACCGGCAAGCCGATCTTCCCCGTCGAGGAACGCCCGGTGCCGAAATCCGACGTGCCCGGCGAGAAAATGTCGCCCACTCAGCCTTTCCCCACCAAGCCTGCGCCGATAGGCATGCACACCGTCTCGCGCGACAATCTCTACAAGGGCGAGCCGCAGCTTCAGACCTACTGCGAAAAGATGGTGGACGACAACAATATGAAGCTGGGCGGTCCCTTCATGCCCATCGCCAAGGAACAGTACAGCATGTCGCCGCCGGGACCGGCGGGCGGGGTGAATTTCTGGGGCGGCACCTACGATCCCAAGCTGAATCTTTTCGTCACCAATGTCAGCAATGTCTACCAGCCCATGCGCCTGATGCAGCGGCCCGATGGCTCCTGGGCCAATCAGGGGCCGCTGGCAGGCCTGCGCCGGTTCGGCGATACCGAGCGGCACCTGCTTTGCGGTCCCACGCCCTGGGGCGAGCTCGTCGCGATCAACATGGATACTGGCGAGACCGTCTATGACAAGAGCCTGGGGGTTTCCGACATGCTGGCGCCGCAATACCAGAACACCGGCCGGCCCGGCGGCAGTGGCGCGTTCACGACCGCCAGCGGCCTCACCTTTGTCGGCGCCACGGATGATAACCGTTTCCGGGCGTTCAGGACCGCGACGGGTGAAATGGTGTGGGAGAAGAAGCTGCCTTCATCCATCGAAGACAGCCCCATCACCTATCGGGGTTCGGACGGACGGCAATTCGTGACGGCGGTGGCCACCGGAGGCGGCATTGGCACCGCCACCACTGAGGTCACCGGCGACTCCGTCATCGCCTTCGCGCTGCCCAAAAAATAACACGATATTTTATCAGGATACGCCATGCGTCGCATTTCGCTTGCCGCCGTCTGCTTTGTGTTGTCAACCCTGACTGCGGCAGGCCAGGCGCCGCCGCCCGGTGGACCAGACATGGGCGCCAAGTTGCCGCCCGGAGACGGCCGCGACCTGGTGATGAAGACCTGCTCCAAATGCCATACGCCGGACATCGTGGCCGAGCAGACGCTGGACGGGGCCGGATGGAAGGAATTGGTGGACCAGATGGCCAGCAACGGCGCCCAGGGCAGCGACGCGGACTTCGCGCAGATCGCCGACTATCTGACCAAATCCTTCCCGGCGAAGTAGCGCTCGGGCGGAATCAGCTTTCCTTCGCCGCCAGATCGTTCAGCGTTTCCTCGTCCACAGCGCCGGGATGCATCACCCCATTCACGATGAATGTCGGCGTGCCGTCTATGCCCGCCTGCTTGGCCAGATTGTGGCTGGCGTCTATCGCCGCAGCAATCTGCGGATCCTTCATGTCGGCATTGAGCCTGGTGAGGTTGATCCCCACCTTCTGCGCGTCGGCCATCAGTATCTTGGCGTCCACCGGCTGGCTCTCGGCCATCAGGGCGAAATGCAGCGCCAGATATTTGTCGGGCTGCTGGCGCGCCGCCAGCGCCACCTTGGCGGCGACAATGGAATCCGGCCCCTTGATGGGAAACTCGATGAAGGAGAAACGCGTGTCATCCTTGTGCTGCTGATAGAATTTTTCCACCGCGGGCAGCGAGGCGCGGCAATAGGGGCAGTTGTAATCATAGAATTCCACCACGCTTTTCTTGGCGTCGGCGGGGCCGGTGACAAAGGCGATCTTGGGATCGAAGAAGGCATTGAGGCCGAGCTTCTTCATCGCCGCCGCGGCGGCCTTGTCCTGGTCGGCCTGCTGCTGCGCCTGATACTTGTCGGTCATTTCGCCGACCAGGTTCGGGTGGGCCATCAGATAGTCGCGGATGGCGCCGCCTGACACCGTGCCGGCGGGAACCGGCAACATGCCGTTCTCGGCAGCGGCGAAGATGATCACCACGGCCAAAAGCGCCCCGCCCAGCGCTCCTGCGATTATCGTCGTCAGATCACGCATCGTCTCACCTACCGCTGCTGGGACTGGCTGGCCGCAGCCCCCATGATGTCGCCGGCCCTTTCCCAATCCGCCGTCCCCTGGGTCAGGTCGCGCTTCGCGCGGGCCGCGAACAGGGCCGCCTGTTTCATAGCTCCCGCGGCATAATAGGATTCGGCGGTGGAAAGATTGGCCATCGGCGTATTCTTGAGGTTGCTATAGGCCTGGGCTGTTTCATACCAGGTAAAGACGTCGTCATTTTCCATCATGCTTGCCACTTTGAGGTTGGCCAGGGCGGCCTGCGACAGCTCCGGCCGGTCGGTGGAAATTTGCGCCACCGCAAGCCCAAGCCGCAGTTGGGGCGCCTGGGGCTTGAGGTTTACCGCCTTCTGATAGGCCGGTATCGCGTCCAGGGGTTTGGCCATGGAAAGATAGATTTGGCCCTGCACCTCGTAGAAATAAGGATTGTTGGGCTCGTCCTGGATCAGGCTGGACACTTCCGACTGGGCCTTGGCGAGCTGCGGCTGGCGCAGATAAATCATCGCCCGGGCATAGCGCGCCACCTCCGAGGTGTCGCTTACCGGATAGCGCTTGAGCGCCTCGCTCACCGGCAGCACAAAACCGGCCAGCTTGGCCTGCACCATCTCAAAGGTATGGGTGACCGCGGGGCTGTCCTTCACATCTTTATAGGGCGAGGAATCCAGCTTGGCCTGAATGTCGTCCAGGCGCTGCTGGCCCACCGGATGGTCCACCGCATAAGGGTCGATCTTGTAGGCGCCCTGCGCTTCTTCCGAAGCGAAACGCGCAAAGGTGTTGTAGATGCCCTGCGGGGATTGATGGGTGGCAAGAAGCAGCTGCATGGCGATCTGGTCGGCGGTGGATTCCTGTATCCGGGTGAACTGGGCGAACTGGGCCTGGGCCATCGCCTGACCCGCGCCCATGATCACCATGCCGGCTTCGCCGGCGCCCGCTATCATCGCTGCGATGCCGATCACCATGGAAAGCAGCATCGGGATCGCCGCCTTTTGCATGCCGACTTCGCCGCGGATCAGATGGCCCGCCTTGATATGGCCGGTTTCATGCGCCATCACGCCGATCAGTTCATTGGGCGTCTTCAGGGTCAGGATGATGCCGGAGAGGATAAAGATGTTCTCACCACCGTCTCCGAAAGAGGCGAAGGCGTTGACGTCATTGTCGCCCACCAGCCACACCCGTGTCGCATCGGGATTGAGGCCCGCCGCTTTGGCCAGCGGTGCCTCATAGCTTTTGAGCATCTCCTCGGTTTCGGTGTCGCGCAGGAGAGAGATGTCCTGGGCAAAGGCCGGCACGCCGGAGCCGATCAGGGTGAGGGCGAAACCGGCGGCGAAGGCGAGGGGCCGGCAGCGGCGGCCAAGGCGCGCCCGTTTTTCACGGGAAAAATCAAAAAAGGGCAAGGCGCGAAACTCCTTCTTTCGTCCCCCCGCTCTGAAAACAGAGAGCCCCGGGACCAAAGTACGGGGATGGCAGGGCAAAAGCAACGAAGGCTATCCTCCAGCGCGCGGCTCAGGCATAACCCGGGAAAGCGCCTTACATTCCCAAGGATTACCTCGCCGTCATGCGTATGTCCCGACTCTTAAGCCTGCTGGTGGCGCCCCTGGTCGCGGGCTGTTCCACGCTGGATAGCATGGTGCCTTCGATGCCCAATCTGGGCTTGGGGCTGGGCCAGCCCAGCTTCCAGGCCGCCAAAACCACCGGCCTGACTGTGGCGGACGAGCCTTTCGCCGCCCAGGCCGGCGCGTCCGTCCTGGCGCAAGGCGGCAGCGCCGCCGACGCGGTCAGCGCCATGTTCATTGCCCTCAGCGCGACCTATCCGGTGGCGGCGGGACTTGGCGGCGGCGGCATCTGCCTGGTGCGCGACGCCCAGGGCCGCGGGCGCGAATTCGATTTCCTCGCCCGCGCCGCCAATAGCGGCGGCGGCTTGGCGGTGCCAGGCGCGGTGGCCGGATTCGCCGATCTTCAGAAGGCGTATGGAACGCTTCCCTGGCAACGCGTTGTCGCGCCGGGCGAAGCCTATGCGGCAACAGGTTTCCCCATCAGCCATGTGCTGGCCCTGCGCCTTCAGAGTTCGCAAAATTTGATCCGCAATGACGCGGGCCTGAGAAGCGAATTTCTCGACGGCTCCGGCCGCCCCAAAGCCGAAGGCACGGTGGTTTCCAACCGCGCCTTGTCGGTGACTCTCGGCACGGTTCGTCTTGCGGGCGCGGACGGATTTTATTCCGGAACGGTGGCGGCGGGCCTCGTCGCCGCTTCGGCGGCGGCCGGCGCGCCGCTCTCGGCCGCCGAACTGTCCGGCTATCGCGCCTCGCAGGCACCGGCGCGCACCGCCAGTCTGGGCAGTGTCAGCGCATTGGTGCCCGGCCCTTCGACCGGCGCGGGCGCGTTCATCGCCGGTGTCATCGGCAATCTCGGCTCCGGCGATCCGGAAGTTGCCGTGGTGGGCGCGCTCAGAAAGGCGCTGGCCGGATTCAACATCCAGTCGGTGCCGCCCGACCTGGGCGCTACCAGCTTCGCCGCGCTGGACTCCAAGGGCCAGGCGGCGGCCTGCGCCGTGACCATGAACGGGCCGTTCGGCTCCGGCCGAACAGCGGGCGATACCGGCGTGGGTTTCGCGGCTTCGCCAGCCACGCCGGCGGGCCTGTCCAGCGCCTTCCTCACTCCGATGATCGGGGTGGGCGGCGGCCAGACCGTGCTTGCGGGAGCGGGATCGGGCGGACCCAATGGCAGCGGTGCAATCCTGTACGCGCTGCTCAGGCTGGCGGCGGGCCAGCGCATTGGCCGTTCAGCGGACCTTCTTTCCACCGGCCTTGCGCCTCTGGTGACCGCCAACACCATCGCCTGCCAGAACAGCTTGTGCGTGGCGCTGCCCGATCCAGGCGGCAATGGATTGGGCGCGAGAGTAGACGATCTCCAGACTTCCGCGCGAGGCGGATAGTTCTAGTGTGTCCCGGTCGTGGTCGTCGTGGTCACCTTATTGGTCACGACACTCGATGTGGGACCGCCGCCCGCAATGGTCGTGTCGGCGATATTGTCGTTCTGCGCTCCGGCGATCAGCACGGAAAACCCCCCGATCAGCAGGACCGCAGCGCCCACCACCGCCACGGTTGAGCGATCAAGCTGTGCCGCTTTCACGCCGGCTGGCTTGCCGGACGCCAAAATCCCAGCTTGAGCGCCAGCTGCCTGAGCATTGCCGGCCAGAAGGCCGGCCGCCAGGACGGAAGCGATGAAGCAGCGACCGGGTCTCATTCGCCGCTGAAGGTGCGTTGCCACCAGCCCTTTTTTGCCGGCTTGGCGGGCTCGTCCTTGGGCGTGGTGTCGGGCACATCGTCACGCATCGACCAGACCGGCGCCGAAGGCGCCCCCGGCGCGACATAATTTCCGGAGCTGGGCGTGGTGTCGATTTCGTCCGGAGCGCTGCCGAACCGCTGCGCCTCATTGGGGATTGCGATGTGCTGGTCCACCGGCTGACCCGGTTGACGGTCACGGCCGCCGCGGCGGCCGCGCCGGCGGCGGCGTTTGCGGCGATGTTCGCCTTCGACTCCATCCTGCCCGCCGCCATGGGCTTGTCCGTTATGAATCGGCTGCACGGTTTCGCGATGCTCTGCGGCGGGATGCGCCTGCACGTCTGTGGCGGCTTCGGCGGATGCTTCGACAGCTGCGTGCGCGATATCGGCGCCTTCGGGCCTGGGACCGCGTTCTCGGCCCCGGCCACGCCCGCCACGGCGGCGGCGTTTGCGGCCATCGCGATGCTCGCCCTGATGTTCGCCCTGATGCTCCTCGCGCTGTTCGTCACGCGGACGCGGCTCGTTTTCCACTTCGCTACTGCCTTCGGCTGTGCCGGCGAATTCTTCTTCGCTTTCTTCTTCGTCTTCTTCGGGCGGGATATCGTCTTCCGGTTCGTCGGAACGGACAAAGCCCGCTTCGATGCCCACCGCGCTGGAACGCGGGCGTTCGCCCGGGTCCTTGACGCGGGTGCGTTCCAGCTCGAAGGAGCCGGCAAGCAGCCCTTCCTTGGGCTCGAAGGAAATCTCCATGCCGTATTCAGCTTCGATGCGGGCGAGTTCGCGGCGCTTCTGGTTCAGGGCATAGAGCGCGATATCACTGGCCACTTTCACGGTCACGGCGCTGGCGCGATTTTTCTCGCCTTCTTCTTCCAGCGCGCGCAACAGGCGCAGGGTGGTGGATTCCACCGAGCGCACGATGCCGGCGCCGCCGCAATGGGGGCAGGTAACGGTCGATCCCGCCAGCACACCGGCGCGCAGGCGCTGGCGCGACATTTCCAGAAGGCCGAACTGCGAAATCTTGCCGATCTGGACGCGGGCGCGGTCGTTTTTCACCGCATCGCGCAGGCGTTTTTCGACTTCGCGGTCGTTGCGGCCTTCCTCCATGTCGATGAAGTCGATCACGATCAATCCGGCCAGGTCGCGCAGGCGAAGCTGGCGGCCCACCTCATCGGCGGCTTCCAGGTTGGTCTTGCGCGCGGTTTCCTCGATGGAATGTTCGCGGGTGGCGCGGCCTGAATTGACGTCGATGGAAACCAGCGCCTCGGTCTGGTTGATCACGATATAGCCGCCCGATTTCAGCGTGACGGTGGGCGAGAACATGGCGTCGAGCTGGGATTCGATGTGCATGCGCTGGAACAGCGGCACCGTGTCCCGGTACTGATGCACATTGCGGGCATGGCCCGGCATCAGCATGCGCATGAAATCCTTGGCGTTGCGGTAGCCCCGCTCGCCTTCCACCACCACGTCCTGGACATCCTTGGTGTACAGATCGCGGATCACCCGCTTGATCAGGTCGCCTTCTTCATAGACGTTGGCGGGAGCGTTGGAGGACAGGGTCTTTTCGCGGATCGTGTCCCACAGCCGCATCAGATATTCATAGTCGCGCCGGATTTCGAGCTTGGAGCGGTTCTCGCCCGCGGTGCGGATGATCAGCCCCATGCCTTCGGGCAGCTCCAGTCCCTGCGCCGCGCTCTTCAGGCGCTTGCGGTCCGCGGCGTTGGTGATCTTGCGCGAAATGCCGCCGCCGCGCGGCGTGTTGGGCATCAGCACGCAGTAACGGCCCGCCAGGGACAGATAGGTGGTCAGCGCCGCGCCCTTGTTGCCGCGTTCTTCCTTGACGACCTGGACCAGGATGATCTGGCGGCGTTTGATCACTTCCTGGATTTTATAATGCTTGCGGCGGACCCATTTCTGGGGCGGGCGCTGGCTCTGCAGGGCGGCCTCGGCGTTTTCGGAGGCGCCTTCCGGCGTTACCGGTTCGATCGCGCCTTCATTGTCTTCCGCGGCCTCGGCGGCCATGTCACCATTATGCCCATCGCCATTCTCTGCCGGCGAGACCGGCTGGATCTCGCCTTCATTTTCCTCGGCGACGCTGGCTTCCTGGCTTTCGGAGTCCTGGGCGTAATCGCCTTCATGCGCCAGGGCCGCGTCCGCCTTGGTCAGATCCTCTGCTGCCTCATCCTCGTCACGGTCATCGTCCGGTTCTTCATCGGGGCGTCCGACATGGTTGACGAAAATCTCGTCATGTCCGTCTTCCGGAACAGAGTCCGCGGCCGTTTCCTCGGCAGGGACGGCGCCTTCCTCGCCGGAGGATTCCGGCAGGCCGATGGTGGCGGCGTCCAGCACCGCGCCTTCTTCCTCGTCGGCTGGGATTTCACTGTCTTCCCCGGCGCTCTCTTCTTTTTCATCCTCGCTGTCGTCGCGCTTGGCGCTGATCTCGAAGGATTCGATATCGTCTTCGGAGCGGCGCCTGGCGTCTGCCTCCTGCTCGGCGATCAGCGCCTGACGGTCGGCGAAAGGAATCTGGTAATAATCGGGGTGGATTTCCGAGAAGGCCAGGAAACCCTGGCGGTTGCCGCCATATTCGACAAAGGCCGCCTGCAGCGACGGCTCAACGCGCGTCACTTTCGCAAGATAGATATTGCCCTTGAGCGGCCGCCGGGAGGCAGCCTCGAAATCAAATTCCTCGACCCTGGATCCGTCCAGGACCACCACGCGTGTTTCTTCCGGGTGGTTGGCGTCGATAAGCATCCGTTTTTTCATGGAATTCTCCGTCGCGCGCGACAGCGCCCGGCCCGCGTTCCTGCGCGGGGCATGGGGCAGCGTGTGGCCGCATTGTTGGGGACACGCGAACCCAGAAATGCGCCTCATGGCGGGTTAGTCTGGTTCGCGAATTGTCGGTCATCAAAATCACTTAATTCGGGCCCGCAAATGCGGGAAGCTATGCTGGCGGCGGTCACCCGGTGGGACCAACGTTGCCTGTTGCAGGCGTCGCTGTCTCGATTTGCGGGCGCCGCGCCTTCCGGCTCTGCCGGCTGGGCGCAGCATGGGAGTGTTGTAGGGGCGCTTAACCAACACGGCAAGGGCACCCTGCGCTATCCTTGGGATCGTTGCCCCTAACGAATCGTAAAGAGTTTTGGAAGAATTTTAGGAGCAGAACACCCTTCGGACGGAAAAAAGTGTTTCGGATCAGGTCTATAGCTTTATTTCTGACGCCAGCTTTGTTGCTGCTCGGCGCTGGCTTGGCGCTTGCCCAGCCAGCCAGGCCCGACGATCCCATTGCCCGGCTGCTGGGCGCGGCGGGAGATAAGCTGCCCACCGCTCCCCCAAAGCCGGTTCCCGCCCCCAAACCGCCGGGGCCTTCCCTTGGCGCGGCACCCAGCGGCCAGCCCCCCGTGGTGATGAGCGCGCGCATCGGCGAGCATGAAACAAGCACCAGGCTGGTGATTGAGCTTTCCGATCCTGTGAATTTGCGCGCTTTCACCCTGGCCAACCCAGACCGGGTGGTGCTGGACATGCCCGAAGTCGACTGGCGGCTGGGCGCTCCCCCGGTGCCCAATGCCCGCGGTATGATTCGCTCCTACCGCTACGGTCTGTTCCGCGAAGGCAATTCGCGCATGGTGATCGACCTCAACCGCCCGGTAAGCGTCAGTGACGCTCTGGTGCTGCCGCCGTCATCGGGCTTCGGCTACAGGGTGGTCATCGATATGTTCCCGGCGTCACGGGACAAGTTCGACGCCAATGCAGGCTGGCCCGCCGATCTCAAGCTGCGCGAGAGCGAGGCCGAACGGCTGGCCATGGCCGGGCCCGGCCAGCCGGGCGGCAAGAAAATCCTGGTGATCGATCCCGGTCATGGCGGCCTCGATTCGGGCACCAACGGCGTCAACGGGCTGGTGGAAAAGGACCTGGTGCTGGCGGAAGCCTTGCGCCTGTCCAAAATGCTCAAGGCCCGCGGCTATACCGTGTATCTGACGCGCGACCGCGATATCTTCGTTCCTTTGCCCGAGCGGGTCGCCCTTGGGCGCAAATGGCATGCCGACCTGATGATCTCGCTACATGCCGATTCCAATCCCGATCCCGACGTCAATGGGCTCTCGATCTACACCTTGTCCGACGGCCGCTCCGACCGCGAAGCCGCGGCGCTGGCCAGGCGCGAAAACCAGTCCGACGTGATCGCGGGGGTGGACCTGTCCGGCGGCAATACGCCGATCGCGCCGATCCTGATTGATCTGGCCCAGCGCGATACCATCAACAAATCCTCCCGTTTCGCCGAGGCCGCGCTGGACCGGCTGGGCAAGGCGACCGATCTGTTGGCCCGCAGCCCCCACCGCTCCGCTAGCCTGGCGGTGCTGGTGGCGCCCGACGTTCCAGCCGTGCTGATCGAACTGGGCTATCTTTCCAACGATGCCGACGCCGCCCAGATGAACACCGACCGCTGGCGGGCGGGGCTGGCTCAGGCCATCGCCGATTCAGTAGACCGCAATTTCGGGGCCGCCACCCGGACCGCAGGCGGCGCCAGCCCGGACCCTGCGGCGAAGTTCCCGCCTTAGGACCGCTATGAAGCCTCTTTTCAACCCCAATAAGCGCTATAATGCGGCGGCAAAGGACATTGGAATGCTTCGCCGTCTGCTTGTTTATGCCGGGTTTGGCGCCGCCGCGCTGGCCGCGATGGGCGTGTTGGCGGGGATTTTCTACCTCTATACCGTGACCCGGGACCTGCCCAGCGTGCAGGCGCTGCAGAATTACAGCCCCCCCGTCACCACCCGCGTCTATGCCGGCAATGGCACGGTGCTGGGCGAATATGCCCGCGAGTCGCGCATCTTCGTGCCCACCGCCTTCATCCCCAAACTGGTGGCCGAGGCCTTCACCAGCGCCGAGGACAGGAATTTCTACAGCCATCCTGGCATCGATCCGTCCGGTATCCTGCGCGCCGCGATCAAGGATGTCGGCCTGGTGCTGGAAGGCCGCCGTCCGCAAGGCGCCTCCACCATCACCCAGCAGGTGGCGCGCGATTTTCTCCTCAACTCCGACGTCAAGTTCAGCCGCAAGATTCGCGAAGCGATTCTCGCCATCCGCATCGACGCGACATACCCAAAGGAAAAAATTCTCGAACTCTATCTCAATGAAATTTATCTCGGGGAACACTCCTACGGCGTCGCCGCGGCGGCGCTGAATTATTTCGACAAGTCGCTCGACGAACTCGACGTTGCCGAAGTCGCCTATCTGGCGGCGCTGCCCAAGGGGCCGGCCAATTACGATCCGCGTTTCTACCATGCCGCCGCACTCGACCGGCGCAACTGGGTGATCGGCCAGATGGCCGAGAATGGCTATATCACCGACGCCCAGGCCAAGGCCGCCCAGGCCGAGCCGCTGATCGCCCAGATGCGCGCCCTGGGCAGCCAGACCGCCGACGTGGACTATTACGTCGAGGAAGTGCGCCGCCAGCTTTACAAGCAATATGGCGTCAAGGCGCTTTACGATGGCGGCCTGCAGGTGCGCGCCTCGCTCGACACGCGGCTGCAGAATTTCGCGGTCAGCGCCTTGCGCTCGGGCCTGGTGCGCTATGACCGCCGCCATGGCTGGCGCGGCGCCAGGAACCATCTCGACATCACCGGCGACTGGAAGACTGGCCTGAAGAAGATCGCCGCCCTGCCCACCGCCCAGTCGGGCATTGACACCTGGAAGATGGCGGTGGCGCTGGGCTATGACGGCAAAGCCATCGCCATCGGTTTCGCCGACGGCAGCAGCGGCGCCATTCCCTATGATGGTTATAAATGGGCCAAGCCTGAGCTGCCCGACCAGACCTGGGGCGCGGTGCCCGACCGGCCACAGCCGGTGGCCAAGCCGGGCGATGTGCTTTACGTCGAGCCGATTGATCCCAAGGATGGTGGCAAGCCCGGCGAATATGGCCTCCGGCAAATTCCCGAAGTGAATGGCGCCATCGTGGCGATGGACCCGCATACCGGCCGTGTGCTGTCGCTGTCGGGCGGATTTTCCTATGCCTCATCGCAATTCGACCGCGCCATGCAGGCGCAGCGCCAGCCCGGCTCCTCCTTCAAGCCTTTCGTTTATGCCGCGGCGCTGGACAATGGCTATACGCCCTCCAGCAAAGTGCTGGATGCGCCCTTTGAAAAGGATATGGGACCGGGCCAGGGCATCTGGCGGCCGGACAATTTCGAGAAAGGCAATTTTCTCGGCGACACCACTCTTCGCCGCGGCGTCGAGCAGTCGCGCAATGTGATGACCGTGCGGCTGGCCGATGATCTGGGCATGGACAAGGTGGTGCCATACCCCATCCGCATGGGCGTCTATGACAAGCTGCCGCCACTGCTGGCTAATTCGTTGGGCGCCTATGAAACGACGCTCATTCGCATGGTCACCGGCTATTCGGAATTCGTCAATGGCGGAAAAAAGATTCAACCTTCGCTG
>Ga0210402_10004747_pt1 | contig 12316 bp, 8 predicted proteins | sample IncBWC7MmetaG_FD_161055 | JGI IMG/M metagenome (GOLD analysis project Ga0210402, IMG submission 161055) | Forest soil microbial communities from Barre Woods Harvard Forest LTER site, Petersham, Massachusetts, United States - Inc-BW-C-7-M | ecosystem: Environmental > Terrestrial > Soil >...
ACGGCCACATCGGTAACGCCGCGCACCTGCCAGCCTTCTCCCCAACGCGCGAGTGACCAATCCAGCGCCCACTTCAGAAAAGTGAAAAACACAATCGTTACCAGTGCAATAAACATAAAGTCTTTGTAGATGTGATTCAGGACGTAGTGCCCCATTTCATGGCCCATCACCGATTCAATTTCTTCCTTGGAACCGCGGTTGATTAGATTGTCGTTCATGGTGATGCGCATTGTGCTGCCAAAGCCGCTCACATTGGCGCTCATGCGGGTTGTTTGTTTTGATGCGTCAATCTCGTACACGTCATGCGCCGGAATTCCGTTGGCCCTGGCGAGACGGAGAACTGGCTGCGTAATTTTCGGATTCTCCAGAATTTTTGGGGTGTTAAGAAGTGGAACAAGGTACACGGGAGCAATTAGCACGATCAATGCGCTAAAAACCAGAGTGGCGATGGCACCCCAGATGTGCCAGGTGTTGGGCAGCTTGCGTACAATGCCCACAAGAAGCATCGCAAGAAGGCCGCCGAGAATTGCATTGATGGCCAGAAACTTGAATTGATCCACCATCCATGGTCCGAACGTCTGCGTCGCAAGGCCATACTTGTGTTCCCTGAAGTAGCCTTCATACACCGTCAGCGGAAACGCCAGAATCGTGCTCACGATCAGGAATTCCACCCAGTAAATGAAGGTCTGCAACGGCTTGAATCGCGTAATGCGTTCCGCGGCATTTCTCATCCCTGCGGAAGCGCCAAATTTCAGCAGGATCAAATACAAAACCACGCCATACAAGAAGTCCCAAAAAATGAGCCAATAACCGCCTTCGAAATAGGCGTCGGACTTCGCGCGGGCACTTGCGGGAATCTGGGCCAGATACGCGTTGGTCGCTGCTTCCGCGTTGAAATGATCGGAGGGCTGCGCTTCCGGCGGAACCGTAGTTACGGAGGGCATCTCCGTGCCGGGCTTTTGTCCTGCGCCGGACGATTGCTGCGCGAAGCTCGCGCAAGCAAAAAAAGCGCAAACGAGAACCACCAGCCCCATTCGCGGGGCCGAACAAGTTTTCATACCGCCTCCAATAGAGAATCAGTTCCAGGGTTGAGAAAGATACGGACCAGCCCCTAATTTAGTTTCACAATGTACGCCAATAGCGCTGCGTAGCGTTAGTGCGCGGGGACCGGCTCAAATTGCTCGGACATCCAGGCTTTCAAAGCATCCATGTTTTGCGGACGGCCCAGGAAGTTTTTAACCAGGTCATTGGCGGACATGGAGCCGCCGGGCTCAAGAACGAAGTGGCGATAGCGAGCGGCAGGCCCAGCGGCCAAAAGATCTTTGCGGTCGAATTTCGTTACAAAATCCTCGGCGATTACTTTGTCCCACAAATAGGTGTAATAGGCAGAAGAATAGCCGGCAAGATGTCCAAACGATGCGTAATCGTGAATTCCGGGTGTCGGCTTCGTGAGACTGTAGCGCGTTGAATCGTCCCGCGCAATCGCATCCGGGTCGACGGCATCCGGCTTGCGGTTGTAGAGATCGAACGAAACCGCCGTGTAAACATTTTGGCGCAGAACCCAACTACCGCGGCCAAAAGCGTCTGCAAGGTTCATGCGCGCGACGAGCTCGGCGGGAATCGGCTCGTTCGTTTTGTAATGTTTCGCAAAAGTCGCTAGAACCTGCGTGCTATGCATCCATTCTTCGAGCATCTCGGACGGCGCCTCGCCAAAATCGGATTCCATGCTGATGCCGGCGACGCCGGCCCAAGGCTGCTGACCGCCGAGGATGTGATGAATCAGGTGGCCGAACTCATGAAAGAACGTGACCACGTCCGTGTAATCCATCAAGCCCGGGTCGTCCGCCGTCGGAGCAGGAAAATTGCAAACGAGCACAGCTTCGGGGAGTTGTTTGCCCCGAACGCCATCGAGCACCGCGGCCATTTCGGCGTGACTGAACTTGCCGGGACGAGGATGCATGTCCAGATAAACTCGCCCGATCATTTTCCCCTGATCGAAAACGTCCCACGTTTCCACGGAAGGATCCCAGGCAGGAACGCCTTGTTCCTGCACGAAAGAAATATTGAAAAGTTTGGAGGCGGTGTCGAGCACGCCTTTTTTCACGCGCTCATAAGGGAGATAGGGGCGGACAGAAGTGGAATCGAAATTGAATTGCGAACGGCGCACCAGTTCACGCAGGAAAAATCCTTCATAGTCTGAAATGTCTTTTGCGTTCGGCTGAATTTTTTGTTTCTCCGCGAGCAGTTGCGCGTATTCGCGCTGCGCAACGGGCCGCGCTGCGGAATCCACCTGCTGGATGAAGTCGCCGATATTTTTGGCGGAGCGGATCATGCGGTCGGCGGCGTTGTAATCCGCCCAGGTGGAATAGCCAAGGATGGTAGCAATCTCCTGCCGCGTGCGAATCAGGTCCATCAGGACGTCACGATTCTTGGGATAGGCGCGATTGTCGAATTCGATGTAGAGCCGCTTGCGGACGGCGTCGCTCTTCCCGAACGTAAGAACCGGGAATGCATCGGGATAGTTCGTGCTGATTTTGATTTTTCCGTCTGGCCCGGGCTTGTGCGCTTCAATGTAGTCTTTCGGCAGGCCTTCGAGTTCGGCAGCGGAGTCCACCGTGATGCTGCGCTGATCGTCGGAAATGTTGCGGTCAAACGCGGACTGCAGGTCGGTGATTTTGTCAAAAAGTTTTTTTAAATGGGCGCGGGTTTCGTCGTCTTTGTCAACGCCGGCCAGGCGGAATTCCAGCAGCTGTCGCTGCACGTAGTAACGCGTGGTGGGATCCGCCGCGGAAACATCAATCGCGGCGAGCGCTTTATACACGCCTTGATTGATCGCAAGCGAAGAATATGCTTCGCCCACTTTTGAGGTCATGCCAGTGGCGGAATCGCGGTATTTCGCGTCCGGATGGACTTGTTGCAAGAGTCCAGCAAGATAGCCAGCGGCGTTGTACTGGCGAACAACCTCGTCGTAAGGAACGAGCGTGTTCTCAATCGTGCGCGCGCCTCTTACGGAGAGGATCTGATCGATCGCGCGCTGCCCCGCGGCAAGGCGATCGTTTTCCATTTTCTCAAAGGCGGCGATGTCCGGCTTGCCAATCCACACCGGAGCCTGCGCGACTGTCACCGTTTGGGCGGCGGCTCCGGAAGCAATCGCGAAAATAGCGAGCGAGCAAAGAGAATGCGCCAGCAATCGCTTTAGAAGAGTTGGTATCGTCATTTTTGTCTCCAGAACCGTCTTTCGTTTGAACGCATTTCCACGCAGTTATGTTCCCTGAGGGCCCGCTACTTTGACGATCAAAGCGCATCTGGGAGAGCAAGTACCCTTCGACAGCAAATATCAACTAAGGGTCAAAAACTCCTCAAGAAGCAGCTTCGCAAGGCGTTTTGAGTCGTGCCGGATCACTCCGTGTTCTTCCAACAAGGAATCCAGGATGACGCGCACGCGATGCTTCTTTAGATAGGGCAAATCCACCACCACGCGTTCCGCGCCTTCCTTGCGATAGCGGCGAGCAACATCGGGTGAAATGTTTTTGCGATTGGCAACGACAAAGTCCACAATGTGCCCCCGAACGTGGCGATGAATCGCGTTCAAATGTTCTGAGAGCGCGTACCCTGTGGTTTCTCCTGGCTGCGTCATCAGGTTTGCGATATAGACGCGCGGAGATTTGGAACGCGCGATCGCGTGGGCGATTTCCGGAATCAAAAGATTCGGCAAAATGCTGGTGTAGAGCGAGCCTGGTCCGAGAAGAATCAAATCCGCGTGCCGGATGGCTTCTACGGCTTCCGGCACGGCGGGCACGCGTCGCGGACTTAGAAGCAATTTTCGAATGGGCACACGGCTCGCTGTGATGCTTGTTTCGCCGTGAACACGTTTGCCGTTTTCCAGAATGGCTTCCAGAGTAACGTTGGCAATCGTAGAGGGGAAAATTCTTCCGCGAATCGCAAGCACCTTGCTGGATACGCGTACCGCTTCTGTAAAATCTCCGGTCACGTGCGTCAGCGCCGCGAGAAATAAGTTTCCGAAATTGTGGCCGGTCAGGCCGCGGCCCGCATGAAAGCGATACTGGAAAAGCCTGCTCAAAAGCGCTTCGTCGCTGGCAAGCGCCACCATGCAGTTGCGAATGTCACCCGGCGGCAAAATGCGATTTTCGCGGCGCAGACGGCCAGAACTTCCGCCGTCGTCCGTGACAGTAACGATGGCGGCAAGATCCGAAATCGGGCGCTTCGCAGTGGGAGTGGGATCGGATCGCGGCACGACTTGGTGCTTCAGGCCGCGGAGCAGTGCGGAAAGTCCGGTGCCACCGCCGAGCGCTACGACGCGAAGGCCGCGGTGCCGAGTCTTTTTTTTCGAGAGCGAGTTCACTAAATGTCCTGCGGATTGAGGGGCGTCTTACCTTAGCAGAAGCGAAGAGAGACGAACCAGATTCGCGAATCGGGAAATTTCAGAGTCCGACGCCATCCTTCTCCGGATACAGGAGTTCCGTGAACCGCGGATCCTCCTGCAGGAAAGCAAAATCTTCGTCATTGCGCGCGTGGTAGCGATTTGCGGAGCGCAGATCGATTGCGATTTTGAGATTGGCGAGCGCGGCGTCCGCTTCGCCGGTAAGGCAATCGAGCGCGGCAACCGCATAAACAATGTGATCAGCTTTCGGCGCGAGCTTGCGCGCTTTGTCCAGACTTTCGCGGGCCTCATCCCAACGGCCAAGATTCATCATGCCTACGCCGCGCTGGTAGTGCTCTTCCGCGGTGCGTGGATTTTGCTCGGCGGCCGGCTTCATGCGCTGTTCGGTGATTTTGATGTGCATGCGCGCCCGGTCGGCGAGTTCCTTGCTGGGGCCGATCATCACTTTTTCGAGCTCTTGTTTTGCCTTGGCGTACTTCTGTTGGTGGAAAAGGGCGAGAGCCTCGTCGTACGTCTTCATTTGGGCCTGTACAAGCGGATTGACCAGTTCCACCCCACCCCTTTGAACCGGAGGAGGGGCGGATAATCCTTTTCTTTTCTTCATTTTAGAAGTTTTGCCCTTGGTGCCCGCGCGAGCGGATGACTTTCTAGCCTTTGCCATGGCGCGCATGCTAGCAGAGGCGCATAGCGACGTCAATGCGTGGAAACGCCCGTATTCTGAACACACTTGGATGTTTACTTGACCTCATCCCGCAATCCGATTATGGTCGAAAGAGCGGCAGATGTTCAAAATGGCTCAATCCGGCACCAAATTGCTCCAACTTCGGGCGCGCGATTGGCTGTGTTTGTTGGTTGCGGTCACCTTCCTATATAACCCTTTTCTAGCAGCCTCCTTATCCTCCAACGGCCTGTCCGTGTGCCATTTGCCGAGCTTTCGGGCGACCGTAGCGCACTCCGAGCTTCTTAAGTTCAAGCCAAAAGAACTGAACGATCGGCTGGCAGCTCCAGAATGCGATTTCCGGGCACAGGCTGTTTTGTCTCCGGTTTATGTGAGCGCGCCAACGCAAAGCAGCAATGTGGGGGAGCCCATCCCTACACAAGATTTCGTCGTCGGCAATTTGTGGTTCCGCCCACCCCCAGCAGTTTGATCATTCTCCACCAAGACTCCTAGAACGTAACAAATATTGCCGTGCACGTTTTGGATTTTCGATTCGGTCCCTTTGAAGAATTCTGTAGGTGTACATGAAGAAGAAACATTTTTGGATCGTTGCTGTCGCACTCCTCCTATTTGTATTTATAGCGTGGCGCTGGATGGCTCGAACGCCGACTGAGGCGGAAGACCAGAACCACGCGGCGAAGGCCGAAGGGGCCATCCCCGCGGCATTCGTGCGGGTGGACCGGAGAGACCTGGAAGACGCGCTCACGATTTCAGGCGCGTTCAAACCGTTCCAGGATGTGGATATTCACGCCAAGGTGGCTGGTTACATTCGAAAAATATTTGTGGACGTTGGCGACCACGTGAAGGAAGGACAGACGCTGGCGGAGTTGGAGATTCCGGAACTGGCGGCGCAGCTTTCCGGAGCGGACGCGGCTGTGCGCGCTGCGCAACAGCAGATACGGCGAGCGGAAGGCGAGCTGCTGCGCGCACAGTCAACCCACAGCGCAGCTCACGCAGCCTACGCAAGATTGAAACAGGCTGCTGATTCGCGGGCGGGGCTTGTAGCGCAACAGGAAGTGGACGATGCACAAGCGAAGGATTTGGGCGCCGAGGCGCAGGTTGCTAGTGCGGAGGCGGAGCTGGCAGGAGCCAAACAACAACTCGAGGTGGCAGAAGCAAATCAGAGACAGTACAGCGCGCTGGCGGCGTACACGCGAATCAGCGCTCCTTTTGCGGGAATCATCACGAATCGGTATGCGGACACGGGGGCGCTCGTTGCTGCGGGGACTTCGTCAAGCACGCAGGCCATTCCCGTAGTCCGGCTGGCGCAGGTCTCGAAGCTGCGATTGGTGTTGGCAATTCCAGAGTCGGCGGCAGGGCAAATTCGGCTGGGGGACGCGGTGAAGGTTCACGTCGAGGCGTTGCAGCGGGATATTGAAGGAAAAGTAGCGCGATTCGCCGCGTCGCTCGACCAACAGACGAGAACTATGGAAACAGAAATAGATTTTGAAAATGCCGATGGGCATCTCCTGCCGGGAATGTACGCGGAGACGAAGCTGGTGCTCCGCGGGAAGAAGAATGCAGTGACCGTTCCGCTGGAAGCGGTGTCGCGAAATGGAACCGATGCGACGGTGCTTTCGTTGAATGCGCAGAATGCAATCGAAGAAAAGCACGTCACGCTGGGAATGGAAAACAGTACGCACGTGGAGATTCTGTCCGGCGTAAATGAAGGGGATCGCGTCGTGATCGGCAACCGAAGCCAATTCCGCGTGGGGGATCGCGTGCTACCCACGCCAGTAGAAACACATCCTGGCGCGGCGGAGAAAACAAAGTAATGTCCGGATTCGCGATCAAGTACCCGTTCCTGATTATCGTGGCATGCCTGATGATCGCCATCGTCGGAACAGTGGCTCTGGTGCGCATGCCAGTGGACTTGTTTCCACCGATCAACATTCCCGTTGTCGTGGTGGCGACGTTTTATTCGGGAATGCCACCTCAACAAATCGAAACGAACATCACGAACCCCTTTGAACGATTTTTCACGCTGGCGAGTGGTGTGGATCACATCGAATCGCGCTCGCTGCCGGGTGTGAGCTTGATCAAGATTTATTTTCAGCCGGGAACCAACGCCGATGCCGACCTGAGTACAGTTTCGAATCTGGCAATGGCCGATTTGCGGCGGCTGCCGCCGGGAACTTTGCCGCCGGTGGTCCTAAAGTTCGATGCGTCGAGCTTGCCGGTATGCCTGATCACCTTGAAGGGTGAAGGACTGAACGAAACGGATTTGCAGGATCTGGGACGTTTCACGGTGCGGAATCAGATTGCGAACGTGCCGGGCGCATCCGTGCCGCAGCCGTTTGGAGGGAAATACCGGCAAATCATGGTGTATGTGGACCCGCTGAAGCTCCAGGCACACCAATTGAGCCCAATGGACGTAGTCCGCGAAGTGAATTCCAGCAACCTAATTCTGCCCGCGGGAGACGTGAAGATTGGGCCGTTCGATTACAACTTGTATTCGAATAGCCAGGCGCCGGCGGCAACGACGATCAACATGATGCCGCTGAAGACGGTAGGGGCATCATCGGTGCTAGTTGCTGACGTAGGAAAGGCAGTGGATGCGCAAGCGATTCAAACAAATATTGTCCGCGTGGATGGGCAGCCTTCGGTGTATTTGCCGATTTTGAAGCAAGGTGGTGATACGAACACGATTGCAGTGGTAGACGGGATTCGAGATGCGCTGAAGCGATTAGTGGACGTGCCGAAGCAGCTTGTTACTCGAGTTGTTTTTGACCAGTCGTTATTTGTGAAGACGGCGATCAACAACCTAATGCACGAGGGGGCGATCGGATTGGTGCTGACGGGGCTGATGATTTTGCTGTTTCTCGGAAGCATGCGCGCAACGGCAGCGGTGTTTTTGTCCATTCCTCTTTCGGCGCTGGCGGCGTTTCTGGCAATCAGCGCGGGCGGTGGAACCGTAAACACGATGGTGCTGGGCGGGCTTGCGTTGGCGTTTTCGCGCCTGATTGACAACTCGGTGATCGTGCTCGAAAACATTTTCCGCCATTTGGAAATGGGCGAGGCGCCGGAAGTGGCGGCGGAAAAAGGCGGACAGGAAGTGGCGCTGGCAGTCCTTGCAGCGACGCTGACGACGGCAATCGTATTTTTCCCGGTAGTTTTCCTGTATGGAGTAAGCCGGTTTTTGTTCATCGCGCTGGCAACGGCTGTGATTTTGTCGCTGTTTGCCTCTTACTTCGTGGCCATGACGGTTGTGCCGCTGTTCTGCGCGAAATTGATCAAGCTGCACCAAGCGGACGAATCAGTGGGGGAAGGGGCGATTGCTTCGCGTTTAGGAAAGCTGGCGAAGAAGTTCGACCACTACTTCGGGACGCTCCTACACAAATACGATTTGTCGGTGGGCAAAGCGCTTTTGAAGCCAGTGGCAACGGTGACTGGACTTGCGGGAGTTTCATTGCTGGCGCTTTCGCTCTATCCGCTGCTGGGCGTGTCGTTCTTTCCGCGGACGGATGCAGGCCAGTTCGTAATCAACGTGAAGGCGCCGTCCGGAACGCGCGTGGAGCTAACAGAAGAATATGTGAAGCAGGTGGAAGACACGGTAAGACAGGTGATCCCGCAGTCGGATTTGGGAATGATCGTTTCAAACATCGGCATCACCACAGATTTTTCCGCGATCTACACACCGAACTCCGCGCCGCACACGGCATTCGTGCAGGTCAGCTTGAAAGAAGGTCACAAAACAGCCAGCTACAAATACATGCGGCGGGTGCGGGAGCGGTTGCAACGCACGTTGCCGCAGCTCAGCACGTACTTCCAATCGGGAGGCCTGGTTGACGCAGTGATCAACCTGGGACTGCCCGCGCCGATTGATGTGCAAGTGAGCGGAAACAGTATGAGGAAAGCGTACGGGGTGGAGGCTGAAATCGCCGCAAGGGTGAGAAAGCTCCCGGGTGTTAGCGACGTCTTGATTCCACAGGACATTGATTATCCAGCGTTGCAACTGGAAGTGGACCGGGAAAAAGCCAGCCAGCTTGGGCTTTCACAAAAAGAAGTCGTGGACAACGTGATCACAGCGCTGACTTCCAATGGAATGATTGCGCCGAATTACTGGATTGATCCGAAGAGCGGAAATCCGTATCTGCTAACCGTGCAATATCCGGAGAGCGCGGTGAAGACCGTGACGGACTTGAAGCAGATTCCCCTTCGGGGGCCGAAGAGCGCCGAGACAACGTCTCTGGATAACGTAGTGAAAGTAACCACGATTGCCTCGCCTACCGAAGTGGACCACTACCAATTATTCCGCGTGGTGGATTTGTATGTTTCGCCGAAAGCCGAGGACCTCGGACGGATTACTTCGGAAATCGAACAAATTGTGAAGGATACGAACCTGCCCGAAGGAGTGCGCGTGAATCTGCGCGGCTCCGTGCAAGGGATGCGCGCGTCCTTCAAGAGTTTTGGAATCGGGCTCATCCTATCGGTCGTGCTGGTGTACCTGGTGCTGGTGGCGCAGTTCGCCTCCTGGAAGGATCCTTTCATTATTTTGCTCGCCGTGCCGCCAGGATTGGCGGGAGTACTTCTGCTTTTGCTGGCAACGGGAACGACATTGAACGTCATGTCGCTGATGGGAGTTGTGATGATGGTGGGAATTGTGGTGTCGAACAGCATCCTGATCGTGGAGTTCGCGCGGCACTTGCATCACGAGGGGAAGCCGCTCAAAGAAGCCGTCTCCGTGGCGTCCCGCTTGCGGTTGCGGCCAATTCTGATGACCTCCCTGGCCACCATTCTCGGACTGATTCCAATGGCGCTAGGTACAGAACCGGGTAGCGAACAGTATGCGCCGCTCGCGCGCGCGATTATCGGAGGCTTGCTCGTTTCTGTGGTGGTAACGGTTTACCTGGTGCCCGCGGCCTATTTGCTTGTGCATCAGAAGAAAGAAATCAGCGGAGGGGTTCCAGCATGAGGGGCCGGACGGCGTGGTTTTTAGGCGCGGTCGTTTTGTTTTGTTCCGTGGCGGGGCGTGCGCAGGGTCAGGCAGACGCCGCGGCGAAGCAGGTCACGCTAACTCTGGCACAAGCGGAGGCAATCGCGCTGAAAAACAACCCGGCTATCACCGAAGGCAGGCTACGCACGCTAGTCGCGCAGGAATTTGTCCGCGAACAACGCTCTGCACTTCTGCCGAATGCCAGCGTCAATCTAACGGGCGTGGAGTCTAATCCCGGAAGCCGCGTGGCAGCTGGCGGTCTGAACAATCCGGTTGTCTATCCACGTGCGGCGGAAGGGGCCGTCGTAAGCCAACTGATCACAGATTTTGGGAGGACGGCGAATCTGGTTTCCAGTGCGCGTTATCAAGCAGAGGCCGAATCCCAAAATGAAGCAGCGACGCGTGCGCAAATCCTGCTTGCAGTGGACCACGCATTTTATGGCGCACTTGAGACGCAAGCATTGGTCCAGGTGGCAGAGCAGACCGTGGAAGCGCGGCAAGCGCTTGCCGACAAAGTTTCCGCCCTTACAAAAGCGAAATTGAAATCGGACCTGGATCTTAGTTTCGCGAATGTGGATTTGTCGCGGGCAAAGTTACTCTTGCTGGAAGCTAAAAATAATTCAGAAACTTCGCTGGCGGAGCTCTCCGCGATTCTCGGCTACCCGGACTTGCAAAACTTCAAATTGGTCGAGGAGCCGGGAGAAACGCAATCTCCTGAACTTGATCCGCTGCCACTGATTCAAGTTGCCTTGCGGCAGCGGCCCGAAGCGAACGCCTTGCGGCTCGAGGAACAATCGGCAGAGAAATTCAGCCGCGCGGAGCACGACCTGTGGCGCCCGACGATCGCAGGACTGGGGGTCGTCGGAGAAGCTCCGGCGCGCGACGATCACATTCCGAACTGGTACGGCGCGGCGGGAGTGAACATCCAGATTCCACTATTCAACGGATTCCTTAACAACGCTCGCGCAAAGACGGCGGACTTGCAAACAGCAGCGAGTCATCAACGGCTATTGAATTTGCAGAACAACCTGGCGCGGGACGTCCGGATCGCGTGGCAGGATTCGAACCGCGCGTATCAGCGATTGACCGTGACGCAAGAGCTCCGCCAGCAGGCCGATCTGGCGCTCGAACTCGCACAGTCCCGTTACAGCCTGGGGCTCAGCTCCATCGTGGAATTCAGCCAAGCCGAATTGCAGAAGACGGAAGCGGACATCACCGATACCTCCGCGCACTACGAATTTCAGCTCTCCCGGCGCATGTTGCGATATGTAACCGGGGATCTGAAGTAGCGTTATCGAAGTTGTTTCTGAACGCGCTTGCTGGCTTTCTTAACGTCCCGCGCCAATTCCTCAAAGCGCTTCGTGAGAGCTTCAAATTCCTTCCGCGCGACTTTGGCGGCCTTGGTGACTTTGTGGGCGGTGCTCGTGGCGCGGCCTGCGGCGGCACCAACGGTTTCTGCTGCTCTCGTAAGTCTGGTTTTCTTGGCCATGAGCGGGTTTCCTCCGGGGTGAGTTGGGCCGATTGGTAAGAGCTAGTTTCCCACCGATTGCAGCAGAAAAGAAGCGCGGATGCCGAGCAACCCCGGCTCCGGGGCCGCGGGCGTTACCGAGTGGGAGCAGGACGGAAAATTAGCTTGGGAGAAGGGGGGGAAGTCGCGGACACTAATAAAGGTTGCAAGAGCCATCCAGAAAACCAGGTGCGACCTGATTGGCCGGGGCGCGCCGCGTATGCTATAAATTTGGGGCTTTCTTAGGGTCGATGACACGTGCCGTTCATCAATTTTCCTGCGCGCGAAATTAACTGCAAGCTGGTGTACTACGGTCCCGGCTTGGGCGGAAAGACCGCGAACCTGCAGTGGATTTACGACCACACGGGGCAAAATCAAAAAGGCAAGATGGTTTCGCTGGCTACGGAGACGGACCGTACGCTCTTCTTCGATTTCCTTCCTCTCGATTTGGGCACGGTGCGCGGATTCAAAACACGCTTCCATCTATATACAGTGCCTGGACAGGTTTTCTATGAAGCCAGCCGGAAGCTGATTTTGAAGGGTGCGGACGGCGTGGTCTTCGTGGCGGATTCTCAGGAAGAGCGGCTCGACGCGAATTTTGAAACGCTGGAAAATCTGCAAGAACATCTGAAAGAGCACAACCTGAATTTCGACACGATTCCCTACGTTTTGCAATTGAACAAGCGCGATTTGCCGAACGCGATGAGCGTGGAAGCGCTGAGCAAGCAATTGCAGAAAAAGGGCGAACCGGTC
>Ga0210402_10004748_pt1 | contig 12316 bp, 8 predicted proteins | sample IncBWC7MmetaG_FD_161055 | JGI IMG/M metagenome (GOLD analysis project Ga0210402, IMG submission 161055) | Forest soil microbial communities from Barre Woods Harvard Forest LTER site, Petersham, Massachusetts, United States - Inc-BW-C-7-M | ecosystem: Environmental > Terrestrial > Soil >...
CATCCCGGGCATGTTGATGTCGGACAGGATCAGGATCAGCGATTGCCCGATGCTGGAGGTGATGCGCGTCAGCGCATCCGCAGCCGAATTGGCAAAATCCATCATGAAACGCTGCGCGCGCAAATCGCGGCGAAATTGCTGGCGGAACAGCGCCTCGACATCGGGCTCGTCATCCACCACAAGAACCAGAACGCTCACGTCTAACCTCTGGATTTATTTGAAAGATTGCTTGCTCGCGGCAAAACGATCGTAAACTCGGTAAATTCACCCGGGAGAGTATCGACATCAATCGTGCCACCGTGTTGTTTCACGATGATGTCGTGAGACATTGACAGCCCGAGTCCGGTGCCTTCGCCCGCCGGCTTGGTAGTGAAGAATGGATTGAACATCTTTTCCTTTACATCGGGCGGGATTCCGGTGCCGTTATCTCGAATACATATCTCGACATGATCGGTGCGACCTTTTGTCGTCGCGGTCACGACACCCTCGAAGCTGCCGTCGCCACGGTCGGCCTTGCGCTTGCTTACGGCATAGAAGCCGTTCGAGATCAAGTTCAGGAAGACGCGGGTGATTTCCTGCGGAAACACTTCGATCATGCCGGCCTCGGGATCGAAATTCCGTTGCAGCGTGACATTGAAATGCGGCTTTTCGGCGCGGGCGCCGTGATAGGCGAGATTGAGGCTTTCGTCCACCAGCGCGTTGATGTCGGCGGGCCTGTGCTCGCCCGAGCCCTCGCGTGAATGCAGCAGCATGTTCTTGACGATGGAGTCGGCGCGCTTGCCATGCTGCACCACCTTGCCGAGATTGTCCTTCAAAAGGTGGGTCAGTTCATCGACTTCCTTGCGGATCTCGTCGGAAATCTTTGCGTGTTTCAGCAGATCGTTGAGCTCGTCGGTGAGCTCGACCGAAAGTGCCGAGAAATTGTTGACGAAATTCAGCGGGTTCTTGATTTCATGGGCGATCCCGGCCGTGAGCTGGCCGAGCGAAGCGAGCTTCTCGGTCTGGATCAGGCGGTCCTGCGCGGCGCGCAGGTTTTCCAGCGATTGCGCGAGCTCGCGGGTGCGCGCCTGCACCTCGTCGAACAAACGGACATTCTCCAGCGCAATGACGGCCTGGTCGGAAAATGCTTCGACCAGTTCGATCTGACGTTGCGTGAACGGATTCACTTCGTGATGGGACACGACGAACACGCCCTCGACCGTTCCGTTTCGAAGGAGCGGCACGCCAAGGATGGAGCGAGCCGGCGTGCCCCGCGCCTTGTCGACTCCTTCGAACTGAAAATCCGGATCGAGCGCCAGGTCGGGAATGTGAACGACAGTGCCGGCGCGCGCCACGCGAGGGACCATCGACTTGTCGTGTCGGTGCCGCGGATGGGCCTTGAGGAATTCGAGGTACTCGGGTCGCGCGCCGGACGTCGCCTGGGCGCGAAACACATCGCCGTCGCGCAGGAAGATGATCCCGGTATCGGCTTCGCAGAGCTCGGTTGCCGACGCCGCCAGGGTATCGAAAACTGTCTGCAGATTGAACGCGGAACGGCTGATGACCTTGAGCACTTCGGCGGTCGCGGTCTGCTGCTGCAGGGATTCCTGCAGGTCGCGGGTGCGCGCCTGCACCTCTTCGAACAGATGAACATTGCCGATGGCGATCACCGCCTGGTCGGCGAAGGTTTGCAACAGCGCGATCTGCTTGTCGCTGAAGGGATGCACCTCGGTGCGGCGCAGAATGATGGCGCCGATGGCCTCGCCTTCGCGAAGCAGGGGGCGCTGAGCAGCGTGCGGCAGCCGTCGACGGCCGACATGGCGCGACCCGTCGGAAATTCCAGGCCCTCTTCGGAAAGCACGTCGTGCACGTGCACTGGCCGGCGGTCGGCCATGGCGCGCCCCGAAATCGAGCTGCGATCATTGGCCCAGCGCCGCCGGTTCATCGGAATCGGGCCATGATGAGCGCTGAGTTGAAGCTCCTCGCCGTCCTTGAGGGTGACGATGGCATCATAAGCCTGGCAAAGCTCGCAGGCGCTTTCGACGATGGCTTTCAGCACCGGGGTGAGGTCGGTCGGCGAGGAGGCGATCACGTTGAGGATGTTGGCGCTGCCGGTCTGGTATTTCAGCGCCTCCTCAAGGTCGTGCGTCTTGGCCTGCACCTCCTCGAACAGACGTACATTGCCGATCGCGATCACCGCCTGGTCGGCGAAGGTCATCAGCAAGGCGATCTGGTGATCAGTAAATGGCTGCACTACCGTGCGGCGCAAAATGATTACGCCGATGGATTCGCCTTCGCGCATCAGCGGGACCGTGAGAACCGTGCGAGCTCCGTCTTGACGTGCGATATCCCGGCCGTCGGGAAATTCCGCCCCCTCGCGCGCCAGGACGTCACGCAAGTGAACGGACCTGCCCTCGACAACCGCGCGCCCCGCTGGCCATTGACGGTTGATCGGCCGTCGCTTCCAGGCGACGGGAATCGACCCATGTTGCGTCTGAAATACGAGGTAATCACCATCCTTCAAGGCTATGTAGGCATCGTTCGCCTCACAAAGCCTGCAAGCGCTCTCAACGATCGCCTTGAGAACTGGCTTGACGTCGGTCGGAGATGAAGCGATCACCCCGAGTACCTCGGCCGCCGCCGTCTGCTGCGTGCGTGCTTCCGCAAGCTCCGCGGTGCGCGCGTCGAGCTTGCGCCGCAGCTCGGCGATGGTCTCTTGAAGGTCGGCCTCTCTCGGCATCGGGTTTGCCATCAGTTTCCGGCCGCCTTGCGGGACAGGCTGCTTCGCGGCAGCACCAGGCGGAACTCCGTGAACGCGCCGGGCTCGGTTTCGACGTCGATGGTGCCGCCATGCTGCTTGACGACGATGTCGTGGCTCATCGACAGCCCAAGGCCGGTGCCTTCGCCGGCCGGCTTGGTCGTGAAGAACGGGTTGAACATCTTCTCCTTCACTTCGGGCGAGATGCCGGTGCCGTTGTCGCGGATGCGGATTTCGACATGGTCGGCGCCGCCTCTGGTGGTCGCAACGACCAGCGGCTCGAAGTCCGCGCCGCCATTGCCCGCCTTGCGCTTGGACACGGCGTAAAACCCGTTCGAGATCAGGTTCAAAAGCACGCGGGTGATTTCCTGCGGAAATACCTCCATCGTGCCGGCGTCGGGATCGAAGTCGCGCTGGAGCGTGACGTTGAACTGCGGCTTTTCCGCGCGCGCACCGTGATAGGCGAGGTTGAGGCTTTCATCGACCAGCGCGTTGACGTCGGCGGGCCGGTGCTCGCCCGAACCTTCGCGCGAATGCAGGAGCATGTTCTTGACGATGGAATCGGCGCGCTTGCCGTGCTGCACCACCTTGCCGAGATTGTCCTTCAACGTGCCGGTGAGTTCGTCGACCTCGGCGCGGATGGCCTCGTCCAGCACGGCGGGCTCCAGCGCGTCCCGCAGCTCGTCGGTCAGTTCGGCCGAGAGCGCCGCAAAATTGTTGACGAAATTGAGCGGGTTCTTGATCTCATGCGCGATGCCGGCGGTGAGCTGGCCGAGCGAAGCGAGCTTTTCGGTCTGGATCAGGCGATTCTGTGCGGTGCGCAGGTCGTGCAGGGAATTTGCGAGTTCGCGCGTACGCGCCTGCACCTCATCGAACAGTCGCACGTTTCCGATCGCGATCACGGCCTGGTCGGCAAATGTCTGCAGCAAGGCGATCTGCTTGTCGCTGAACGGATGAATTTCAGTGCGACGAAGCACGAGCGCTCCAATGCTGTCACCTTCGCGCAGCAGGGGGACGCTGACGATGGTGTGGTGACCCATCTGCGCGGCAAGCTCCTGCCCGTCCGGAAACTCGTCGTGCTCCGCCTGCAGATCGTGGACATGGACCGCCTTCTTGTCGACGAAAGCGCGCCCGGCGGTCCATTTCCGATTGATCTGATGTGTCGAGAAGCTGATGGGGATCGGCCCATGATGCGCAGAGACTCGCAGGTCATCGCCGTCCTTCAAGAGAACCACGGCGTCGTAGGCATCGCAAAGCTCGCACGCGCTTTTGACAATCGCCATGAGGACGGGCTCGACGTCGGTCGGCGACGAAGCGATCACACTCAGGATATTGGCGCTGCCGGTCTGGTAGGTGAGGGCCTCCGAGAGGTCGTCCGTGCGCTGGCGCAGCTCCCGGAGCAATCGCGCGTTCTCGATCGCGATCACAGCTTGCCTGGCGAAATTGGTCAGCAGGTCGATCTGCTTGTCGCCGAAGGGACGCACCTCCTGGCGATAGATGGTGATCGTGCCTATCACATCGCCTTCCCGCAGCATGGGCACGACGGCGACCGTGCGGGCGCCGGCAAGGTCAACCAATTCGAGCGTCGTTTGGTGGCGTTCGAGATACCCGGGCGTGGTGCGCATGTCGGCGACCTGAGCCGCCTGCTTGGTTTGGATCACGGTAGCCATCAGGCCTTGTGGCGGTGGGCGAAAGACCTTGCCGGTTCGTGCTGCCGCAAGCGCCGCCGGTGCATTGTAGAGCGCGGCCTGACGTGCCGAGCCGTCCTCGATCAACATCATCGACCCGAATTCCGCGCCGCAGACCCGCGTCGCGTTCTCCAGCATCTTGTCGAACACCGGCGTAAGGTCGCTCGGCGACGAGCTGATGATCTGGAGCACTTCGGACGTCGCGGTCTGCCGCTGTAGCGACTCGCTCAGATCCTCGGTGCTCTGGCGCAGTTCGCGGAGCAGCCGCGTGTTCTCGATGGCGATCACGGCCTGCGCGGCAAACTGCTGGAGCAGCGTGACCTGCTTCTCCGAGAACGGCCGCTGCTCCTGCCGGAAGATCATCACATTGCCGACGACGCGCTCGTCTCTGAGCAGGGGCACGGCGAGGAGAGAGCGTGCACCGCCGACGTCGACCAGCGCCCGGCGGTTCGGATCGCCGCTGCGATAGGCTTCCGACTCCAGAAGGTCGTCGATCTCGACAAACGGTTCACCCTGCAGCAGGCGCGCCGGCGCCGTGCCCGGGCCGTAGTCGAGCGGTTGCTTCCGCCGGTATTCGTCATAGGCCGGCGGCAGTCCGTAGGTCGCGGCGGTGTGGACCTGCTTGCCGTCATAGGTGTTGAGAACGCCGAAATTGGCGCTGCAAAGCTGCATGGCTTTCGCGAGCATGGCATCGAACACCGGGGCGAGATCGCCGGCCGAGCTGGAGATGACGCTCAGGACCTCGGATGTCGCGGTCTGCTGCTCGAGCGCTTCGGTGAGTTCGTGCGTACGCGCCTGCACCTCGTTGAACAGCCGCGTGTTCTCGATGGCGATCACGGCCTGATCGGCGAAGGTCTGCAGCAGCTGTACGTGATGGTCGGCAAACGTGCCGGGCTGAACACGGGTGACCGCAATCGCTCCGATTGCTTCGCCCTTGTTCATCAGGGGGGCGAACAGCATGCCACGGAAGCCCCGTGCTCGCGAAATTTCCAGAATCCTGCCGGTCATGGCTTCGGTATCGGGGACTTGCGTGATTTCTCCAGCCTGCGCCCTGCGCCATGGCATGAATAGGGTAACTGGTTGGGGAAAGGTCGACCGCAGGATTTCGTCCGCCTCCGGCGTCGTCGGCGTGAACGCTTTCAGGTGCGCCGTGCCGTCGATGAAGCGGATGACGTTGCAGGAGAATCCGCCGATCAGCCGGTTAGCGGTTGCCGCGATCGCATCGAACACGCGCTGCACATCCGACGGCGAGCTTGCGATTACCTTCAGGATGTCGGCGGTCGCGGTCTGCCGCTCCAGCGCCTCCTGGGTCTCGTTGAACAGCCGCGCATTCTCGATCGCGATCACGGCCTGGTCGGCGAAGGTCCGCAAGAGCCGGACGTGATGATCCGCAAGCACGCCGGGCTCGCGGCGCGTGCAGGCGATGAAACCGATAAACTTGCCTTGGCTCATCAACGGCGTGTGTGTGACGCTGCGCCAGCCGCGGGCACGGCCAAGTCGCTGGTCTTGCGGATCGGCCGTTTCCGCGTCGGCGATCTGCGAGGTTTCGCCATGCTGCACCAAAGAGACCAACGGCCACTGGCTCAAGGGCAGCGGGAACGCCGCCTTCAGGGCTTCGTCGGCTTCCGGATTGACCGGCGTGAAGGCCACCAAGTGAACGACGTCGTCGATGACGCGATTAACCGCGGCCGAAAAGCCGTCGACCAACCGGTTAGCGCTGGTCGCGATCGCATCGAATACCGGCTGCACGTCGGAAGGCGAGCTTGCGATCACCTTGAGGATGTCGGCGGTCGCGGTCTGCCGCTCCAGCGCCTCCTGGGTCTCGTTGAACAGTCGTGCATTGTCGATTGCGATCACAGCCTGGTCGGCGAAGGTCTGCAGCAACTCGACATGCTGAGGCGCGAACGTTCCAGGCTCCCGCCGGGTTACGCTGATGATCCCGATCGGCTTCTGCTCTCGGAGCAGTGGCACCAGGACGAGGCTACGGTATCCCCGGATGCGCGCCAGCTGAAGCAGGGCGGGGTCCTCGGCAAAATCGACCTCGGTATCGTGAACCCTGACGATCTCGCCATTCCGGAGTTGCGGACCCCACGCAAGGCTGGACAATGGTTTTGGGAACGCAGCGTGTAGGGCCGCGTCGGCCTCGGGAGCAACTGGTGTAAAGGCCGCCAGATGCATGGCATCGTCGATCAGCCTGTGCACGGCCGTGGACAAACCCGACATCAACCGATTCGATCTTGTGGCGATCGCATCGAACACCGGCTGCACGTCGGACGGGGAACTCGCGATCACCTTGAGGATTTCCGCGGTCGCGGTCTGCCGCTCCAGCGCTTCCTGGGTCTCGTTGAACAGCCGCGCATTCTCGATCGCGATCACGGCCTGGTCGGCGAAAGTCTGCAGCAGCGCCAGCTCCTCGTCGGTGAAGGCGGCGAGCCGGTCGCGATAGACGATCAGGACTCCAATCGGCTTGCCTTCGCGCCGAAGCGGCGTGGCGGCTACCGTGCGCGTGCCTTCGGCTCGCGCTGCCATCACCGGCCAATGCGCCATCGCTGGATCGATGTTGTCGAGGTCAGGAATATGGATTTGTCGACCTTCCCGGAACACCATTCCCGGGAGGTTGTCGCCCCCAAAGCGAGGTCGCTCGTCGGCGACTCTGGCCCGGACCCGCTCCGAACTGGCGCCGAAGTTGATTGTCTTGCCCCAATTTTCGCCGTCCGCCAGCAATATCGTCACGCTAGGAGCACCGAACAGGCGCGCGCTGGCTTCTGCGATCTGCTGCAGCGAACGATCGGCATCGCCGGAAGCACCGGCGATGGTGCGCAGGATTTCGGCGGCCGCGTTCTGGCGCTCGGTTGCCGCGCGCAATTCGCTCTGCAGCCGGAAATTGACCAGCGCGCTCGCGGTCTGCCGCTCGATTGCGGCGTCGCGCTCGATCAAGGCCAGTTCCAGCCGCTGCTCGAGCTCGGCAATTCTGCGATTGAGATCGGCCGTCGCGTCCTCGGAAACCGCCGTCATTTTTGAAAAATCCAGCAGCCCACGCCCCGGCCAACGCCGGGCTAAATACCTGTCGGGCAGCCCATTATTTCACCCCGGGACGGTCTGTTCCAGCGGTCCCGGGGCGATTTTCCCTCTCCCGTCAATGAACGGGGAGGCGACGACGGCAAAGGTTAACGGCGATATTCAGGTCCCCGGCCGCGAAACCTCGGTCTCCTTGGAGGTGATGAATTCGAGCAGCACCGGCACGCCTTCCTGGGTCTTCTGGATGCCGCGCTTGATCGCGCCCACGATGTCCTCCGGTTTTGTCACGCGCTCGCCATAACCGCCGAAGGCGCGCGCCATCGCGGCGTAATCACCGGAAATATCGGTGGAGCGATATTTCTCGGTCGAGATCGGCATCACCTTCAGCTCGATCGCCATCGAGAAGTTGTTGAGCAGGATCGACATGATCGGAATCCGCTCGCGCACCGCGGTCTCGAAATCCATCCCCGTGAAGCCGATCGCGGCGTCGCCCCAGACATTGATGCAGAGCTTGTCGGGCCGTGCGAGCTTGGCGCCCATCGCGAGCCCAAGGCCGTAGCCGAGCTGCGTCGTCTTGCCCCAGCCGAGATAGGTGAGGGGCTCGACCGGCTTCCAGAACGGCGACAGCTGGTCGCGTGGACTACCGGCATCATGGGTGATGATGGTGTTGTTGATGTCGACGGTGTGCTGCAGGTCCCAGAGCACGCGATAGGGATTGAGCGGCGCGTCGTTGCTCGTCAGCTTCGGCATCCATTTCGCAAGCCACTCCTTGTGCGAAGCGGCGATCTCGGCGGCGACCGTGCTGGCATCGCGGTCGGATTTGACGGTCTTTTCAATTTCCTCGAGCAGGGCATCGAGCACCAGCCCTGCATCGCCGACCAGACCAATCCTGCATTCGATATCCTTGTTGAGGTGGTTCGGATCGAGCGTCGAATGAATGATGGTCTTGCCTGCGGGCATCTTGATGCCGAAATTGGTTTCGGTGAAGGAGCAGCCGATGCCGAAGATCACGTCGGCATCACCCAAAAATTTCGGCACCGCGCGCGGCACCGCCAATCCGCCCGAGCCCAGTGACAGCGGATGCGTCTCGGGGAAGGAAGATTTGCCGCCGAGGCTGGTGGTGACGGGAATGGCGAGCCGCTCCGCCAGCCGCTTCAGCTGCGGCCATGCCTTGGCGTAATGCACGCCCTGGCCGGCATAGAGCACCGGCCGCCTGGCGTTGACGAGCAGCGTCGCGGCTTCCTTGATATGAACGGGGTCGGCGCCGTAGCGCGTGCGCAGCACCGGCGTGTAGTTGAGCGGCTCCGGCACTTCCTCGTTCCACATGTCCGAGGGGATTTCGACGATCACCGGGCCGCCGCGGCCGTTCTTCAATTTGGTGAAGGCGCGGCGGAAGATGTTGGCGACTTCGGCCGCGATGATGATCGGCTCGGCGGATTTCGCGAACGCCTTCATCGCCTGGCTGGAATTGAAGTTCGGTTCGATGTTCGAAATCCGCCGCGCATAGCCCATCGGCAGCACCAGCACCGGCACGGATTCGCCGTAGCATTGGGCGACGCCGCCCATGGCGTTCTCCGCGCCGGGCCCGTGCTGCATGCAGAAGGCGCCGATGCTGTGGCCCGAGGTGACGCGCGAGATCGCGTCCGCCATGTGGATGCCGATGCGCTCCTGCCGCACCATGATCGGGCGGATATTGGCGTTCGCCGCATGTTCGATCAGGTGGTTGACCGGATAGCCGCAGAGGATCTCGATCCCCTCGCGCTTCATGATTTCCGCGATCGCAGTGCCGAGCTTCATGGCCGTCTCTCCCCAAGACCTGTTACTTAATCCCGGCCGATTGTCACGCTCGGCCTTCAAGGGGCGCTAGAGGAACAGGAAAAAGCAGGCCGGTAAAGCACGCTTCGCCGTCCGCCCGGGAAGCTCTGATATGCGTCACGGCTGCTTGCCAGGTCGGACGAAGTGAATAGGCGGCGGTCGATTTAACGGATTTTTCAGCCTGTTCTTCAATCCACGGGAAACCATTCCAACCATAGATTGCTCGCCACCGGCGCGAGAGCGGATAGAATGGCATTCTTGGGGACGCGGGCAGGAGTTTTGATATGTGGAAGGTGATTGCAAAATTCCTGGCCGATCAATCCGGTGCGACCGCGATCGAATATTGCCTGATCGCGGCCGGCATCTCGATCGTCATCGTCACGGTCGTCCAGGGCATCGGTACCGGGCTCAACAGCAAATACACCTCGGTCAGCGCATCGCTGAAATAGCTAGCCGGCTTTCTTTGCGCGGGCAGGGGCACGCGCTGGCTTTGCAGCCTTCTTCGGCTCTTCCTTGGCGGCGCGCTTGCCGCTGCCGCTGCCCGCGATCGGCAGCAGCATCTCGCGCTGGCCCTCGATCCGCTTGGACTTCTTGCCCTTGGCTTTCGCGGGCGGCGCAGCCTGCTTCTCGTTGGCAAGGCTCTTCTTGAGCGCATCCATCAGGTTGATGACGTTGCCGCCCGTTTTCGGCGCGGCCTTGGGCGCGATCTTCACGCCGTTGCGCTTCTTGTTGATCAGATCGATCAGCGCCGTCTCGTAGTGATCCTCGAATTCGTCCGGCTCGAAGTCTCCCGACTTCTGCTCGACGATGTGCCTGGCGAGATCGAGCATATCCTTGGTGATTTTGACGTCCTGGATGTCGTCGAAATATTCCTTCTCGCTGCGCACTTCGTAGGGGTAGCGCAGCAGCGTGCCCATCAGGCCCTTCTCGAGCGGCACCAGCGCAATGATGTGCTCGCGATTGGTCAGCACCACGCGGCCGATCGCGACCTTGTCCATGCTGCGGATGGTCTCGCGGATCACCGCAAAGGCGTCATGGCCGACCTTGCCGTCGGGCACGAGATAATAGGGGCGGATCAGGTAGCGCGAGTCGATGTCGGACTTCGGCACGAACTCGTCGATCTCGATCGTGTGCGTCGACTCCAGGGCGATGTCGTCGAGCTCTTCCTTGCTGACCTCGATATAGGTGTCGGTGTCGACCTTGTAGCCCTTGATGATGTCGTCGTTGGCGACTTCCTCGCCGGTGTCGGCATCGACCTTGGCATATTTGATGCGATGGCCGGTCTTGCGGTTGATCTGGTTGAACGAGACCTTCTCGGTGTCGGAGGTGGCCGGGTACAGCGCGACCGGGCAGGTCACGAGCGACAACCGCAGAAAGCCTTTCCAGTTGGCGCGGGGGGCCATGGCAGAACTCCGGGAACGCAACAGGGACAAAGGGCAAGGATAACACCGGGGAACCCAATCACAAAGCGCTTCGCCCGGCCAATCTGCCAACGGCGTTAACCGTTGGCGGTTTCACCCCGTAGCACGGCATGGACCGCGGCCGGAACGCGCAGGGGAGGAAGGGGAACATCGCCCCGGATGCGGCGTTGCCCTTCCATCTTCGAGACCGCGAGGGCTTGCGGAAAGTGTGAGTGACAGCCAGCAAAAAGAGGTCACCATGGCTACAACAAGAGAACATGATCGCATCGTCGAGACGCCGATGGAAGCGCGTCAGGCCGAGCCCGGTCCTTCGGTGCTTGCACTACTCACCGCTTCAACCGGGCTCGCCATCCTGATCCTGGGCGTAATCTGGTTTGTGTTCTTCCGCACCTGACGTGGCGCGAAAGAGAGAGGAGGTTGGGTGAGCATTCGAAGCTGCATAACGCATCCACGGCTCCCGGTGCTCCAGACCGGTCGTCTGTGAGATGAGGCACAGTTCTCGACAGCTCCGTGGGGCTTCCACAGCAACGCCATAGTCGGCTATATCGGCACCATGTTGAACGGGCAGCCGGAGTCGCGCGTCAAAGCGGGATCGAAGCACCGAAAAGCCATTGTGAAGAAAAAGTAACATAGCGTTGTTTGTTCTGTTCATGGGCGGTTCACGCCAGCCGGGTTCATCTTGATGGCGCAATTGGTGCGGTTCAGCTCTGGAGGCAGACGTGCGCTTGCTTGTCGTTGAGGACGATCCGGATCTCAATCGTCAGCTTACCACCGCGCTGAGCGACGCCGGATATGTAGTCGACCGCGCCTTCGACGGCGAAGAGGGACATTTCCTCGGCGACAGCGAACCCTATGATGCGGTCGTGCTCGACATCGGCCTGCCGAAGATGGACGGCATTTCCGTGCTGGAAGCCTGGCGCCGCAACAAGCGCGCGATGCCGGTTTTGATCCTGACCGCGCGCGACCGCTGGAGCGACAAGGTGCAGGGTTTTGACGCCGGCGCCGACGACTATGTCGCAAAACCGTTCCATCTCGAGGAGGTGCTGGCGCGGATCCGCGCGCTGCTGCGCCGTTCAGCCGGCCATGCGCAGTCCGAGCTGACTTGCGGGCCGGTGTCGCTCGATACCCGCACCGGCAAGGTCAGCGTGTCGGGCAACCCGGTGAAGATGACCTCGCATGAGTACCGGCTGCTCGCATATCTGATGCACCATACAGGCCGCGTGGTGTCGCGCACCGAGCTGGTCGAGCATCTCTACGACCAGGACTTCGACCGCGACTCCAACACCATCGAGGTCTTCGTCGGCCGCATCCGCAAGAAGCTCGACGTCGACATCATCCAGACCGTCCGTGGCCTCGGATATTTGCTGACGCCGCCCCCCGCGGGGGCATAAACTAGGGCGCATGCGCCGCAACTCGCTCGCCACCCGGCTCTTCTTCTCCGCGACCGCCTGGGTGGTGGTGATCCTCGCCATCACCGGTGTCGTGCTGTCGTCCGTCTATAAAGACGCGACCGAGCGCGCCTTCGACCGCCGGCTGAATTCCTTTTTGCGCACTTTGATCGCCGAAGTTGCCACCCCCGACGAGCCTCCGGACCGCCAGTTCCAGTCGCTCGGAGAGCCCCTGTTCGAACTGCCGCT
>Ga0210402_10004749_pt1 | contig 12312 bp, 6 predicted proteins | sample IncBWC7MmetaG_FD_161055 | JGI IMG/M metagenome (GOLD analysis project Ga0210402, IMG submission 161055) | Forest soil microbial communities from Barre Woods Harvard Forest LTER site, Petersham, Massachusetts, United States - Inc-BW-C-7-M | ecosystem: Environmental > Terrestrial > Soil >...
AATTCTCTAGGAACAATGCTATCGCATATTCATGCGATATGTCAGGGAAACAACTGGAGTCTGTGATACCGCGCCGCATAGTCGTGACAGTTCCAAACCGGCACCGCCATCTAGGTTACGGGACGACTTCAACTTCATAAAACTTCTGCGAGGCGTTAGTGGTCGAGTAGTCGTAATAGAACGTGGAGGTTCCGGTGCCGGGGATGACCCCGCTGATGGGCGTAAAGGGCAGCGCCAGATTGGTGGTGGCCAGAACTTGATAATTCACGCCGGGCGCACTGTCCCAAATCAGCAACTGATTGTTACTTGTCAGTCCGGAAATCCGCAGCGGCGGCGGAATGACCACCGTCCGGGTGTCGCTCAACGTCACGCCGGTGTTGCTGTTGGAATAGACGACCTGAATCACATTGGTACCGGCCATCGTTCCGGGCGAGTTTGCTGTCCAGTTGTAGAACAACGAACGCAGCCCGGGGCAACCGGACACGGCATCGACGGAACGAAAGATGAAGGATGATGACGGTTGCGGCACGCCGTTGATAGTCAGGGCGAACAGGCTGGGGTCGTTCGTGTCTAGCGTCGGTGTGTAGCAGGTCTGGACAAAGTAAGTCGTGTTGCTGGCCATCGTGATGACGCTCCCATCGGTTGCCGGACTGGAAATTTGCACGACTTGCACCGGCGCGTGGGTGTTGGCCGTTGCAGTGAGCATGGTGTAACGATTGGTATAGACACTCGTCGCAAATTCCTTGAGCCGCACAAAAATCGTTGCCGTGCCGCTGGAGGGGACGTTGTTGTAAACAAACCGGAACTCCTGCGGATACTTCGGGTATTGGGCGCTCAACATGGGATCAGGGTAGGCAACCGGCGTGACGGGGACAAAGATCGGTTCGCTATTGGAGTCGTTACCGTTGCCATTCGGCTGGCCGGTGTTTAAGTCGTCATTGCTGGAGGCGAAGTCTTGGATGTTCAATTCCACGCCCGTGACAGTGCTGTCGGCCCGGATCACCACGGTGTAGCTTGTGCTGCTGATGGTGTCGCCATTGGCTGGAAAGGCGATCACCCCGGTCGGCAAGGCGCCGTCGTAATAAAAGGTTTGCGAGAAGGTGTTATACACGCTTGATTTGCCCGTGCGTGGCAGGAAGGTGCGTGCGCGGAGGATGTGGAAACCGCTCTGCAAACCGATGGTCGTGTTGTTCGTGTTAAGGTCGTTGTGCAACCATACGACGGCGGTGGTCGGATTGAAATTCGTGATGGCCGCCTGGTTGATTCCATAAAGCTTGGAATCGTCGGCGTCGGAAATCGTCGAAATGCTTTGGCCGGAGTTAACACTGCCGCCATTAAACAACGCCACCTTGTAACGAACCTGGATTCCATCCGGCTGCGCGGGAATGGTTCCTTTCCACCAATCAATGGTCGTATCCGTGCTGTCGTGGTTGACGTAATGTGCCTGCACCACCTGTGTCGTACCCTTGCCGATGCCGAACGCGCCATCGGGATTTGAACCGTCGGTGGTGTAATAGATGAAGCAGGTGTTGATTTGAAACTGGTAGCCGACCTTCACATAGATGTCCACAGACTGGTTGTTGGTCGGGCTCAAGGGCACACGCTGCGTGGCAGTATTGTTGGTGCCGGCGGCAGAGTTGGTAGCTGTCGGGTCGTGATAAACCCATGTGGCGGTGGAAGTGTTGATGTTCGCGCCATTACCCGATCCGTTGATCGTGACATTCGTTCCGTTAACGGTGTAGCAAAATGTTTCGGCTCCGAATGAAGTAGCGTTGTCGCGCGCGACGTCTCGGGCGGCGAATTTTTCCGGCCCATTGCGGAATTGCAATGCGGTTTGTTCGTAGCCCAGAAAAACATCCGAAACGTAACCGGGCTTGTTGTCGCGCAAATCGGGTCCGGTCGGGCCAGTTCCGCCGGTGTTCGGGCCAAGTCCCATCTGGCTGTTGAGGTCAATGCCGCCGTCCAGTTTGACGAGCGTGTTGGAACAGGAAGCGTCGCTGCGAACGAGGATGTCGAAGTCCGCGTTGGTCACGATCGGAACATCAATCGCGTAGGTGAGGTTTGAAACATGGACGCCGCCAATCACATTGCCCGACTGATCCACGCTGCCGCGCATCTTAAATGGAAAAAGCGGATTGTAATTTGAATCCCCATTTGTGCCGTCCGTGCGGTAAACGGTGATGCGCGGCGCTTCGGCGCCGTTCTGACGCAGGATGATGGCGTTGGTTGAAGCATTGGCACGGCTCGCTTCCGGCCATTGGTAGCCATACATCACCCAGCCACCGCTGGGAATCATGATTTCAATGGCCCCGCCGCCGGAGGGGATTGATTGGTTGCCAACATAAACAGTGTTGCCGTTGCTGGCGGTGGCGACGGATTTGTCGTTGGTGGCCGGACGGACGGTGACGGTGGAAAAAGTCCGGTCGTAACCCGGCGTCGAGGTCGCCAGTTGATGAAGCATTGACCCTGGTGGAAAGCCCACCGCCAGACCTTGCATGGTGCCATTGGCACCGTCAGGAATGGAATAATACTGCGGCAGAATGTCATTGACGTCATCTACGAAGTATTCGTCGCCGGGGAAGCTGATCTTGGTGTTCATTGCGAACAAGACAACGGTTGCGTCAGGATCATTGTAGGGATCGGCCACATTTACATCGCGATAATCATAACGCTCGAAGGCGACGATGTTTTGATCGCTCCAGCGCGGGCGGGTGCCGCCACGCGCGAGCTGGTTATGCAGATACATCGTTTCCGGCATGGTGTTGTCGCCGAACTCCCCCAAGTAATTGGCATAGCTGACGACTGGAGTGCCGCCAGAAAAATTATGATTGTAACCGTCGGAATAAACCATCGGCAAACCTTCACGCATGAAAAGGTAGGCGTCCTCCAACCCTAGATTCGCATTATAACCGTAGTCCTGATTCATTGGGAAATTGACGCCTTGCGCCGCGCTGTAATTGCCGCTCCCATCGCAGTTCGAATAGCTGGGCGCGTAATCACGTCCGTCCATGCCGGCGACGGACGATCCGCCATTGAACGCGTTGTTCATCTGGGTATAAAGCGGCTGATTTTCGAGCCGCATTCCCGACCCGAGATATTGAAAGTAGTCCGGGGCCGGCGAAATATGTTCGCCAAAAATCATCGCGTCGTTGCGCGGGGCTTCGGTGTCGAAAAGGCTGTTGCGATTGCCATCAGTCTCAACATAGCCGTTGCCGGTGACATTGCTGCCATAACCATGCACATAGTCATACATCGCCTGAATGGCGCCGGTGTAACCGGCAAAAGACGGGTCGTCCGTCTGTCCGGTATTGTTGCCGAAAAAGCTCGAAGGCACATGCTTGGCGGCGTCCAACCGGAAACCATCGCACTTGGTTATGTAAAGTGTCCACGCCACGGCCCGGCAAAGATAAACCGACACATCTTCCGCCACCGGTTGGCCGTTGGTGCCGTTGAATCCATGCCAGCCATTGCCACCCCAGCCGGTGCCCAAAAAAGGGCTGTTGGTATCCATGTATAAATCCGGCCGGTTTGGGAACCGGACAAAGACCGGCTTGCTCGCCGTATCCCCGATATTATTGCCGAAATTCCAATTGACCGTTCCCGGTTCCTGCGCCAGGTCACATAATCCCAGCAACGGTTGATTCTGCACCACCGATATGGTGCACCAGTAAGGATCGCCGACGGATGGCCAGTTTTGATAGCCGCCGGAAACGGTCTGCAAATGAAAGTCACCCGGAATCAGGCCGGGGTAATAATTGGTCGGTGTACCGGAACCGGGATAGCCCGGCACCGTGCTGGAACGGTGGTTCATCACGTTGTCGAAATAGACGCGGATGCCAAAACGATGCGCGGTCTGCACCATTTGAATCAACTGATCCTGCGTGCCCCAGCGGGTCGCAACCGTGCCCTGCTGGTTGGTGCTGCCCAAATCAAACGGGTCGAACTGGTCATAGCCATACGAATAAGTGCCGCTGTTCCCTTTGGCCGGATTTGGCAGCCAGAGGCTGTTGTAGCCGGCTTCGGCAATTTCGGGCATTTTTTGGGTCAAGTCAGACCAGTTAACATTAAACAATTCCAACATCGCCTCACCCCGGCTGGTGCCGACATTTCCCAACAGACAAACCGTCATCGTCGCGGCAAACAACCAGTGACGACAGCAAATCTGGAGCGGCATTTTTCGCACGAATAGTCTGGTCGAAAGACGGCGAGAAAAGGGATTCATGCTTGGGCGGATTTAAGAAATTTTGCAATCAGAGATTCAATCGTAGATAAAATTAACCCCTAAAAACAAACCGTCAAATGACAATGACCAGCCCTTGATGTTTTTATCAAAACATGGCTTGAACACGGCTTCACGGGTGGCATCTGAAACTTATACCACGGTTTTGCCGAAGCTCCTACCGCATGTTCGTGCGGTGGTTTATGCCGTATGATTGAGTAATGTATGTCCCATCGTCCGGCAATGATGCACACGCGACGCCAATTATTCTTGATGACAAAATCATATTTTAATGAAGTTTTTCACCGTTTGATTCAATCCACACCGGCGACAACGAAACCAGCGCTTTTATCACATCAAACTTTTGCCCTGACTTTTACATGAATAAAAATTATAGCTTTCGGATGCCGTGCGCTCGCACTGCCTTAATAACGACTAAAACATGAGAAAAACGTTCAACGTCCGCCGGATTTTTGCCTTGCCCGCGGTCAGCCTTCTGCTCACCGCAATGTTGGTTCAGGCCGCCGATGTCTCCAAACAGCCGGCACGGACTTCACCGGACTGGTTGCGCAACGGCACGATTTACGAAATTTTCCCGCGGGACTTTTCCGCCGTCGGCAATCTTAACGCGGTGACAGCAAAGCTCGACCAGTTGAAAGACTTGGGCGTGACAGTCCTCTGGATCATGCCCATCCATCCCATTGGTGAAAAGGGCCGCAAAGGTGAATTTGGCAGCCCATATTCCATCAAGGATTATTATGCCGTGGATACGAACTACGGCACGATCGGCGACTTCAAAGCACTGGTCAACGGCGCGCACCAACGCGGCTTGAAGGTGATCATGGACCTCGTCGCCAACCACACTTCGTGGGACAGCGTGATGATGACGAACAAGAATTTTTACAAGCAGGATGCGCAGGGAAATGTCATCTCGCCGCAGCCGGGCTGGTCGGACGTGGCCGGCTTGAATTATTCCAATCCGCAGTTGCGCGAATACATGATCGCGATGATGAATTACTGGGTTAAGACCTGCGACATTGACGGGTTTCGCTGCGACGTGGCTTGGGGCGTGCCGACGGATTTCTGGGAACAGGCGCGCACCGCGCTCGAAAAAACCAAGCCGGACATCATGATGCTGGCCGAAGCGAACAAACCCGAACTGCTGACGAATGCATTTGACCTGGATTATTCGTGGCCGCTGCTGCACACGTTGGATGATGTGCTGATGCATGGTGCGCCCGCCTCTAAACTACAGACCACGTGGCAGGAAGACGTGAACCAGTTTCCTCAAAATGCCCTGCACATGCGCATTTCCGATGACCACGACGAGTCCCGTGCCATCGCCCGTTTTGGTATCAACGGCGCGCTGGCAGCGCAAGTTCTGATGTTTTCGCTCGACGGCGTGCCGGTTCTTTACAATGCCATGGAAGTCGGCGACGCCACGGAATCCGGTGATCCGGCATTGTTCGACAAGCTGCCGATTGTGTGGGCTCCGCGGGAACGTCCGCCGTTGCGCGACATTTACCGTTCGCTGATCCAGCTCCGCAAAAAATATCCCGCCTTCACCAGCAACCGCGTCACCTGGTTACGGAATTCGGATGAAAGCAATCTCGTGACGCTGATGCGCTCCGACAAAAACGACGAGTTTGTGGTTGTTATCAATTTCTCCAACCGGCCTGTCACCGGTTCGGTCAAACTTGAGAATGGCCCGGACTACCGGCCGGTGAAAATTTCAGGAATGCCAGGCGTGCATGACAGCAGCTTGCCAGCGTTCCATCTGAACGGCTTTGAATGGCGGATTTATCATCGCACCCTGCATCCCTGATTTTCCGGGCGGCGCAAGTGGCCAAACCGTTTATGCAAAAACCACCATTGAGTTTCTGGCAGATCTGGAACATGAGTTTCGGATTCCTCGCCGCTGTGCTGACGCTGCTGGTGGTGACGTTCAAAAAAACCAACGCCGAACCGCTACCGGTCAGCGGCGGTGGCGGACATTAGTCCATGAAACTCATTTTCCGGCTTCGCTTTTACACCAAGGTCGGGCAATCGCTTTTTCTCACCGGCAATCATGAACTGCTCGGTGCCGGCCGGGTTGAGCGCGCGGCCCCGCTCCATTACCTCAACTCGGAATTCTGGCAGGCCACATTGCTGTTGCCTGACGATGCGATTCCTGACGCCGCCATCATTTACAATTATATTTTGCGCAATGCCGACGGTTCGGCCGTTCAGGATTGGGGCAACGACCGCGTCATCAACCCGTCCGCGTTCAAGCAGCAGGAAATTTTATTCATTGATTCATGGAACCCTGCCGGCGCGGTTGAAAACGCCTTTTACACCGAGCCATTCAAGAAAGTCTTGCTCCAGCCCAACCACACCGAAGTCCACATTCTTCCCGCGCCGGGAGCAACCCACACGTTCAAGATCAAGGCTCCGCTTCTGCCGAAAGGCCAGACGCTTTGCCTCGCCGGCAACAGCACCGCATTGGGAAATTGGAACACCACCGCACCGCTGTTGCTCAACCGGACTGCCGGCGAAGATTTTTTGACTGTGCAAGTTGATTTGTCCCGCGAAGCGTTTCCGATTGGCTACAAATACGGTATCTATGACGTGGAGCACGGAAGCTTCATCCGATTTGAAGACGGCGACGACCGGATGTTGCACGACGAAGTTGCGCCGAAAAAGCACACCTTCGTCAACGACGGCTTCGTCCGGCTGCCCGCCGACGTCTGGAAAGGTGCGGGCGTGGCAATTCCGGTTTTCAGTTTGCGCAGCGAAAACAGTTTTGGCGTCGGCGAGTTCACCGATCTGAAACTCCTCGCCGACTGGTCGCGACGGGCGGGCTTGAAGCTCATCCAGATTCTGCCCATCAACGACACTTGCGCGACGCACACCTGGGTGGACTCGTATCCTTACGCCGCAATTTCCGCCTTCGCGCTCCATCCGCTTTACTTGAATCTCAACCAGCTCATTTCCAGCAAGAATAAGAACCTGCCGAAAACTTTGGAAGCCGAGCGCAAAAGGCTCAACGCGCTGGACGCCGTGGATTACGAGGCGGTGATGTCGGCCAAGATGAAATTTGTCCGGAAATTTTTTCCGAAGCAAAAGAACGAAACTTTTGCCGGCCGCGACTATCAGGAATTTTTCGGACAAAACAGTCACTGGCTTGTTCCTTACGCGGCGTTCTGCGCCCTGCGCGACAAGTTTGGCACGGCGGACTTCAACCAGTGGCCCGCCCATCGTGTTTATCGCGTCAAGGAAATTGCCGCGCTGGTCGAAACGGATTCCGCCATCCGCGATGAAGTCGAATTGAATTATTTCATCCAGTTTCATCTGCACCTTCAGCTCCAGGACGCCGCCGGATACATCCATGTACAGGGTTTGATTTTGAAGGGCGACATCGCCATCGGCGTCTATCGTCACGGCGCGGACGTCTGGCAGCAGCCGGAACTTTTTCACACGGACATGCAGGCGGGCGCGCCGCCGGACGCCTTCGCGGCGAAAGGACAAAACTGGGGGTTCCCGACTTACAACTGGCCGCGCATGATGCAGGACGGTTTTGCCTGGTGGAAACAACGCTTCGCGCAGATGAGCTGTTACTTCGACGCGTTTCGGATTGATCACATTCTTGGATTTTTCCGCATCTGGAGCAGTCCGGCGCACGCGGTCGAAGGCATCCTCGGATATTTTGTGCCCGCCATTCCGGTGAAGGTCGAAGAATTCAGCCAGCGTGGAATTTCCTTCGACCACGACCGCTACGTGAAGCCGTTCATCACCGACAAGGTCTTGCAGGAAGTTTTTGGCGCGGATGCGGAAAAAGTGAGGCGGGAATTTTTGGTTCCGAGTCCCGGCGGAAATTATTTCCTGAAACTGGAATTCGCCACGCAGCGGCAGGTGGAAAACCACTTTGCGAAACTGGAAGCCGGTTCGCAAAACCGGAAGCTCAAGGAAGGCTTGTTCGACCTGATCAGCAATGTGATTTTGTTCGAGGTGGAAAAATCCGGCGGCCATGAATTCCATTTCCGGCTGGGGATGGCGGACACGTTGTCCTTTAAAAACCTTGACCCGCAGACGCAGGCGAAGCTGAAGGAACTTTACGTGGATTACTTTTATCGGCGGCAGGATGATTTCTGGATGCAGGAAGCATTGCAAAAACTTCCGGCGCTGAAGCGTGTCACCAACATGCTCATCTGCGGTGAGGATCTCGGCATGGTGCCCGCGTGTGTGCCGGAACTGATGAAACAACTCGGCCTGTTGAGCTTGGAAATCCAGCGCATGCCCAAGGCGATGGGCGTGGAGTTTTCCCGTCCGGCGGATGCACCGTACTTGAGCGTCGTCACGCCTTCCACGCATGACATGAGTACCATCCGCGGCTGGTGGGAGGAGGACCGCAAGCTCACCCAAAAGTTTTTTCATCAGGAATTGAAAAAAACGGGTGACGCGCCGCCACATTGTGAAACCGGGATAAATCAGGCCGTCGTGCAACAGCATCTTGCTTCACCGGCTATGTGGAGTATTTTTCAACTTCAGGATCTGCTCGGCGTAGATGAAGTGTTGCGCCGGAAGGATATTGAAGCAGAACGGATCAACGTGCCGGCCAACCCGAAGAACTACTGGCGCTATCGCATGCACCTGACGCTGGAGGAATTGCTTCAGGCGGAAGCATTCAACGACGGGCTGAACAAATTCATCCGGGCAAACGGAAGATGACTGCGGCGGCAAAATGTTGTTGAAGGAAAAAATCAAGCTGTGTCGGCAAGCCGCTGCAATTCCAAGACGCCCGCAACGTGATGAGTTTTGTGGGCGGGCACGTCAGCCACATCAAAATTTACTGGAACGGCACCCAAGGGCCCGACGGATTTTCCGCCTTTTACGAACCGCCGCCCGGCTACGACTGCAAGCGGACGGGGAACTGAAAAATCTCCGGTTTTTCAGGTGCCGTTGCGCGCGCGATAAAACAGGGTTTTGTTTGTCGCGGAGTGCGGGTCGCTGATGTGGGCGGTACTGCCGGCGCTGTTGGTGGTCAGCAAGACTGGCCAGGTCGAAAAGGCGCTGCTCAAGTTGGTGTTGTAGATCACCGTCACCATCTGGCCTGGTGAAGTCAGGATGTTGAAGCCAAAAACTCCCCCGCTCCAGGCCGCGTTGGCCAGCACCGGTGCCGCCGCTGAACTGCCGGCGGTGGCGATGGTGAACGAGGTATAACTCGCCACAAACGCTTCAGTGACGTAGTTGCCGTTGGTCGTGATGACGGCATGATAAAACGCCAGCGAGGCGTTGTAATTCGAACTGGCCGACAAGGTGTTTGCCGGAATCGTGACGGACGTGGCGGTCCCGTGCAAAGCATTGGTCTGTCCGAAGCCTCCCGTTTGGAAAAGGGTTCCGATGACCACGCTGACATAGTCCGTGCTCCCGCCGCCGGTGAATGCATCCCAGGTGAGCGTGAAGGGCAGCGACGGGTTGATGGTTTGCGCGGCGGCGTAATTGCTCACATGCGGCGCGTTCGGCTGCGCATAGTTCGGCAGGTTCACCGTGACCTGCTGGTTGGCCGCGTTGGAGTGGACATTGAAGACGTAATTGCCCGCCGGAAAGGTCGCGTTGAAGGTCGTAAGATTGGTGTTGTAGGCGCCCGGCAGAACATAATCCCACGAATACACGAGATTCACCAGGTTCGAGACGCCGGCGGTTGGCAGCGTCAACGTGACGGACGTGGCCGTGCGGTTGGAGGCGAGTGAGGTCGCTCCGTTGAAAAGATAGGGAACGATGGGATCGAGCGACGGTGCCGAGGCGTTCGTTTGATCATAATTCCAGGACTTGCCGACGACAAACGTCGTCACGGCGTTCGTGTTCAAACTGCCGCCACCACCGCCCGAACCGGTCGTGAAGGAACCCACCGGGACGCCGCCTAACGGATTTCCTATGGTATCCTGCCCGCTGACAATCCATTCAATGTTGTGATTAATGCTAAATGCGGGCGACGGTGTGCAGGTCAGCACCGTGTCGCCCATGCTCCAAACTGGAATCACGGATGCAGGAGTAAAGCTCGCTGTGACATCGAAGAACTGTGCGGTGGTCGCGGTGGTGTCCATGGCGGTGCTGAAGGTGAAAACCACCGCCGCGTTGGTTGCAACACCCGTGGCTCCGTTGCTCGGAATCGTGGAAATAATGGTGGGCTGTGCCAACGCAAGGTGAAGGCTGGCCAGAAAAAACACGATGGCCAATAACCGGATGGTCAGAGTCTGCTTCGGGAAACGAAAGACCGGGTTCATAACCGCACTAAACTTTTGTACCAGTTTTATTGCGGAAAAGTCAAGTAAAACCGCCCGTGAGGACGCACCGACGGCGGTGAAAACAAATGGATTGGGGCGGACGCGAAACGCTCAAGGAAAAACTCAAGCCGTGTCTGTAAACCGGCGAGTAAGAGTCGGATCAAGGTAATTTGTTCCGGGATTCAGTTACGAACGACCTAACGAAGGAAACCACCGGTCGCGACAACGAAGCGCGGGAAATTCAATGAATCTAGCGACGACAATCCCAAATCCCCAGCTGCTCACAAAGTAGAGCAATGCATTTAAAATCCATCCCAATATATTGTCCAACTTCAGTTCAATCAGCGGGAACAAATGATAACCGACAAAGTAATGCCACAAATAAACCGAATACGAGTATTTGCCCAGCCCGGCCAGCCATTTAATAAAGGCCGGACATGGGTAATAATCAAGAGAAAGTGAACTCAACAGAAGGCACCCAGCTCCAAGATAAATAAGAATGAATCCAAATATCCGATACCACTGTATGTCCATGACATCCACAAAACTTGGCACCAGCAGGCACAAGCCCGACAAGGCCAGCAGCGCACGCAAAGAAAGGATTTTCCTCTTGATCCGTTCACTCCAGCAGTTATGCCAATAGTGGGATAACAATACCCCAAAAAAAAGTGAATCCATCAAAATGTGAGTCACATGATTAAAATATTGGGCATTTTCCAATGATGCATCAATGACCCACCAAGTAATGAACCGTAGCGTCAGACACAAAATGGCCACTGTCAGGAAAAGGTCGGGAATTCCCTCGAAGTTCATCGTCTGATTTGATTGCGTCCGCATTTTTAGAATGAAAAACAATCCTGCGAGCAAAAAATAAAAATGTTCTTCAACCGCAAGCGACCATGTATGCCCGCAGATGCCTCCCAGATAATTTTGAAAATACAGCAATTCGTGCCATAAACCCGCGAAGGAAACTGGATTGCCCTGCCACCAAGCCCAGACGGATGTGACCGTAATCATGGCCCAGAACGATGGATATATTTTGAAACCACGCCGGATTAAAAATCTGGTGATCGAAACCGTGCCGGTTTGGGCCGCCTCTTTGAACAGCAGTCCCGAAACCAGGAAGCCACTTAAAACAAAAAAAATGTCCACTGCAGTCCATCCAAGTCCTGATATTTCCGACAAAAACCCCCCCAGGATGCCATGTGTCTTTCGAAAAATCACTCCTGCATTGCCGAAGTCTCCAGCGTGGTTGCAAAGCACAAGCGAGGCTGCAATGAAACGTAGAAAGTCCAACCCTACCGAGTGGGAATTGGAGTTGTAAGAACGGCTCGAAGTTGAGGCGGCCGGATTCACAAATGACGATTATTTCTCCCGCTTCAACAGAAATTCCGCCAGCGCTTCGAGCGCAATCGCCTTGCCTTTGAAAATCTTCAGCGCGGCAAACGCCCTGGCCGTCAGTTGCGCCGCGATCTGCCGCGATTTTTCCAGCCCGACAATCGCCGGGTAGGTCGCCTTTTGCACGGCCACGTCCTTGCCCGCCGTCTTGCCGAGCTGCTCGCTGGTCTGCGTCACGTCCAGGATGTCGTCAATCACCTGGAACGCGAGGCCGACGTGATAGCCGAAATCCGTGAGCGCGCGGAGTTGCGCGGGCGTGCAGTTCGCGCTCATGCCGCCGAGCCGCACGGAACAGCACAGCAGCGCGGAGGTCTTGCGCTCGTGGATGAATTTCAATTCGGCGATGGAAAGTTTTTTGCCTTCGCCTTCCAAATCCGCCACCTGCCCGGCGACGAGTTGCAGCGAGCCGGAGGCTTTGGCGATTTCCAAAAT
>Ga0210402_10004750_pt1 | contig 12307 bp, 11 predicted proteins | sample IncBWC7MmetaG_FD_161055 | JGI IMG/M metagenome (GOLD analysis project Ga0210402, IMG submission 161055) | Forest soil microbial communities from Barre Woods Harvard Forest LTER site, Petersham, Massachusetts, United States - Inc-BW-C-7-M | ecosystem: Environmental > Terrestrial > Soil >...
GCCAGGTTCTTGACGTCGGTCATGGGATCGCCGTCGAGCAGATCGGCGTCAAATCCGCTTTCCAGGCGGCCCTTCTTCGCTCCCTTGAAATAGGCCGCCGGATTGGTCGTGAGCGAAGCGAGGATTTGCCGTTCCGACAGCGCCCGGTGCATCAGCTCATATTCCACCGACGTGTCGTAGATCTGCGTGAAGCCCACATCGGTTCCAAACAGTACCGGCCCGCCATTGTCCGAAAAGGCCTTCAGCTGCGCCACGCCATTGCCGACCAGCCGCGCCGCCAAGGCTTCGCCTCCGATGGTCTTCGCAAACAGCGACAGCGTCGGAATCAGCGCAACGTGCTGTTCCTTGAACCGCGCCAGTTCCTCCGCGCCATAGCCGGGCTCGCCGGGGACGATATGCGCCATGATGTCGACGCCGGCCGCGATCACCGTTTCCATGCCGGTCTTGTTCTGCGGATGGGCGAACACCGGCTTGCCCTGCGCATGCGCCACATCGACCGCGGCCTTGGCCACCGCGACATCCATGTTCACAACAGGCTTGTTGCCCATATAGGCGCCGGTGAAGAGTTTCATGCCGTCAAGGCCCATGCCGAGATCCTGACGGGCCATTTGCGTGGCCTCCTCCGGGGTCGCCGCCTCGGGTAACTGCATCTCGGCCGGCAGATAGGCAGGATGGCCGCCCTTGGGGAAAATGTCGCCGGCGAGGAAGATGGTGGGGCCCAGGATTTCGCCGGCATTGACGCGGCGGCGCAGCGCCAGCGAGTCACGGGGGTCGGAGCCGAGATCCCATACCGTCGTGAAACCCCATTGCGTCAACATTTCCTGCATATGGGCGGTCATCGGCGCGGCCGGCGCGGTGCCCGCGTGCTGCCAGACCGCCTGCGTGAAATGCACATGGCTGTTCCAGAAGCCGGCCACAATGGTCTTGCCGGTGCAATCGATCACGCGCGCATCGTTGGGGCTCTGCACTTCGCTCGCGCTGCCCACCGCCGCGATGACGCCGCCTGACATCACGACAGTGGCATTCGAGATCGGCGCGGCATCGGGCGAGGCGTAGAGGGTGCCTCCGCGCAGGACGAGCGTTTCGGCATGCGCCATGCCGAAGCAGAGGACGGAGCCAAGAAGGCCGAGGAAAAGCGTGGTGCGGATTCGGGAGCCGGTCATTGGCAAAACCCTTTCAGAAGCTGGTCGGACCGCATGATATTGGATGCGTGCGACCGCGCTTTGATCGTTCTTGCTCCACGACCGCAATAAGCGGCCGGTCACTCCTCCGGCGCGTGCTCGATCGGATCGAACCGGTCGGCTTCCAGGCCGAGCAGGTTCCACGATTGCAGCATATGCGGCGGCAACGGCGCGGTGGCGTCGATCACGCCGCCGCGCGGATGCGGAATCACGATGCGGCGGGCGAGAAGATGCAGCCGGTTCTGCAGGCCGCCCGGCAGCTGCCAGTTCTCCTTGTTGAAATATTTGGGATCGCCGACGATGGCGTGATCGATATGCGCCATGTGGGCGCGCAATTGATGCGTGCGGCCGGTAACCGGTTTGAGCGACACCCAGGCAAGCTTGGTCGCCGAGGTTTCCACCACCGCGTAATAGGTCACCGCGTGGCTTGCGCCTTCATCGCCATGGGCGGCGATGCGCATGATGGTGTCCTCCTCGCTCTCCTCTTTCGCGAGATAGGTCGAGATGCGGCCCTGCTTCGGTTTCGGCACGCCGGCGACCAGCGCCCAGTAGATCTTGCGCGCCGAGCGATGGCGGAACGAGCCGGTGAGCTGCGTGGCGGCAAAACGCGTTTTCGCGACCAGCAGACAGCCCGAAGTTTCCTTGTCCAGCCGATGCACCAGCCGCGGCTTCTGGCCCTTGGCGTCGCGCAGCACCTCCAGCATCTGGTCGACATGACGCGTGGTGCCGGAGCCGCCCTGCACCGCGAGGCCCGCCGGCTTGTTCAGCACGAGGACATCGTCGTCCTCGTAGAGCGTCATCTCCTTGAGTTGCTGCAGCGTGCGCTGCTCGGCTTCAGAGAGTGCCGCAGCCGCCTTGGGCGCGTCGAGACGCAGCGGCGGAATGCGCACGCTCTGTCCCGCCTCCAGGCGGTCCTTGCTGTCGGCGCGCTTGCCGTTGACGCGCAGCTCACCTTTGCGAACGATGCGCTGGATGTGGGAAAACGAGAGCCCCGGAAACCGCGCTTCGAGGAAGCGGTCGACCCGCATATTGTCCTCGTCCGGCGTCACCACCACGGTCTGGACTTTTGTCGGCAGCGGCAGCTCGGCTTTGGCTTCGGCTGGCTCGTGAGGAACCGACCGTCGCTCCTCGTCGCGATGCTCGCCGCGCTTCCCGGTGAGCCGCGCAGGCTTGCCGCCCGGGCGATGGCCGGTCGGTCGGTCGGGCTTGCGAAAATCCCGATGCGGAGGCGGGTTCTTCGGGCGATCACCCGGGGATATCGTTCGCTTGATGCGGCGGCTCATGCGGTTCTTTCAATCTTTGGTGGATGATCGGGATCCAGTACGTCCCGACATCACACCAACTCGACTCGCAGTGTACGTCCGACTGCACTCGCTGCACGCTGCAACGTATCCAGCGTCACCGACGGCGTTGCGGGGTCGAGGAGCCGATCAAGTTGTCGGCGGCTTGTCTTCATTCGTTCAGCCATTGCAGTCTTCGTGATACCCTGCGCTTTCATTTCTTCCACCAACTGCCCGGCGATGATTTCCTTGATCGCGCGCTCTTCGCACACCCCGAGTATGCCTTGCTGTGCAAGAAATTCGTCGAAGGTTTCGTCGCTCACACGTGCTCTTTGTTTCGCCATCATGTCACCTCTCGTTTGCGCTTGAGCGCAAGGTCGATGTCCTGCTTTGGCGCCTTTTGCGTTTTCTTGATGAAGCCGTGCAACAAAATCATGTTGCCCTGCTCCATGCAGAAGATCACTCGCGCAATCCGCTTGCTGTCGAGATCGCTCCTCACTTCCCACAATCCATGCCCCAAGGGAGCACAATGCGGGCGCCCAATTGGCCAACCGAATTCAACCTTCTGAATGTCCTTGCCGACAGTGCGTCGGTCATCGGGCGGCAGATCCAAAATCCACTCACGAACAGGATTGCGACCTGTCGAGCTGATGTAGAACCTTGCGGGAAGCTTCTTTGTGCGGTCGATCATCCGGCAGGATTTATGTGCCATTTTTGACACATTCTTGCAAGCCTTTTCCGCGGCCGACCGCTTGATCCGTCAAATACGAGATTTCGTCAGAAGCGGAAAATACCGCCGCGAGCCCGGCTGCGGAATCGTTGGCCACCATGCCGCAAGGATGCGTAGCGCCTTGCCCCCGCCGCGCCAGCGCCAGGCGAGCGGCGCCGGGTCTTCCAGGCTTTCGGCGAGAGCGAACAGCGTGACCACGATCATCGCGGGCAGCTGGCCCTGCCCGATCAGCAGCATCGGCAGCATCAGCGCCCAGCATGCGCCGATACAGGCCCCGCCATTCCATGCACCGAACCGGAAGGCATCAAGGTCGGCAGACCGGCCAAAGGCGGCAAGCGGTGGCCGCTGATGGCAGCGGTTGAGGCACCATTGCTTTGCCGGCGAGACCTGCCACAGCAACGCCGCGACAATCGCAACTCCAAGACAGGCGAGCGGCATCGGCACGGCCCATCGCGCCAGCAGCGCGACGGCCTGCAGGATGACGCCGGCAGCTATCCAGATGGCGACGAAGCCCGCGACAAAGAGCGCCATCGATCGCCCTCGCCGCGCGGCAAAACTCCGCTCGCGGACGTGCCACAGCGGCGCAATCGCGAGCGGCAGCATCATGGCCACGACCATCAGCGCCCAGCCCGTTGCGAGCTGCCCCGGCGAGTTGAACAGCAGCGCGAGGTCGAGCGAGACCGAGAGCGGCACCGTGGTCCAGGCCTGCGCCGCGCAGAAAGCCGGCAGGGAAAAGGCGCTGCCGCCGAACAAAAGCAGCGCCCAGGCGATCAGGACGATCGTCCCCAGCAGCAGGAGCCACATTTCAGGTCGGCGCGCCGCGCGCTGCATGCGTTCGGCTCCTATGGCGTTTGCGACTGCCGGAAGATGCTGATGTGCCCGATGGTGACAGGCTTGGCGTCAGGCACTGGTCTGTTCGGTACTAGGCGGACATGGAGCTGGTTCACGTTGAGCGCGCCGGCGAGATGCAAGGTGTCGATGACATGGGTGATCTCGATCACGAAGGTCAGGCCGTCGCCCGCATGCGGACCGTCCATCGCGCTCGCCTTGCTTACCCCGAACAGCCCGACATTGCCGGCCTTGAGCTCGGGGTGTTTCGCGGGATCCTCGCCCTCGGGCACGTTGATGTAGACCCCGAAGGCGGTCGCGTCGTTGGAGCCGCGCACATTCTCCAGATTGAGGAAAATGCGGTCCGGCGCCGGCGGCCCGCCCGCCATTCCCTGCAGGCTCGAGGACACCTTGCCGCGCACGGCGTGATCGAGCTGAACGGAAGTATTGGCCCCCGAGCCGGTCAGGCTGAAGCCACCTTTGCTGGCTCCGAGCAATTCGACGTGTTCAGGCATCGCAGCCCTCCCGGGCGGTTCGGCGGCCGCCATTCCCAGCCCCAGACGCCGGCGCCGCGAGGCGACTTGCGGCAGGCCCGGCGCCGAAACATCGTCATAGCCATAGCCCAGTGTCGCCAGGCTGGTGGTATCGCCGGGCGTATAGGTCCAGCTCTGGCCGCCCGGCATCGGCATCACAAAGGCGCGCTGGCCGACGTTCGCCGGTCCTTTCACCCATTTGGTGTCGGTGGGATCGGTGTGCGAGGGGCTGCTCTTGTTCCACACCTCCCACAACCGGTCGATATTGGAGTGGTGCAGCCAGAAGATCGGGTCGAGCCCCGCCAGATCGGGGAAGGACATCAGTCCGGGGTTCTGATCGTCGCCGCCGCCGACCAGCACATGCACCATGTCATGCGGCTGGGATTCCACTCCGCCATGGTTTCGTCCGCCATGCGCAAAACCGGTGCTGAGGCCGCCAAAACCCTGGCTGCCGCCCTGTCCCGGGCCCACGAATTTCGCATCGCCGAGGGCGTTCTGATCGACCTGGTCCATCGGAATGAAGACGTTGCCGTCGTTGTTCGGCCCGAAGCGCTGGCTGATGAAGAGCGGATTGTCGCCGGTGCCGTCGGGCCAATCCGGCGAGGCGAAAGCCGGCGGCAGCGGGTTCTGGTTCGGCTTGAAGTAATTCCAGTATGGCAACGCCCAGGTCGAGCCCGGCCCGCCCGCCTGCGTGATGGCGTCGCGCACGACCGCCTCGAACGCAACCAGATAGCCGCGATGCCAGGGCAGGAAATACCAGCTGCCATGCTGGCACTGCGCCCAGTAGGTGCTCTGATCAGCGTCGCTGGGCATCTGATCGCCGGAACTGAGAACCCCGACCTGCTGCCACAGGTTCGGGTCGAAGCCGTGGATGCCGCCGAAGAAGCGCCAGCTGGTGCGATCGTTCAAGGCGCGCGCCTGCATCGCCTTGACGCCGCGCGCATACCAGAGGATGGGATCAGCCCAGTCGGAACCCAGTTCCCAGACATTTTGACGTGTGAAGGCCATGGCAACAGCCTCGCTATGTTAAGAGCCCGGTTGAAAACAATTGCGCTTCAAATCTGACCATGGACTGCTGCGATCACTGGCGCGCAGGCGATCGCTGCAATCTTCGAAAATTTCGGAAACAGGTGTTTTTTTGAAACAACGCTACCTTAGGGCGTGATGGCTTCCGCTGTCAACAAAGCCATTGCCAAAGCGTCGCTGACCAAGTGACGCAGAGAAAATCTAGCACCGCGCACGAACCGGGTTCGTGAACGCCCTCACATTTTGCGGCAATAAGATCACCGTCCAGGCACTCGGATTGACAGTGCCGCGGGCGGTTCTCGATGCCTATCAGGCCTATGCGAAACATCCCGCCGCGCGATTCCTTCAAGTCTACGCCGCCGCAGAGCCCGGCCAGTTGGCTGACGCGATCGCTCCACTGCTGCAGCTCTCGATCGGCGTTGAGAAGGCGCAGCAATTGCTGGAAACTGACGACGTGGTGAAGCGGCTGGAAATGATCCTCGAATTGATCAAAGCGAGTAGGCAGGCGGCCTAAAGCGCGATGAGATTAGGTTGAATCGTCACCGCGCTTTAGCTTTTTGATTGAGCATGATCTTTTCGGAAAACCGCTCCACACTTTTCCGGATCATGCTCTAATGGCCGATTATTTTGCCAATCGCTCGCGGCGCAGCTTGGCCCAATAATCGAGGCGCTTCCGGATCTCGCGCTCAAAGCCGCGCTCGGGCGGATTGTAGAAATTCTGCCGTCCGAGCGCTTCAGGGAAATAGTCCTGGCCGGAAAAGCCTTCCGCCGCGTCGTGATCGTATTCGTAGCCGGCGCCGTAGCCTTCCTCTCGCATCAGCCTGGTCGGCGAATTGAGGATGTGTTTCGGCGGCAGCAGCGAGCCCGCTTCCTTGGCGACGCGGGTGGCGGCGCCGAACGCCTTGTAGGCCGCATTCGATTTCGGCGCGGTCGCGACATAAATCACGGCCTGCGCGATCGCGAGTTCGCCCTCTGGCGAGCCCAGGAAATCATAGGCGTCCTTGGCGGCGTTGGCGATCAGCAGCGCCTGCGGATCGGCAAGACCAATGTCCTCGATCGCCATGCGCACCACGCGCCGCGCCAGGAACAGCGGGTCTTCGCCGGCATCGAGCATGCGCGCGAGATAATACAGTGCGGCATCCGGATCGGAGCCGCGCACCGACTTATGCAGCGCCGAAATCAGGTTGTAATGGCCGTCAGCGGATTTGTCGTAGATCGGCGCGCGCCGCTGCAGGATGTCCTGCAACTGCACGGCGTCAAAAACTTCGCCGCCGCGCGCCGAACGCCAGACTTCTTCGGCAAGCGTCAGCGCGGCGCGGCCGTCGCCATCGGCCATGCGTACGAGGGCGGCCCGCGCTTCCGCATCGAGAGGCAGCTTCTTGCCCTCGACTTCTTCCGCATGCGCGTAGAGCCTTTCGATCGCGGCCGCATCGAGAGAATGAAACACCAGCACGCGGGCGCGGGAGAGCAACGCGGCATTGAGCTCGAAGGATGGGTTCTCCGTGGTGGCGCCGACCAGCACCACGGTGCCGTCTTCCATCACGGGCAGGAATGAATCCTGCTGCGCGCGGTTGAAGCGGTGCACCTCGTCGACGAACAAGAGCGTGCCCCTGCCCGTCTCGCGCCGCGCGCGCGCCGCATCGAACGCCTTCTTCAGGTCGGCGACGCCGGAGAACACTGCGGACAACTGCTCGAAATGCAACTCGGTCGCATCGGCCAGCAGCCGCGCCACCGTGGTCTTGCCGGTGCCCGGCGGTCCCCAGAAGATCAGCGAGCCCAGGGTGCGCGTTTCCAACATGCGCGTCAGCGCGCCGTCGGGACCGAGGATGTGGTCCTGGCCGACGACATCGGAGAGCTTGTTGGGGCGCAGGCGATCGGGAAGCGGACGCGGCGCGTCCTGCTCCATGCCTGCCGCTGCAAACAGCGTGGCGCCGGCCTCGCGTGGTCGTTTCGGGCTCATCCGCCCAGCGTGACGTTGATCTGCTGGCCGCCGCGCACCAGCGTGATGCGCCAGACCCGCAACGACTGGCTGGTCGCCTTTTCCAGATCGGAGGTTTTTCCGATCTTGTTGTTGTTCACGGCGACAATGATGTCGCCTTTCTGGAAGCCGACGCCGGCAGCGGTGGAATCATCCGCAAGCTCGGTGACCACGACGCCTTCGGTATCGGCATCGAGATGCAACTCGTCGGCGACCGCCGGCGAGATGTTGGCGACCTTCGCGCCCTGGAACGGCGAGCGCGCCGTCAGCACGATCTCGTTGCGCCCGGTGTCGGGCGCGGTCTCCAGCGGCACGTTGACCCTGAGCGGTTTGCCGCCGCGCTGAATATCGACCTGCGAGGTGCCACCGAGCGGGTGGGTCGCGAAGCGATAATCAAAGGCATTGGGATCCTCGACCGTCTGGCCGTCGATCGCCGTGATGAGGTCGGACGACTTCAGGCCTGCGCGCGCCGCCGGACTGTTGGCGACGACGCTGGCGACCAACGCGCCGCTCGGCGAATGAAGCCCCAGGCTCTCGGCGATCTCCGGCGTCACCACCTGCAGCTTGGCGCCGAGCCACGGCCGCTTCACCGCCTTGCCGCCGCTCTTGGCGGAGGCCACCACCACGCGAACCATGTTGGCGGGGATGGCAAAGCCGATGCCCTGCGAGCCGCCGGAGCGCGAATAGATCGCGGTGTTGATGCCGGCAAGCCGGCCGGTCATGTCGACCAGCGCGCCGCCGGAATTGCCGGGATTGATCGCGGCATCGGTCTGGATGAAGAACTGATAGTCGGTGATGCCGACCTGCGTGCGCGCCAGCGCCGAGATGATGCCGTGCGTCACGGTCTGGCCGACGCCGAAGGGATTGCCGATCGCGAGCACGACGTCGCCGACCATCAGCTCATCCGAATTGGCGAAATCGAGCGTCGGGAATTTCTCGTGCACGTCCTTCAGTCTGAGCACCGCGAGATCGGAGCGCGAGTCCTTCAGGACGATCTCGGCCTCGAATTCGCGCTTGTCCGACAGTGACACCTTCACCTGGTCGGCGCCTTCGATCACATGCACGTTGGTGACGACCAGACCCGACGGATCGACCATGACGCCAGAGCCCAGCGAGCGCTGCATCTGCTCCTGCGGTCCGCCCTGCAACCCGAAGAAGCGGCGGAAGATCGGATCGTCCAGGAACGGATTGTGGTTCTGCACGACCTTGGCGGCATAGACGTTGACCACCGCCGGCTGCACGCGCTGCACGATCGGCGCGTAGGAGAGCCGAAGCTCCGCCGGCGAGGATGGCACCTTCCGGTCCTGCGCGAGAGCCGGCATCGCAAGGCCGGCGGCCATCAGCAGGACGGAGAGCGGGTGGATCAACTTCATGTGGCAAAATCCCAAAATGCGTGGGCCTTAGATAGGCCCGAGAACATGGTGTTGGAAGCGGCGTAGCTAGGCCGCCCGTGGCGGCGCTTTTGTGATGGGGGCGCAGGATAGCCGTTCCTGATGGCTCTCGCCCCAGGCTTTCAGCGTATCGATCACGGGTTTGAGACTCTCGCCGATTTCGGACAGGCAATATTCAACGCGTGGCGGCACCTCGGCATAGACCTTTCGGATGATCAGCCGGTCCTCCTCAAGGGCGCGAAGCTGCTTGGTCAGCATGCGCTGGGTGATCCCCGGCATCCGCCGGCGCAACTCGCCAAAGCGCTGCGTGCCCGATTGCAGATGGAACAGGATCACGCCCTTCCACTTGCCGTCGATCAGGTCGAGGGTCGCCTCCACCGCACAGCCCGGCCGGTGTCCGAAATCTTTGCGCTTCATCTGGATTTTCCCATTAGTATCCAAACAGGGACTATATCCCCCAATTTACAGTACTTGCCAAGTGTATAGCGGCACGACATGTGTTCCCGCAGGTGATGCCAAGGGGTTGCCGAGGGGTTGCCAAGCGGATGCGAAGGGAGAATTTCATGAAGGCCGTCGGATACCAGAAATCGCTGCCGATCGAGGACAAGGACGCGCTGGTCGATTTTGAAGCCGCCAAACCGGAACCGAAGGGACGCGACATCCGCGTCGCGGTGAAGGCGATTTCCGCCAATCCCGTGGATTACAAGGTGCGCAAACGCGCGGCTCCCCCTGCGGGCGAGTTCAAGATTTTGGGATTTGACGCCTCCGGCGTGGTCGACGCCGTCGGGCCTGAGGTCAGCCTGTTCAAGGTGGGCGATGAAGTGTTCTACGCCGGCTCGATCCTGCGCCCGGGCACCAACTCCGAATTTCACCTGGTCGACGAGCGCATCGTCGGCAGGAAGCCGAAATCGCTATCTTTCGCGCAGGCCGCGGCGCTCCCACTGACCTCTATCACCGCCTGGGAATTGCTGTTCGACCGGCTCGGCGCGGTGCCCGGCAAGAGCGTCGATCCGCGCACGCTTCTGATCACGGGCGGCGCCGGCGGCGTCGGCTCGATCCTGATCCAGCTCGCGCGGCGGCTCACCGGTCTCACGGTGCTCGCGACCGCGACGCGGCCGGAGTCGCAGAAATGGTGCCTGGAGCTCGGCGCGCATGCGGTGATCGATCACAACCAGCCGATCAAGGAGCAGCTCGAGAAACTGAAGCTGCCGCCGGTTGGCCTCGTCGCAAGCCTCACCTATACCGATCAGCACTACAAGGCGATCGCCGAGGTAATGGCCCCTCAGGGCAAGTTCGGCCTGATCGACGATCCCTCGGACTTCAATGTTTCGGCCTTCAAGGGCAAGGCGATCTCGGTTCATTGGGAATCGATGTTCACCCGCTCCTCGTTCCAGACGGCTGATATGATCGGCCAGCACGACCTGCTCAACGACGTCTCCGACCTCATCGACAAGGGCGTGCTGCGCACCACGCTGGACCAGAGTTTTGGGGCGATCAATGCCGCCAATCTCAAGCGTGCGCACGCGCTGCTGGAAAGCGGCAAGTCGCGCGGCAAGATCGTGCTGGAGGGGTGGTAGGCCTCACACGGGCCGAGCTTCGGCGGGAGGATGCGCGCCCTCGTCCTCCGGCTGCCGGCTCGCCCGCTCGATAAAGCCTTGCGCAAGGGCGTGATAGATCCCCTCCTCGCAAACCCAACGCGAGGTGGCGTAGGCGATCATGGCGGCCGCCATCAGCGGCACCACCATCGCGTGGTTGTCGGTCATCTCGGTCACGATGACGAAGGCGGTGATCGGCGCCTGAACGACGCCGGCGAAATACGACACCATTCCGAGCAGCATGATAGCCGCGAGCGGCGCGCCGTGGAACAGAGAGGCGATATCGCTGCCGATGCCGGCCCCGACCGCCAGCGACGGCGCAAAGATGCCGCCGGGAATGCCGCTGATCGAGGCGAACGTCGTCGCCAGGAATTTCAGGAAACCAAAGTCCGCCGGCAATGGCGCGCCGCTCTCGAGCGCCGACTTCACCTGCGAGTAGCCGGTGCCGTAAATGGCATCGCCGGACACGATGCCGCAGATCGCGACCGCAAGCCCGCAGATCAGGGCGAACGAGAGCGGATGACGCTTGATCGCGCGGCCCGCCGGATTTGCAAATCCGCGCGCCATCATGATCACGATGCGGCTGAACAAGCCGCCCGCCAGCCCGCCCGCGACGCCACACACGGGAATGGCGAGCCAATCCATTCCGTGGCGCAAGGCGAGATCAGTCGTGCCAAAATAGGTATAGTTGCCCATCAACGCGAGGGAGGTCAGGCCTGCGGCAATCACCGCCGTGATGATCAGGCTGGAGGTGCGGGTCTCGAACGCGCGGCTCATCTCCTCGATGCCGAACACGATGCCGGCGAGCGGGGTGTTGAAGGCAGCAGCCACGCCCGCTGCGGCGCCGGCCAGGATCAAGCCGGGCTGACGCCGCGGCGAGAAGCGGCCGAGCGCGAACATGATCGAAGCGCCAATCTGGACTGTCGGTCCCTCGCGCCCTACCGACGCGCCGCATAGAAGGCCGAACAAGGTCAGGATGATCTTGCCGATCGCAATCCGAAGCGAGACCAGGCTTTCGCGTGCTTTCTGGTCGGTCAGGTGACGGGCCGCGATCGCCTGCGGAATGCCGCTACCTTGCGAGTTCGGGAAAAACCGGTTCGTGACAAACACCGCCAGCGCAAAGCCGAGCGGCGTGACGACGAGTGACACGTAACGGGATTTCGACAGCAACAGCGCGAAAGCTACTTGCGCGAGATCGGCAAGCTGCGCGAGCGCCACGGCGGCCGCACCGACTGCGATACCGCCGAGGAGGAAGATGGCGCGACGCTGCCATCGCCGGGATGTGATCCGGATCCGCCGCCTGTTGCGGATCGAGAGAGTGAGCGTCATGGAACGAGCCTTAGTCCATCATGACGCTTGATGAAAGCAAAACTCCTGCCGCGCGGCCGGAACCCGACAGTGCCGCGTTGACGGCCGCGGATGCGCGTGCCCGCCCCCTTATTTCTTCTGCGCCGCGGCCTGCATCGCCTTCCAGTCGAACTTCTCGGCCAGCGCGATCGCTTCGTCCTCGGTGAGGCCGCCATAGGAGAAGGCGAACACCGCGTCCTTGCTGAGCTCGACCATCAGCGCGCCGGACTTTTGCGGGACGTTGAAGGTCTTCATGACCTTCATGTCATGCATGGTCGACGTCACCATGTGGCCGTCGCCGGTCTGCAGGTTCATCCCGGACTCGATCGGCGCCAGCGCGCCAGAGGCCGCCTGCCCCATCATGACGCTGGCATGTGCCTGCGCGCCCCCGCGCGTATAATCGCGGGTTGCGGTGGTC
>Ga0210402_10004751_pt1 | contig 12306 bp, 11 predicted proteins | sample IncBWC7MmetaG_FD_161055 | JGI IMG/M metagenome (GOLD analysis project Ga0210402, IMG submission 161055) | Forest soil microbial communities from Barre Woods Harvard Forest LTER site, Petersham, Massachusetts, United States - Inc-BW-C-7-M | ecosystem: Environmental > Terrestrial > Soil >...
CTGGGACATGGACGACAAGACCCGCGAATGGTCGAAACGCTTCTTCGCCAAGATGAACCGCATGCCGACGATGTGGCAGGCCGGCGTTTATTCCTCGGTCATGAACTATCTCAACGCCGTCAAAGCGGCGGGCACCGACGAGCCGCTCAAGGTCGCGGCCAAGATGCGCGAGACGCCCATCGAGGACTTCTTCTCCCGCAACGGCAAGCTGCGCGAAGACAACCTGATGGTCCACGACCTCGTGCTGGTGCAGGTGAAGAAGCCCGAGGACTCGAAATATCCCTGGGACTACTATCAGATCCTCACCCGCATTCCGGGCGAGCAGGCGTTCGGGCCGCCCAATCCGGCCTGCCTTCTGGTCAAGCAGTGAGCGCTGCAGCGACGGCGGCCTTGGAACAATCGGCGCAGGAGCGGGCGCGGCGCACGGCGGCCGAGTTCGATCTGCGCCGGCTCAGTCCAGAATTCCTCGACGACCCCTACCCGACCTATCGCGCGCTCCGCCAATTCGACCCGATCCATCGGATGCCCGATGGCTCGTGCTTCCTCGCTCGCTACGACGATTGCCTTGCGGTCTATCGCGACGTGGACACCTGGAGCTCGGACAAGCGGCTCGACTTCCGGCCGAATTTTGCCGACAGCCTGCTCTACGAGCACCATACGACGAGCCTCGTCTTCAACGACCCGCCCTATCACACGCGGGTGCGCCGGCTGCTTGCGCCCGCGTTCACCCCGCGGGCGCTGCGCGCGTTGCAGCCGCGCATCGAGGCGCTGGTCGACCGGCTTCTGGAAAGCGCCGCCACGCGCGGCGAGATCGATCTCATTTCCGATTTCGCCGCCGCCATTCCGGTTCAGCTCATCGGCGACATGCTGGGTATTCCGCAGGATGAGCGCGGTCCGCTGCGCGGCTGGTCGCTCGCCATCCTCGGCGCGCTCGAGCCGGTGCTGAGCCGGGAGAAATTCGACGGCGGGATCGAAGCGGTCGCCGATTTCAAAGATTATCTGCGTGAGATCATCTTGAGCCGGCTGCGAACCGGCAACAACGATCCTGCGGAAATCCTCTCAACGCTGATCGGCGCCAGCGCCTTTGCCTCCGGCACGGAAGCAGGCGACCAGCTCTCGCAGCTCGAGCTGATCCACAACTGCATTTTTCTGCTCAATGCCGGGCACGAGACGACGACCAACCTGATCGGCAACGCGGTCGATCTTCTCATCCGCCATCCGCAAGCCATAAGCGACCTGCGCGAGCACCCCGATGTCATCGAAACGGCGGTCGAGGAGTTTCTGCGCATGGAAAGCTCGAACCAGCTCGGCAACCGCCGGGCGGTGAACGACACGACGCTCGGCGGCGTCGACATCGCGGCGGGGACCTACGCGCATATCTGCATCGGCGCCGCCAACCGCGATCCCGATCAATTCCCCGACCCGGACCGCCTCGATATCCGCCGGCAGCCGAACCGCCACCTCGCCTTCGCCACCGGGATTCACGCCTGCGCCGGGATGTCGCTGGCGCGCATGGAGGCGCGGGTCGCCATCGGTCGGCTGCTGCAGCGCTTCCCGCGCATCGAACGGTCCGGGCAATTCGTGCGCGGCGGTCGCGCCCGGTTCCGCGGCTTTAGTTCTTATCCGGTGCGTGTGCGCGCCTAGCCGCGGCCGGTGTCACCACGGCAGCCCCCAGAGATCGATCGCGCCGCTTTGCGGCGAAAGCCGCATGTCGAACACGAACGGCGTCATCACATCGAACCGCACTCGGCCTTCGGGTTGCTCAGCAAAAAGGTCGCCGATGAACTGCCGCCAGCCGAGGCGGCGATAGAAGCCGAAGTTGTGCGGCTCGCATACCAGCAGCGCGAAATCGGCGCCTTCCTTGTCCCTTAGTTCAGCGACGGCGACGCCCATTGCCTCCGAGGCATAGCCCCCCGCTTTCGCGAATCTTGACGCGTGATGACGCCGCCGATGCCGCCAATCCTGACGGTGTCGTCGCCCCACTTCGCCTGTCGAGCATAAACGCCGACGTGGCACACCAGTTCGCCCGCATCGCTCCACACCAGCACGCGCCGCTCGGCATTGGCCCAGACCACATGAGCCCAGGAGAAGGTCGCCCGCAGCTCCGGCGGCCATACTGCAGAAAAAAGCGGCGCAGCCTGTTCCCAGGCAGCGTCACCGGGACGGATTTCGATGCGCATGCCTGCGCCCGCGGTCGGTAAATCCACTTTCGCTCCGATCGTCCGGTGCGATGCAGCTTACCAGTCATTCTTGCACGAAAATTGTGATGCATGGGATAGGACGCATTGCTAGGAATGGGCGGCGCGGGCGGCCATGTCGCCGCCCGGCACAAGCGGATCGTGCGAGCATGGCGGAGAGCATCGTTCCCCATTTTCACAACGAGCCCGGCGTTGCGGTGATCGAGATCGGCGCCAAGGAATTCATGTGCGTCGGCGCCCTGCCGCCGTTCGATCATCCGCACGTCTACTGCGACATGGGCGACGACAACGACTACACCTGTCCGTATTGCTCGACGCTGTTCCGCCACAATGCGGCCCTGGCGCCTGACGCGGCGCGGCCGGCCGAATGCGCCTTGCACGATCTTCGCGCCTGAGTCGCCTCGGGAGGGCGTATCCTGACGGCTTCGCGCAGCGTCATCGTTGCCGGAGCGGGCATCGGCGGGTTGACCGCGGCGCTCGCGCTCGCGCGCAACGGCTTCCGCGTCACGGTGCTTGAGCAGTCGGAGCGGCTCGAGGAGACGGGCGCCGGCATCCAGCTCTCGCCCAACGCCGCGCGCACGCTGGTCGATCTCGGCCTAGCGCCGATGTTGCGTCCGCATGCCGTGTCGCCCACGGCGCTGCGCGTGCTCAGCGCCACGACCGGTCTCGAAATCGTGCGCGTGCCGCTCGGCGAGGCCGAGCAGCGCTACGGCGCCCCCTATTGGGTGATCCACCGCGGCGACCTGCAAGCAGCACTCACGAGTGCGATTGCCGGCCGTCTCGATGTCGTCCTCAAGCTCGGCATGCAGGTCGAGGATTTCGTCGCCCACCGCAACGGCGTGACCGTCTCGGCACGCGGTCGCGGCGGCCTCACCGACGAGCGTGGCTTGGCACTTCTTGCCGCCGACGGGCTCTGGTCGCTCGCGCGCCGGCGTCTCGGGCACGACGAGGCGCCGCGCTTTAGCGGCCGCGCTGCCTGGCGCTGCCTGATCCCCGCAAAGGAGGTCGCACCCGAATTCCGCGAGCCGCTGATCCATCTCTGGCTCGGGCGCGACGCCCATCTCGTCCACTACCCGGTCAAGTCAGGCCGCGCCATCAACGTCGTCGCCATCACCGCCGACAGCTCGAACGCGCCCGGATGGAGCGAGCCGGCGGGCCGCGCGGACTTCGTCGCGCACTTGGCCGCCGAACCGTGGGCGCCTGCCGCGCTCTCGCTCGTCCGGGTGCCCGAGGCCTGGCTCAAATGGACGCTCTACGACCGCGCGCCGGTGCGGCGCTGGTCGCAGGACGCCGTGGCGCTTCTCGGCGACGCCGCCCATCCCATGCTGCCCTACCTGGCGCAGGGGGCCGCCATGGCGATCGAGGACGCCGCGGTGGCGGCGCAATGCCTGGCGCGCATGCCTGACGACGCGGCCAAGGCCCTGCGGGTCTACTGCGCAATACGCCGTGCGCGCACCGCTAAGGTGCAGCGCCTCGCGAGCCGTAACGGAGCGCGCTACCACCTTACCGGTGCGCGGGCGCGGCTCCGCGATACCGCCCTGCGCATGATCGGGGGCGCGCGGCTGCTGGGGCACTATGATTGGCTCTACGATTGGCGGCCGCCCGCGGCCCTTTCGCTCAGCTGATGAAAGAATGAACCGGAAGCTCGGCGCTGCTGCCTGATCGGGCAGCCGCCGGCCGCGGTTCGCCGCCTCGGCGCGCGCTCAAGCCGTCGCCGCGGCACAGGAACATTTGGCCAACCCGCGTGTTCAGCCAGAAGAACAGCCTGGTAGCTGTTCGCGTGAGCTTCGCTGGAGAGGAGTATTTCCATGTGTGACTACAGCCTGCATCTCGTCGCCTCGCGCCCGGCAAAGGTTGGAGACGTTTTGGTCGCGACGGACTTCGAGAGGTCGATCACGCGCGGCTTCGCCGCGGTCGGAGAACCGGGCGTCGCGGTCTGCCTGCTTCCCGGCACTGAGTTGGCGTTCGAGGATAACGTCCAATACGATCGCGCTTTCAGCCTCTTCGGCAGGGCGCGCGTCGAGCACAAGGTGGCCCGCTTCCGCCAGGTGAACATGGACGATCCGAACATCCATCATGACGCCCTGGAATTTCCCGGCGGCCAGATCGTGATGGTCACTCGCCTGACACCCGGCCAGAAGGCGACGGTGCTGCAGCTGCCGGCGACCGCGCATGATCAGCGCGTCAAGGCAAGCGGCGAGCAGCGCACGCCGGCTTCGCTCGACCTCTAGCAGCAGCCGGACGCATCTCCGGCGAGAAGTCTGCAAGGACCGGCGCGGCGGGACGAATAGTCCCGCTGCGGAAAGGATGGCGCGCTCGGAGGGAGGCGAATGCCGCACTTGAGCGCGTTCGCCAAGGCTTTGATCCAACCGAGGAGAAGCGGCAGCGGCGCCCCGTAGGCGGGCCTGCGGCCGACACGTTCGCGAATGCGCTAAAGGACTACCTGGAACGCGCGCAGCGCAACACGGCACCGGCGACGTTCGCCGAAGCGCGCCCCTGAGCGCGAATTCCTGCCGGCATGGCGCAATGGGCCGATCGGCAGCATCACCCGTGGCGACGTCAACCGGATAATCGACAGCATTGCCGCCCGCGGCGCCGAAATCCAGGCGAACCGTTCGCTGGCCTATCTTTGCACGCACCTTGTCCATTTGTCGGCCTCAGCCATCGAAGTGCTGGACTCCATTCCCGGCGTCGGGGTTAACTTCGTGTTAACAAGCGCGGGCAGCACGCCGGTTTCAGGCTTCTCCCGTGCCAAGCGGCGCATCGACGCGGCAATGCTGCCGCGAAGCCGGAAGAAATGGGCGAGAAATGCGACCCGATTCCCGGCTGGATCTTGCGCGATCTGCGCCGCACAGCCGCTACAGGGATGGCGCGGCTGAATTTTCCGCCGCACGTCGTCGACAAGGTGCTGAACCATGCCAGCGGCACGATCCGCGGCGTGGCCCGCCGTCTATAAACGATTTGAGTATCTCGAGGAGCGGCGTGCGGCGCTTGAGGCCTGGGGGCGCTAACGTCGCGAACCTCGTCTCGCCAGCGGCGCCATCAAACGTCATTGCCATAGCTGCGCGCTGAGGCCGCCCATGGGCCGTTCTCATGGCTGGGGTCCTTTCACCGCAGCAAAGAACTGACCGCCATAGAAGCAGCGTTATCAGTGTTCGATCGTCCCACAATGATCTCGCCGATCAAGCCAGCGTCATATTGGGTGAAGAACAAGCGCCCATCAGACATCGCTGTGATGCAGCGCGCTCCGCTTTCTGGGGTCGGAATGTCGTATTCACCGACCACGGTGCCGTCAGGTGCCATGCGACCGATCTTGTTAGCAAAGTTTTCGGTGAACCATAGGTCGCCGTCTGCGCCAACTGCGATACCCCGCAGCGATGCATTACCGGTCGGGACCGGGAATTCAACGATTGTTCCGTCCGGTGCGATGCGACCCAAGCAATTGGCACCTGTTTCCACGAACCAAATGTTACTGTCCGAGTGGCACGTCATCGCGCGCGGTTGACTGTCGCGGCTGGGAATAGGAAACTCGACAACCCGCCCATCGAGCGTCATTCGGCCAATTCGACCACCAGCCGCTTCGCTGAACCACAGTGTTTCACCCCGTATAACAATAGACAGCGGCCGGCTGCCGGGCGTTATCCCTTCCCCGAACTCCGTGATGGTGCCATTTGGCGTCACTCGACATAACCGATCAATATCGCCCGCAGAAAACCACATGTTTCCATCTGGTCCGCGGATAATTCCGTCGGGTCCAGCCTTGGGGGTCGGCAACCCAAACTCGACGGTCGTACCGTCTAAGCCGATGCGACCAACGCGATTGCCTGTTTTCTCGGTGAACCATAAGTGGCCGTCAGGACCGACGTCGATCCCTATGGGCGTACAGTCAGGTGAAGGCAGATCGAATTCGCGGAACTCAACCGCGCGAGGATCGAAACAGCCGATCTTCGAGGCGCCGCTTTCGCAGAACCAAAGGTTTCGGTCTGGACCTTCGACCGCGATATAGGGTTTGCTATTCCGCGTGGGAATTCTGTGCTCACGAATGACCGGCGCCGAGCGGGCCGAAGTGGCATTTGTGACTTGTGAGCTCATATTCTTGCAATTTCCTTTCCTACACTACGCGTTCTCTTCTCGCGAATTCATGGCCGCCCATACGCGCTCGGATGTTAGTGGCATGTCGAGATGGGTCACGCCGAATTCCTTGAGCGCGTCGATCACCGCATTGACCACGGTCGGTGGCGCGGCGATCGTTCCCGCCTCGCCGATACCTTTGATGCCGAGCGGGTTGGTCTTCGCCGGTACTTCCAACAGCTCGGAAACGAACTCCGGAAAATCGGCGGCTCGCGGCATGCCGTAGTCGAGGAAGCTTCCTGTGATCAGCTGACCGCTTTGTCCGTCGTAAACCATGTTCTCGAACAGCGCCTGCCCGACGCCCTGGGCGATACCGCCGTGAATCTGACCTTCACAGATCATCGGGTTGATCACCATGCCGAGATCGTCGACCGCGGCGAAGCGGTCCATGCGCACCCCGCCGGTTTCCGGATCGACTTCGACCTCGCACACGTGGCAGCCGTTGGGATAGTTGGGTGCGCCGCCAGGCGCACCCAACCAGGTGCCGACACCATCGAGGCCGAGACCGAATTTCATCACCGGTCCTGCTGGCGCGAAGAAAGCGCGTGCAACGTCAGTGATTGAAATGCGCCTGTCGGTGCCGATAACCGTGAATGTGCCGGCGTTAAATTCGACGTCCTCGGCCGCCGCCTCCATCAGCGCGCCGGCCATCTGCTTACCGCGCGCAACGACTGCATCGGCGGCCATGCGTAACCCGTTGCCGCCGACCAAAGAGCTGCGCGCACCAAACGTCCCGCGTCCGAATGCTACTTTCTCGGTGTCGCCCTGGACGTAATTGATCGCCTCGAACGGGACGCCGAGCCATTCGGCGACGAGCTGTGCAAACGTCGTCGCGTGGCCCTGACCATGCGAATGCGTGCCAGCGACGATTGTCACCGTGCCGCCAGGATCAAACCTGATCTCCATGCGTTCGTTCATGACGCCGCCGAGCTCGATATAAGGCGTCACCGCGCGGCCGCGCAGCTTGCCGCACCGCTCACTCTCTTTCCGCCGCGCGGCGAAGCCGTTCCAATCGGCAAGCGCGAGGCAATGGTCCATCAGCTTCTCAAACTCGCCGCTGTCGTAATTGTGGTGCGTCGGCGTGTGATAGGGCAATGCCTCGGGCTTGATCATGTTACGACGACGCAACTCGACGCGGTCGATGCCCGTTACCTGCGCGGCACACTCGACCAGGCGCTCGATCAGATAGATCGCCTCCGGCCGGCCGGCGCCGCGATAAACCGAGGTCGGCGCGGTGTTGGTGAACACAGCATTGGTGCTCACGTGGATCGTCTGCACGTCATAGAGGCTCGGCACGAACATCACTGACCAGAACAGCGGCGCGGTGGCCGCCCCCCACCAATAAGCGCCGAGCGCCTGATACGCGGTGGAGCGGATGGCCAGAAACTTGCCGTTCTCGTCGAGGGCGAGTTCACCATAAACGACCTGATCGCGGGCGTGGTTGTCGCAAAGCAGACTTTCGCTGCGTGTTGCGGTCCATTTCACCGGCCGCCCGCAGCGCCGCGCCGCCCACAACACCAATGCATCGTCGGGATAGAGATTGGCCTTCATGCCGAAGCCGCCGCCGACATCGGGCGACAGCACCCTAATCTTCGACTCCGGCACGTGGAAGACGAACGACGACAACGCCGTGCGCACGCTGTGCGGATCCTGCGACGTCGTGTAGAGGGTGTATCTGCCGTCCGCGGCGTCGTAGACGCCGACTGCGCAGCGCGGCTCGATCGGATTAGCAGTCACGCGGTTGTTGACGAGGCGGACCGCGGCGACATGCTTGGCCCCGGCGAACGCGGCGTCGGTGGCAGGCTTGTCGCCGAAGGCGATGGTGACGCCGACATTGCCGTTGGGACAGTCTTTCCAGATTGTCGGTGCGTTGGGCGCAATCGCCGCTTCCACATCGACGATCGCCGGCAGCGGTTCGTAGTCGACTACATTAAGCTCGGCGGCATCGCGCGCCAGCACCTCGGTCTCGGCAACGACGAAGGCGACGCGGTCGCCGATGCAACGAACCCGATCGGCAAGCAGTATCGGGCGCGTTGTGGAAAATCCCTTCGGCCCACCCCAGGATTCGGGCATGAAGAACGGTGGAATGCCGCCGACATTGTCACCCGCGGCGTCGGCGCCGGTCAGCACGCAAACAACGCCGGGCGACGCTTTTGCCGCAGTCGTGTCGACCCGCTTGATGCCGGCATGGGCGTGCGGCGAAAGAACCGCCACGCCATAGCATTGCCGGGCAAGGGCAACGTCGCCGACATACTGGCCGGTACCGGTGGTGAAGCGCCCGTCTTCGACCCGGCGCACGGCCTGTCCGATGCCGAACTTGGTCATGGGTACGCTCCTTCGATCTTCGCTCCGCAGAGCCACGCACGGAGAAATTGTGGTCGACTATCAGCACCCTACCGCTCGTGAAGCTGCTGCGGTCTGAGGAGAGAAAGCAGACCGCTCGCAAGGCCTATTGCGGTGCGGCATGGCGGCCCGAGCCGTATCTCTTTATTGAACCATCCGCATCACGGCCGAGCATTGTGCTTAGTGTCTGTTCGGCAGAGCGCATGAACAGGTTATCGACAGGACCCGGATTTAAACTGTAGACAGGCATCAATATTTCGCGGCTACTTGGGATTTGCGGGCATAGTCTTGGATTTCACTCGGGAGATGCCGAAGCCGATTGGACGCCGCCGATTTCCTGGCAGGTTTGGATCAGGTCCCCAGATAGCCTGATAAGTGTCGATGCAACGTCCCGAACGTTGCAACCATCCAAAGACCCCCAGCATCGCCAACCACCAGATGGTCATGACGATCGGCATCCAGCGTGGGGAATCAGCCGCGATTAAGCCAGTAGGCATCGCTGCGACCGCAAGCGCCAGCAAAACATAGCCCGCATACTTATGAACGTATTCGAATGCTACCCGTCGCGGCGTCATGCTGAAGTGATCGCCCGGCCATTCCTGCGGTGGTCGCCGCTTGCGGGTAAACGGATCGACGGGTCCGCCGTGAGTGCCGCGCATCCACGCACTGAGGATCTGAACTAAAACGAGCGCCGCAACCGCCCAGCCGAGGATTGCGTGAACGCTGTGCCACGGTGCCTGCCAACCCTCGGCGACCAATGCACAAACCAAGCCGGCAATCACTATTACGGCCACGACGTGACCCCAGCGTCGATGGGTCACGAACCAAAATGGATTATCCAGTTGATCCGGCCAACGTTGCCCGGGCGTAACCTTGAAGAATCGGGCGACAAGAATGATCAGCGGCATCATCAAACCCATGCTAAGGACCATGAGGCGTCCATGCCAAGCGAACGATGTTGAAATAAGATGTTCGCTTGATCCACTTAACGGCGTCAAAAGCCAACGAACACCACATTCAATAGCGGCGAAGTCGCTCGGTCCAATCGTCGTGCCAGACATCATAAGTTAGCGACATCGCGGGGCGGGGGTTGGCCGCAGGCGCCCTTTCTGCTGGCCCACGCCAAGTCCATCGGCTGTTTCAAGGGGAACTACATTTCAATATGGCATATCATATGCTCGCAAAACTCCTTGCAAATACATCTTATGTACCTTCTTCAGCTGTTGACTTTTTCAATTCTATTCATTGCCGCATGGGCGTAGATATCATGCAAACGGCAGCGATTGCTGTGATCAACGAAATCCTGGTCATCTCCGGACCCCGAGTTAAGACAAATCTACGAGTGGTCATTGTGGCCGCCAGCTTAGACATCTGTTTGTCGAAGCTCGACTGACCTCATGCCGTGCCGAAGCTCGATCTTATCGGCACGAGCCGCCTCGATCCGCTCGTTGTCGAGGAGGTCGCGCCCTTCCAGGATCCGCTTTGAGGAAGGCGGCGTCGCTCTCGTAGTGCTTAGTCTCGCGTACAGTAAAGGCCCGCACTACGACCAATTCATTGCGCTCCTCGGCGAGCAGTCCGAACAAGCCAAGCTCGCTTGCCGGCGAACCTCCTCCTCGGTCAGCTTAGGAGTAAGGCGGATGAGGCGCGTGTTCTCCGCCGCCACTCCGCGCTTGACCACTCGCGCGCGAGGGGCGTTGCCTCGACCGACCCAAAGGCAATGGCCGATGCGATCGGAATCTTCCTGCCCGACGTTGGCGTCGACGCGAACCTGCGATTGTGAAGACCTCCGGCTACTCAATCGGCAAAATCTCAGTGCGTTCCGGATACCAATGCACCGTCACGCGGCTGCCCGCTTCGGGCTGCGAGCGGCCGAACTGGTTCTGCACTTCAGCGACGAGATGTTGGCCGGCGACTGTCAAACGATAGCGGATCAGGGCGCCCTGATAGATCTTGGCATCGACGATTGCGGGCACGTGAAATTGACGCGCCTCGCCCCCCTCGAGCAACACGTTCTCGGGCCGGATCACGAGTTTCACCCGCTGCCCGGTCAAGAGCCCCTCGCGCGGCGGCGCTGGGACGCGGGTCCCGTCGCCAAGCGACAATTCGACCGACTTGGCATTGCTCGCCTCAACCGTCCCTTCCAGCAGGTTCGATTCGCCGATGAAGGTGGTGACAAACAAATCGCCGGGCGTTTCGTAGATTTCGGTCGGCGTTCCCACCTGGACGACGCGCCCCTTGCTCATCACGCCGATGCGGTCGGACATGGTGAGCGCCTCGCTCTGGTCGTGGGTGACATAGATCGTGGTAATGCCGAGACCGCGCTGCAGGTCTTTGATCCAGTATTTCATCTCCTCGCGCAGATTCTTGTCGAGCGCGCTCAAGGGCTCATCGAGCAGCAGGATGCGCGGCCGGGTGACGAGCACGCGCGCGAGCGCCACCCGTTGCTGCTCGCCGCCGGATAACTCCCGCTGGTAGCGGGCTTCGAAGCCTTTCAGCCCCACCTGCTGCAGCGCACCGGTAACCCGCCGCTCGATCTCGCCTCTGTCGACCTTGCGCATGCGCAGGCCGAAGGCAATGTTCTCAGCCACGTTCATGTGCGGGAAGATGGCGTAGTTCTGGAAGACGATGCCGATGTTGCGCTTCTCCGGCGGTTGTTCCGTGATGTCGTCGCTGTCGATCAGAATACGGCCGTCATCCGGCGTGACGAAGCCGGCCAGCATACGCAGCGTCGTCGTCTTGCCGCATCCCGACGGACCGAGGAGGGAGAAGAATTCGCCGGAAGCGATCTTGAGGTTGGTCTGAGCGACGGCAACGACTTGGTTGTACGCCTTGGTCAGTCCCACAAGCTCCACTACCGCCAACTTGCCTCTCCCTTCTCTGCGCGCGATCGGAGGTGTCAGCCGGCGAATATGCCGTTGACGGTTTCCTCGACCTCGTCGGCATGATCCAGATATCCCTTGTAGTCGGGAATCCAGAAACCCTCGATCGAATCGGCGGTGTTGGTGATGCCCTTTGCCGCCATCTTCGGCGTGACCTCGATGTTCTTGCAGGTAGGCCGCAGATAGAACAACTCGGCGAACTTGCCGAATATCTTCGGATCAAGCGTGCGGTCCATCAACGCGAAAGCGAGCTTCTTCTCCATCGGCTCGGCGTATTTGCTGATGGTTCGGGTCTGGGTGAGCAGCGGCTTCTTCTCCTCCCAGATATATTGCCCGACCTTCACGCCGCGATCCTCCATCGCCCACATTTCGCCGTCCCACTGGTTGCAGGCGACGATCTCGCCGCGCTCGAGCAAAGCCTGCATGTTGCCGGTGAAGTCGCTGGTCTTGAGCGGCACCAGCTTCTTCATCGCCTCATAGCCGGCCTTGAGGTCGTACTGGTCCTTGCCATAGATCGCGCAGGCGGTGACGAACAGCGTCATCTGCAGTTCGTTGATGGTGACGTAGGTGGCGCGTTTGCTGGCCAGCGACGGCCGCCAGAAATCGTCGAATTTCTTGATCGGCGCATCGATCATGTCGGTGCGGTAGCCGAAGGTGTAGCGGCCGTAGGCCCAGGTGATGCCGAGCCCCGTCACCTTGGCGAAATCCCAGAGATTGGCGGCCGCGGGGATGTTGGGCAGCACGTCGTCCAGTGG
>Ga0210402_10004753_pt1 | contig 12304 bp, 6 predicted proteins | sample IncBWC7MmetaG_FD_161055 | JGI IMG/M metagenome (GOLD analysis project Ga0210402, IMG submission 161055) | Forest soil microbial communities from Barre Woods Harvard Forest LTER site, Petersham, Massachusetts, United States - Inc-BW-C-7-M | ecosystem: Environmental > Terrestrial > Soil >...
GCCCTGCGCTATCGTTTCCCGCGCGACCACGCCGGATCAGCAGACGTTCCGCACTAGCGTGGGCGAGTTGCCAGTCTCTCCCACATTGCCTGCTCCGACTCTGCTTGTGGTCGGTGATGTCGTCCGACACGCCGCCGACGAGCCCTTCGAATTTGCTTCGAACGGCAGTGAGATTTCTATCCCTGCTGAATTGGTTTCGGTTTTCCGTGCAGAGTCCATTCAAGAGGAGCCAGTAGCGTGAAAGATCTCATTCAGCCCTCCACCCCGGTCGACGGCCAACTTCAAGTTGCTCAAGTGCAGGCCGTCGCCGAAACCTGGTCTCCGCAGCATGTTCTAAGTTGGGCACTCCAGACGTTTGGCAAGCAAGTAGCCATCTCGTCGGCATTCGGCGCAGAAGGAATGGTGCTGATCGATATGGCGTCGCGGATCAGCAAGGACTTCCGCCTGTTCACCATCGATACAGAGTTCCTTTTCGCGGAAACCTACAATCTGATGGACCGGATCGAGCAGAAGTACGGAATCACGATCGAAAGGGTTTACTCCACGCTCTCGCCGGAAGAGCAACAGCGAGTGCACGGCGAGGCTTTATGGAGCAGCAACCCCGATCTATGCTGCAACCTGCGCAAGGTCGAACCGCTGCGCCGCAAGCTTGGCGAATTGAGCGCGTGGATCACGAGCATCCGTCGCGATCAGACATCGGTACGTTCGAGCGCGAAGCGAATCGAGTGGGATGCGAAGTTTGGCCTGGTGAAAGTCAACCCCATTGTGGACTGGACGTCGAAGCAAGTGTGGCGCTACATCCATGACCATGATGTCCCGTACAACGCGCTTCATGATCAGGACTACCCCAGCATCGGATGCACTCATTGCACCCGCGCTGTCCGGCCTGGAGAGGACCCGCGCGCCGGCCGTTGGCCCGGCTTCAACAAGACTGAGTGTGGGCTGCACATTATCGAGCCGCTTCCAGCATCGTCACAAGTGCAAGCGGCGACAGCAGAAGGCGGCGATTAACATCGGTTTCTATCCAGCCTCACAGAACGCGCTGGAAATTCCTCCCCAGTCGCGCGCGGGCTCAAGCTTGGGAAAGAAGACGCTGTGCAGACGTCGCACCGATTCCTCAGCCTTCGACTCATCTACCAGGAACGATAACGTCCGTTCCGATGCCCCCTGGCAAAGAACGCGCACGTCCATGTCGGAAACGGCCGCGAAGAGTTGACTCGCTACTTCCGGCTGACGCCGGATATTCTCGCCGACGAGGCAAACCAGCGCCTTATGATTTTCCCATCGCACGTCGGCGACTTGCTGCAGATCCTCGACAATCTTAGGCAGTGCGACGTTAGACCCTACCAACAGTGAGATTCGGTCGACCGAGGTCCCCATTACATCCACGGCACAGGTGTGCTGCTCAAGCACTCCAAACACGGTGTTCAGCAGAGCAGCATCGACCCCGCGCCGCGACTGGATTTCAAGCAAGACAACATTCCGTTTCGCCGTAATCGCGCTTACCCGGTTTCCCGTGCTCGCACGCGCCATAATTTCAGTGCCATGTCCCTCGGGGTGCCGCGAGTTCAACACAAAAACAGGGATGTTCTCTCGCATTGCCGGCGCAAGCGTTGCCGGATGCAGCACCTTGGCTCCAAAATGCGCCAGATCAGCAGCTTCGTCGAAGCTGAGTTTGCGAATCACGCGCGCATCGGGACAGATCTTCGGATCGGTCGTCATGACCCCGTCAACATCCGTCCAGATCTCGACTCGCGACGCTGCCACGGCCGCTCCGACAATCGCAGCGGTGAAGTCCGACCCTCCGCGCCCTAGCGTGGTGGGAACTCCATCAATGGTCGATGCAATAAACCCACCAAGAACCGGGACACTCCCCGACTGCAACAGAGGATTCAACCCGTCTCGAAGGCGCTGATTGGTTACGTCCCAGAGCGGACTTGCCTGGCCGTGGCGCGCGTCGGTGACGACGCAACTGTGCGCATCGACATGCGCCGCCGGCAGTCCGGCTTCACAGAGCGCCCAACAGACGAGCCTGCTCGAGAAGTATTCCCCAAAGCCCAATAGCCGGTCCTGTGCCTTAAGGTCAAAGTAGCGGGCGGTTTCCAAATGGCGCAGGAACGACTCCAAAGCCTGAAACTCGCCACGCAGTTCGCGATCAAGTGAGCCATAAGCCGAGGCACTCAGAAGCGAATCAGCCAGTTCCTCGTGGCGCACGTAAATGTTTCGAACCGTTGCGAGAGCCGATCCCAAATGGCCTTTAGCAGCGGCATGCCCGGCCTCCAACAGTTGGTCGGTAACTTTCGCCAGCGCGCTGATAATTAACACCGGCTTCGCGCCCAATCTGCGCTCGACGATACCGATGAGTCGTCGGATAGCAGCGGCGTCCTCGACAGACGTCCCGCCGAATTTCATGACCACCACGTCCTCGCCGCGTTCAAACCTGCTCTGTCGCTGTGAACCGCTCATGTTCTTTCAGCTCCATTCTTAGAAGTCGCCCAAAAGCAAAAACCCACCGCCAGATTGCTTCTGGCGGTGGGTTTCGGTGATCTTGCTTAAGATTGCTTTACTTCATCATCCGTTCCCGTCCTCCAGAAGACACGTAATTCGTGTCGACATGCCTGTGCTTGTCGATGTAATTCGCTTCGCCTTCTGGATGAGGGTGCTCATGAAATCAAGAACTGCAAATTGCACATAGAGAATATCGGACGGATGCCGTCAAGGTTAAATTCAAAATTGTGATGTTACGAATCGAAATTTCAGCTTCCGGCTGCTACGCATCCACCTTCTTCATCTGGGTCGCAAACTGCCGTAAAAGGGCCACGAATGCAGTCGATGCCACCGAAAGCGTGCGATCCCGACGGTAAGCCAGCCCCAGTTCACGATAGAGTTCCGCATCTTCAAGATCGATCAACTTAACCCGGCCCGCATCCACCTCATCGCGAGCAAACGACGCGCTGATGAGCGATACTCCCAGATCGGCCGCCACAAAGCTTTTGATCATCCCAATGCTCGGCAACTCCATCCGAACCTGAAGTTCGGAGTTGTGCGGCCGGAAGAGCTTGTCCAGAAGCCTGCGCGTGTGGCCGGTCTTCGGAAACAGCAACGGGTGCTTCACGATCTCGCTGACCGGCACGACTTTATGCTTGGCCAGCGGATTCTTCGGGCTCACCATCAACATCAGCTTGTCGCGAAAAATCGGCTGGATCTTCAGGCTGGGAGACTGTATCGGCAGCGTCAGAATGCCCACTTCCACAGCGCCATTTTCCAGCTTTTCCACGATTTTATAGCTGAAATTTCGATAGATGCTGATCTGCACCGGGGGATACCGCCGGCAGTATTCCGCAAAAACTTCCGGCAGCACGTACAAACAAGTGGCCTCGTTCGCCCCGACACGCAAAGTGCCGCGAGGAGTGGTGCTGTGATCGGCAACCGCTGTGAGCGACTCATCCCGCAGGTTCTTAAGGCGCTCGGCGTACTCGTAGAAAATCTGTCCGGCGGGCGTTAGCTTCACGGTTTTGCCGGAACGATCGAGCAGACGGTCACCGTACTCCTGCTCCAGTTGACGGATCTGCGCGCTGACCGCCGACTGTGAACGAAACACCTTTTCCCCCGCACGGGAAAAACTGCCCTGTCTGGCGACTTCCAGGAAGGTAATGAGTTGATCAAAGTCCATGGGTTGGCGGAATTATAGCGGAGTCGCTTCGAAATAGCGGTTAATTCCTGAGCGTCCGCACGCTGCCGCTCGCCCGGAATTTTGGATGCGAGCCATCGAAATTCTGCATTGTACTTTGCCGTCCCGCAAGCCTTATTAAATAGAGTTGGAACCAGAGTCCTGAGCAGAAGTGTGCCGTGTAGAATAGCCTCGCCGGTGCGCCCAAGAACAGGTAATCCAGACATCTTTCATTCCGCGCGACGGAGTCCATGATGACGCGTCTAAACCCAACCAATGGCCTGCCTCCAGCGCAGGGTCTCTACGACCCGGCGCATGAGCACGACGCCTGCGGAATCGGGTTTGTCGCCAGCATCTCGGGCCAAAAGAGCCACGAAATCATCAAGAAGGGAATTCAAGTCCTTCTGAACCTCGCGCATCGCGGCGCATGCGGATGCGATCCCGAGACCGGCGACGGCGCCGGCGTCCTGATACAGATTCCCCACAAATTCTTCGCGCGCGAGTGCGAGAAGCTCGGCTTCACCCTGCCCAAACCGGGGACGTACGGCGTCGGCATGACCTTTCTGCCGGTCGAGAAGCATCAACGTCTGACCTCTGAAGGCATCCTCGAGCGAATTATCAAGGAAGAAGGTTTATCTCTGCTCGGATGGCGCGACACTCCCGTCTATGCCTCGGCGATTGGCCGCGTGGCGCGCGCTTCGCAGCCGTACATCCAGCAGATCTTCGTGCGCTGCGCGCCGGGGATGGACGAAGATTCCTTCGAGCGCAAGTTATATGTGGTTCGCAAGCGTGCCGAAAGCGAAATTCGTGAGTCCGGAATCGAAGACGCGGAGATGTTCTACATTCCGTCGCTCTCCTGCCGGACGATCGTTTACAAAGGCCTCCTGCTCGCGCAGCAGATCACGAACTTCTATCGGGAACTGGCTGACCCTGACGTTGTGAGCGCGCTGTGTCTGGTACACCAGCGGTTCTCCACGAACACGTTTCCAAGCTGGCAGCGGGCTCATCCCTACCGCTACGTCGCCCACAACGGCGAAATCAACACGCTGCGTGGCAATGTCAACTGGATGCACGCACGCCAGTCGCTGCTCAGTTCGCCTCTCTTCGGAGACGACATCAAGAAGCTCCATCCGATCATTGCACCAGACGGCAGCGATTCCGCCAATTTCGATAACGCCGTCGAATTGCTGCTACAGGCCGGACGCAGCCTGCCACATGTCATGGCCATGCTGATTCCCGAGGCCTGGTCCGGCAATCCGCACATGAAGCCGGAGAAGCGCGCTTTCTACGAGTACCACGCCTGCGTGATGGAGCCTTGGGACGGTCCGGCAGCCATTGCTTTCACCGACGGTCGCGTAATCGGCGCGACGCTCGATCGCAACGGCCTTCGCCCTGGCAGGTATGTCGTGACGCACGATGGCCTGGTCGTCATGGCTTCCGAAGCTGGCGTGCTCGATGTCGCTCCCGAGCAGGTGAAGAAAAAGGGCCGCTTGCAGCCGGGCAAGATGTTTCTGGTGGACACGGTCGAAGGCCGCATCATCTCCGACAAAGAAATCAAGCAGAAGCTGGCCTCGCGACATCCCTATGCGGAGTGGCTGAAGGAAAATCAGATCACGATCGATCAGTTGCCCGAGCCGTCGCGCATGCATTTTCCCGATGCCGAGACGCTGCTCCGCCGACAGCGGGCCTTCGGTTACTCCGACGAAGATCTGCGCATGATCCTCAGCCCGATGGCTACCAAGGGTGAAGAGCCTGTCGGTTCCATGGGCACCGACACGCCGCTGGCATGCCTTTCCGACAAGCCGCAATCACTGTTCAACTACTTCAAACAGCTCTTCGCGCAGGTGACCAATCCTCCCATCGATCCGATTCGCGAAGAGATGGTCATGTCTCTCATCAGCTACATCGGGAGTGAGCGCAACATTCTCGAGGAGGCGCCCGAGAACTGTCACATGCTGAAATTGGCGCATCCGCTGCTGACGAATCGCGAATTGGAAAAACTGCGCCGGGTGTCGAACCGTGACTTGCTGGCCACCACGTTGCCGGCTCTCTTCCGGGCCAAGGAGGGCGAAGCAGGACTAAAGCGCGCCCTCGATGAGTTGTGCCAGCGCGCCTCATTGGCGGTGAAAGCCGGATACTCGTTGATGATCCTTTCTGATCGCGGCGTCGACAAAGATTACGCGCCCATTCCGTGCTTGCTTGCGCTCGCTGCCGTTCACAATCTGCTCGTACGAGAAGAAACCCGAACGCAGGTGGCCCTGATCACCGAATCCGGCGAGCCGCGCGAGGTCATGCATTTCGCCTTGCTCAGCGGTTATGGAGCCAGCGCGATCAATCCTTACCTTGCGCTGGAAAGCGTCGAAAACCTTGCCTGGCGCGGAGAGTTGGGCGAGGGCGTCACTCCAGATCTAGCCGTCAAGCATTTCCTGAAGGCAATCAAGAAGGGCTTGCTCAAGACGTTTTCGAAAATGGGGATCTCTACTCTGCAGAGCTATCAGGGAGCGCAGGTCTTCGAAGCGATTGGCTTGAACAAAGACCTGGTCGACAGTTATTTCGCCGGCACGACGTCGCGCATCGAAGGCGTCGGCCTCCCCGTTCTGGCGAATGAAGCCCTGGTGAAGCATGAATACGCGTTCCGACCTCTGACTGATTTCGAAACTGAATTGAGCGTCGGCGGCAACTATCACCAGCGGGTTAACGGCGAATACCATCTCCTCAATCCGCTGACCATCAGCAAACTTCAGCACGCGGTTCGGCAGGATAGTTTCAAAACTTTCCAGGAATACACCGACCTGATCGACAAGCAGAGCGCACAGCTTTGCACATTGCGCGGACTCATGAAACTGAAGAAGAGTGCCGCGCCCGTGCCGCTGGAAGACGTCGAGTCCGCGAAGGAAATCGTCAAGCGCTTCACGACAGGCGCCATGTCGTTCGGGTCCATTAGTAAAGAGGCCCATGAGACGTTGGCCATCGCCATGAACCGCATCGGCGGTAAATCGAATACGGGCGAGGGCGGGGAAGATGAAGAGCGCTTCAAGCCTGATCCCAACGGCGATCTCCGCCGCAGTGCGGTCAAGCAAGTAGCTTCGGCGCGTTTCGGGGTCACGGCAAATTACCTGGTGAATGCGGACGAACTCCAGATCAAAATGGCGCAGGGTGCCAAGCCGGGCGAGGGCGGGCAACTTCCGGGACATAAGGTGGACGACGTCATCGCGCGGCTCAGGCACTCGATCGCGGGCGTAGGGCTCATCTCTCCGCCGCCGCACCACGACATCTATTCAATCGAAGATCTGGCGCAGCTAATCTACGACCTGAAGAACGTCAATCCTCATGCTCGAATTGCAGTGAAACTGGTCGCGGAAGTCGGAGTGGGAACGGTTGCGGCCGGTGTGGCTAAGGCACATGCCGACGTTGTCCTCATCAGTGGAGACAGTGGAGGAACGGGAGCGTCTCCACTCAGTTCCATCAAGCATGCGGGCATTCCGTGGGAGCTTGGCCTGGCTGAGACGCAGCAGGTTCTCTTGTTGAACGACCTGCGCAGCCGCATCCGGGTTCAGACCGATGGCAAACTTCAGACTGGCCGCGACGTTGTGATTGCCGCGTTGCTCGGTGCCGAAGAGTTTGGCTTCGCCACCACTCCGCTGATTGCGATGGGCTGCGTGATGATGCGAAAGTGCCACCTCAACACCTGCTCAGTCGGCATTGCCACGCAAGATCCCGTCCTTCGGCAAAAATTCCAGGGCCAACCCGAGCATGTCATCAATTTCTTCTTCTTCCTCGCTGAGCAGATTCGCCAGTACATGGCTGAAATGGGCTTCAGTTCCATGGACCAGATGATCGGCCGCGTCGATATGCTCGAAGTGGATGCGGCAGTCGCGCATTGGAAGGATCATTGGAAAGCCCAAGGACTCGACTTCTCCTCGATCCTCTACAACCCGCCAGTTCCTTCCCGTGTTGTAAGACGCTGCGTCCATAAGCAGGACCATGGATTGGAGCAGGCACTTGACCACAAGATTCTCGGGCAGGTGCATGACACGCTGGAGACGCTTTCCCCCATTGAGGTCAAGCTGCCGATCCGCAATATTCATCGCTCCGTTGGCACGATGCTGAGCGGCGAGGTTGCGCGTCGTTATGGATCCGCCGGACTTCCAGAAGACACCATTCGCGTTCATCTTTCCGGTTCTGCTGGCCAGAGTCTCGGTGCCTTCCTCACAAAGGGCGTTACGCTCACGCTGGAAGGCGAAGCGAACGACTACGTGGGCAAGGGTCTTTCCGGCGGTCGGCTCATCGTCTACCCGCCGCGTGGATCGGGCTTCGCCGCCGAAGACAACATTATTGTCGGCAACGTCGCGCTTTATGGCGCAACTAGTGGAGAAGTCTTCTTTAATGGTGTCGCGGGCGAACGCTTTGCAGTTCGCAATTCCGGATCGACCGCGGTGGTCGAAGGCGTGGGCGATCACGGCTGCGAGTACATGACGAATGGATTGGTCGTTGTGCTAGGTTCCTGCGGCCGCAATTTCGCGGCCGGGATGAGCGGCGGCATCGCCTATGTTTTCGATGAGCGTGGCGACTTTACCGAAAAGCGCTGCAATCTGGACTCGGTGGATCTCGAACCTCTCACGGAAATGAAGGATGTGCAGGTCGTCCGCGATCTGGTTCAGCGCCACGCGGAATTTACGGGCAGTCAGCGCGCCAAGTGGATTCTCGACAACTGGAACGAAGCGGTGTCCCGCTTCTTAAAAGTGTTCCCGCACGAATTCAAGCGCGTGCTCGGAATCGCACGCGTCGAGCACGCTTACATTCCAGGTGAACCCCTCGCAGTTTTGGCCAACGCGGAGCAGGTGCAACATGGGTAAGACCACCGGTTTCATGGATTACTCCCGCGAGTTGGCTCCACGCAGGCCTGTCTTGGAACGCGTAAACGACTGGTTCGAGATTTATCAGGATTTTCCCGAGGAACAGCTGCGCAAGCAGGGCGCGCGATGCATGGACTGCGGTGTGCCATTCTGTCAGACGGGATGTCCCGTCAGCAACCTCATTCCCGACTGGAATGACCACGTTTACCGCGGAAACTGGAAAGAGGCAAGCCGTCAGCTACACGCGACCAATAACTTCCCGGAATTCACAGGTCGCATCTGTCCTGCGCCTTGCGAAGCCTCATGCGTTCTGGGCATCACGGAGCCTGCGGTCACAATCAAGCAGAACGAGAAGAACATTGTCGAACGAGGTTTTCTCGAAGGGTGGATTCACCCTGTTCTGCCGAAACATCGCAGCGGCAAGAGCGTAGCAATCGTAGGTTCAGGTCCGGCTGGACTCGCGGCCGCGCAGCAACTCTGTCGCGCCGGTCACGCGGTAACGGTCTACGAAAAAGCGGACCGCATTGGTGGATTGCTTCGCTACGGCATTCCTGAGTTCAAGCTCGAGAAGCACATCATTGATCGCCGCCTCAAGCAGATGACCGCCGAGGGCGTGAAGGTCGTGACCAATGCCCATGTCGGAGGGAATGTTGCCGTTGAGGATTTGCGTCGTGACTTCGATGCGATCGTTTTAGCCGGCGGTTCCGAGCAGCCTCGTGAACTGAAGATTCCCGGCCGCGAGTTGAAGGGCATTCACTTCGCCATGGAATTCTTGCCGCAGCAGAACAAACGCTGCCACGGCGATGCGCTCGACCCTGCAATTGACATTCTGGCAACAGGCAAGCGCGTTGTCATCATTGGCGGAGGCGACACTGGCGCGGATTGCCTCGGTACTTGCCATCGCCAGAAGCCGATTTCGGTTCACCAGTTCGAGATTATGCCGAAGCCGCCAGAGGAGCGCTCTCCGCAAACGCCTTGGCCGCTCTGGCCGATGCAGCTTCGCGTTGAAGGTGCACATGAGGAGGGCGGTATCCGCGATTGGAGCATTGCCACGACCAGCTTCACCGGCGACGAGAACGGAAACGTGAAGCAACTTCACGCCGTACGCGTCGGTCCGGCTCCGAAGTTCGAGGCGATCGCCGGCACCGAGTTCACGATGGATGCCGATCTTGTCCTGATCGCCATGGGATTCCTCGGTCCGGTGCGCAATGGAATGATCGAACAGTTGGGCGTTCAGCTGGATAATCGCGGAAACGTCTCTACGGACCAGAACTACATGTCATCGGTTCCCGGAGTTTTTGCAGCTGGAGATATGCGACGAGGGCAGTCGCTTGTGGTGTGGGCGATTTCAGAAGGCCGCAAGGCCGCGGCTTGTGTGGATCAATACTTGAAACAGCTTGGCGTTCAGTCCCGCGTCGAACCCGCGCAGATATATCCCAACGCTATTCGGATCGCATAGCCGCTTCAACTTCACCAAACAACCGGGGAAGCTGGCGCGCATCTTCAGCCGAGTTTCCAAAGCGAGCTGACTCATACACACTCGTGAACTGTTCCACTGGCAGGCGAAGCCGGTTGTCCTCAATCTTTCGCAGGAATTCCTGCGGGGTCTCTGTCTGGGTCTTCTGCATTCCGCGCCGCGCCAGAATCCTGGCCATGCGTTGATACCACATCGATGCAGCTTGTTCCGGGGAACGCTCAGGATGGGCTCCGAGCCAGTGTTCATGCAGCGCACGCAGAAGGCGTCCGAGGTTCGCAAAAAGAGCAAGTGCCAAAACGATTGCACCTGCGATCAAGATCCACCGGCGAGGAGAATTCTCAACCCGATCCTGGCTACGGCGCGCCCAATCGAGCATAGACTCGTAGCGCGTGCGAGCCCACAGCCGCGCGCCTTCCCACATCCCGCGCGAAGTGTTGATCGCAGCCTTACCCAAAACATATTGGTTCGAACTATCGTAGCTCACGACCCAATCTCGCCAGAATGATGCAGCAGCATCCATGTAAAGCGAAAGTCGCGCCCATCCCTGCGGAGTGCCTACGTTTCCTCCGGGTGTCGGATCGAATGTTTGCCAGCCGTAACCAGGGAAATATGCTTCGACCCACGAGTGCGCATCTTTGGCTCGCACTACGTAACTTCCGGTGATGTCGTTGAATTCGTCGCTGCGGAATCCATTCACCACACGAGAAGGGATTCCGAGGGTGCGCAACATGACAGCCATGGAGGAAGCGAAGTACTCGCAATGTCCCTGCTTCCGCTCAAAGAGAAAATTGGCCACGGGATCTTTGACTTCGGTCTTCGGCAGTTGCAGCGTGTAGCCGAAGCGAGTGCGAAGGTAATTCTCGATGACGACGGCTTTGTCGAAATCGGTCTTGGCTGAACTGGTGATTTGTGACGCCAACCGAGCGATTCGCGGATCGGTCTCTGGAAGGGGGAGATAAGTATTAGTAATGCTGAGAGGGTAGTTGCGTCCGGCTGCGCGTAGTTGGGGCGCAGTCGGCGTTGCAATATCCGATGTTGCCTCATAACGAGTGATGGCGCGCTGGAAGTCATAGTCGTAGACGCTGCCACCGGAATCGGCCGAGATCTGGCGGTAATCGCCGCGCAGACTGAATGCCAAGGGAGCGAGAAAGAAAACGTTCGTCCCAATGGGCTCCATCAGCACTTTGTAATGGATCAGCTTCTCGTGTTGCAGGCTGGCGGTTGCGTAGGATCGTGGAGCGCGACCGTCGCTGGGCAAGGCAAAGGTCGTATCCGGTCGTCGCGACAACGGGGAAGCCTCGCTTCGGTTCGTCCACGTATGTCCATCGAATTTCGCCAGCGACACTCCGCGCCAATGGAGATCGTATAAGCCGGCTTGGTCGCCATCGATCTGGACGTGCATGACGACTGAGTTGGACTGTTGAATCTGGCCAATCTGTCCTAACTGGACGTGATCGCTGAAGCCGGAAGAAAAGTCTGTGCCGTAAGAATATCCGCCCAAATAGCCGGCTGACATGCGGGGCATGACAAAGAACAGAGCAGCAGCGCAGAAAAGAATCACCAGCATGAGCGCAGGCACGAAACGGACCAGTGCAAAGGCAAGATGCCGATGCTCGTGGGGATCGCTGGAATGCCTGGCTTGGATGTTCGCAGCGATTCCCGATTGCCGCATCTCCATTAAGACAAAAGTAGCGACAGCCATCAGCATGAACGCGGCGAACGAAAACAGGAATATGCTGTCGACCGTCAAAACTGCCGAGGCGAGAACCATCAGGAAGGCGAGAATCGCAAGCATGATGTGATCGCGTTCGCGGCGAATGGAGAAGGTTCGGACTACGACTCCGAACAGCGCGAGGTGGACCGTAGCGGAAAGAAAGCTGCGGGAGACGACAAGGTAGTCGATCGCGAAGAATACGAAATATGCAATCGACAGCGGCGTGGTCCATCGCTCGGAAATCACAAACCGGCGGCGCTTGGCCAGCAAGTATCCGCGAATAGCCAAGGCAATCGCTACCAAGATGATTGAAGGAAGATCAAGTCCGCCTGTTCCTGCGAGTGTGCCAAATCCAGTCAAGACAAGCAGATACAAGGCGAGTTCGAAGTAGTTGTCGATCGCTCGCTGAACCGAAATCACGCCGGAATTTGTGGTAGGCGACGACATTGGGGATTGTTCAACGGTGGAAACTCTATTGTTCGATAGATCGATCAAAAAAGGGAAGGGTCAGAGAAGGAATTCTTGCACCGAAAGTCACGTGGCGAGTGGGAGAACTCGCGAAGTCTATCAAGGTTCTGAGTTGTTCC
>Ga0210402_10004755_pt1 | contig 12302 bp, 13 predicted proteins | sample IncBWC7MmetaG_FD_161055 | JGI IMG/M metagenome (GOLD analysis project Ga0210402, IMG submission 161055) | Forest soil microbial communities from Barre Woods Harvard Forest LTER site, Petersham, Massachusetts, United States - Inc-BW-C-7-M | ecosystem: Environmental > Terrestrial > Soil >...
AGGCGGTCCATTGCCTGCTCTATATCGTGATGGTGGGAATGCCTATCACGGGGATCATGCTGACGCAGGCGACAGGCTTTCCGGTGCGTTGGTTCGGCTTGTGGACGCTGCCGGACGTGGTTCATCCCGACCGCACCATTCCGATGATGGAGCGAATGGAAGTGAAACTGTCGCTCATCCTCCACGAGCGCATTATCGCCTACACCTTATTCGCCATGCTCGCGCTGCACATCGCGGGGCTGCTGAAACATCATTTCGTCAATCGCGATCCCTCGATTTGGCGGCGCATGGCGCCATGGCGCCGTCCCGAAGCCGAGTTGGAGGCGCCCTTGACGCGCGAGTTTGCGAAGGTCCGTCGCGAGAGAGGGGGCCAATGAAACGTCGTATCTTCATCGCCGGGGGCGCGTGCCTCGGGCTGACATCGGGATCTGCGTGGGCACAGGACTATCCAACCAGGCAGGTGCGTGTGGTCGTGCCCTATCCGGCGGGGGGCGGCACCGATCTGGCGGCGCGGCTGGTCGGCCCCAGGCTCTCCGAGCGCTGGAAACAGACGGTCATCGTCGACAGCAAGGGCGGCGCGTCGGGCATCCTGGGCAGTGAGATCGTCGCAAAAGCGCCGGGCGACGGCTACACGCTCCTCATCATGACAAGCGTCCACACAATCAACCCTTTCACCACCAAGGCGCTGCCTTATGACACCGAGCGCGACTTCACGCCGATCACCACTCTGGTACAGGGGGGCGTCGCCCTGGTCGGCTCGCCCAAGGCCGGTATGGAGTCGATGGACAAGTTCATGGCGGCAGCGCGCGCCAATCCGGGCAAGTACCAGTACGGCACCACCGAGAACACCACGCGCATGATCGGCGAACTGTTTCGGGTGAAGACCGGACTTAAGATCGACAATGTCGCCTACAAGGGCGCTGGCCCCATGCTGCAGGAGTTGATGGGCGGTCATATTCCGGTGGGCTTCACGCCGCCCCTGACGGCGATGTCGCGCCATCGCTCGGGCACCCTGCGCATCCTGGCGGTCAGCAGCGACAGGCGGCTGTCGGTCCTGCCCGACATCCCGACCTTTGCAGAGGCCGGCGTGAAGGGCGCGGACCGCTGGGCGTGGTTCGGACTGTTCGGTCCAGGCAAAATGGCCCCCACGCTGGTCAAGCGCCTGCGTGATGACGCGGCGGCTGTGCTGGCAGAGCCCGAGACGCTGGCGAAGATCCGCGATCTTGCGAGCGAACCCGGCGGCGAGGAACCCGACGTCTTCGCCAAACGCATCAAGACGGAGCTAGCGGAGTGGAAGGAGACCGCCAAGGAGGCCGGCATCGAGGCGGAGTGACTCCTGATCTGAGCAAGGCGAGGGTGCTGAGCCCGAAAGGCGCGAAGCTCGGTCAATCGCTCCGCCGCTCATTGGTCTTTCTACGCCATGTCACTACGCCTCCTCATCTCTGTTGCGCGAAGGAGATAGCGCGCCGACTATCCCACCCGGACCAAAGCTCAACACATTTGACAGTGAAACCGATTGACCAGGTAGGTGCGCATACGCAGAGCAAAGTGTGACGTCAGATCAGTCCCAAGCTCCTGAAGCTGGAGTGGCCCTTGCGGCCGATCACCAAGTGATCGTGGATGGCGATGCCCAGCGCCTCGGCGGCGGCCTTGATCTCGCGCGTCATCTCGATGTCGTCGCGCGAGGGTTTCGGATCGCCACTGGGATGATTGTGCATGAACCTGCGCGCTGCCGTAGCGCGTTGAAATCAGAGAAGTTTGCAGTTTTCATACGTTGGCTGGTGGCTGCAATTGGGGGCGGTTCAAAGTGCTCATTCGTGATTGTCCTGGCCTGTCACCCACCGTCCCTTTGGACAATTCTTCGACACGAAAAATCATCTGTCGGAGTTCGCTTTGCCCTCCAGAGTGGACATCGCTTGCACTGTTCGAGGTGCGCTAGGTGCCAGTGGGTGCGATATTAGCTCACCTCAGGTTGAAAGGAATCTGCCGCAGCGTCTTGTTGGTCGGCCGGGGGATCGCATTGGCAAACGCGGGGCCAGCGGCGGCAGGCTAGGCTCGCCCATGCCGGTCGGCGCGTCAGCGTTGGGCACGAGATGGATATCGAAGGCCGGCATGTCGCTCATGCGGGCCACGGTAAAGTCACCAAAGTTGCTCTGCTCGACGAGGCAGTCCTTGAACCTTAAGGAGACAGTCTTATGGCCGCCGCGTCCTGTACCTGGGCTGACACCGCGGGGATGACGGCGAGATTGCAGTGCTCGCCGGCAGGCACGATCGCGAGAGTCCGCGTTTGACGCTCGTCAAAGCCCGCTGCGCCCGGTTTACGTGCCTGTCAGCCTGATCTGCTCGCCGATTTCGGACAGCCGGGATCGGATCCATGATGCGGTTGCGTCTGAGGCCGATGCAGCGCCCCAGTACATATCGATATGCCACTCGGGGAGCGCTACCGGCGGGGGAAGCATCACCAGATTGGAGCCGCGGAGAACCTCGGCGGCAATACGACGTGGAAGATGGCTGATCATTCCGGTTTCCGCCACCAGGCGGGGAATCAGATATGTGTTCGGAACGGTCAGCGCTACACGTCTACGGCGGCCGAGCTTTGCCAGCGCCTCATCCACGATGCCGCGATCGTCTCCCGCCAGCGTCACCAGGATGTGGGGCGTCGTCACGTAGGTCTCGAGATCGATGGCTTGACGCACGGTCCGACGGGCGTGTTCGCGTCTGACAACGCAGACGTACGCATCGGTAAAAAGTCGTTCCCGCCGGATGCGCTTCGGCACGTTGTTGAACGAAGAAAAGACCAGGTCGATGTCGCCGCTGTCGAGCTGGTCGAATGCATCGCGCTTGTCGAGTGCCAGAAGTCGAATGCTGATCCCCGGGGCCTTCGTGGAGAGCAGCCTCAGCAGGCGGGGTGTCACGAGCGTTCCAGCCGGATCGCCAGTCGCTATGCGGATGCTAGCGCGCGCGGTTGCGGGGTCGAACGCTGTCCGAGGATCCAGGATCCGACTTGCACTGGCCAAAATTTCAGCAATCGGCGGGTGCAATGCGATCGCACGCGTCGTCGGTCTCATGGGCTTTCCCGGAATCCGGACGAACAGCTCGTCCCCGAACGTCGCGCGCAAGCGCGCCAGCGCCGCGCTCATGCCGGGCTGCCCCAGACCGATGCGCTGGCCGGCGCGGGTAACGCTGCGCTCGGCCATCAATGCATCGAAGGCCACAAGAAGGTTCAAATCCGTCGAGGCGAGGTTCAAGGGCCGGACACCATCGCTGAAATCGATATGCAAGATACTAAAGATCGATTTCCCTAATGTCATGCCCGTCACTAGCTACTGGGCCTACCTGAGCGCCTACGGCGATAGGAGAGCGGCCCCATGACCGTGAACAGGAACCGCCAGTGGATTTTGAGCATCCGCCCTGCGGGCCAATTGACCGGCGACGAGTTCAGCTGGAACGAAGCGCCGATCCCGGAGCTGGCGGACGGCCAGGTGCTGATCCGGATCTTGTGGCTGTCGCTCGATCCCGCACAGCGCATCTGGATGTCGCGCGACTCCTACAAACCCGCGATTCCGCTCGGCACGGTAATGCAGTCGTTCGCTGCCGGGCAGGTGCTCAAGTCACGCCGCCCCGATTTCAAGGCCGGTGACCTCGTGCGGGGTGACTTCGGTTGGCAGGACTATGTCGTAGCCGACGGTACGACGTTTGGAGGGATTCACAAGATTCTGCCTGGCGTGTCGCCCAACCTCGCGTTGAGTCTCTTCGGCGTCAACGGAATGACGGCGTACTTCGGGATGAAGGACGTCGGCCAGGCCAAAGCCGGTGAAACGGTCGTGGTGTCGGGCGCCGCTGGCGCAACGGGCTCCATTGCCGGCCAGATCGCGAAGATCCTGGGTTGCCGGGTTGTCGGCACGGCGGGCGGCCAGGAAAAGTGCGATTGGGTCGTCAAGCAGGCGCATTTCGACGCCGCCATCGACTACAAGAGCGAAGACATCGGCAGCCGGCTCTCGGAGCTTTGCCCGAAAGGGGTCGATGTCTTCTTCGACAACACCGGCGGCCCTGTCCTCAATGAGGTGCTCGCGCGCATCAATCTCAGGGCGCGTATCGCGCTTTGCGGTTCGATATCGAAATCCAGCCTCACCGACCCGGGCCCGGCGAACTACTCCAACCTAACGGCGCGGCGAGGGCGCATGGAGGGGTTCACGGGACTCGATTATCCCGAGCGTGTCCCCGAGGCCTTCGAGGCGCTGGGCCGCTGGCACCGGGAAGGCAAGCTCGTGCAGAAGGAGGACGTGCTCCTCGGCCTCGAGAATGCGCCACGGGCGTTACTCCGTCTGTTTACCGGCGAGAATTTCGGGAAGCAGCTCGTCAAGGTGGCCGATGTAACCGTTTAGCCAGAGGTGAACAACATGCCAGCCCCCTACACCGGCGGATGCCAATGCGGCTCGGTGCGTTATGTATTGACGACGGAGCCAATACGCGTGGCTGCCTGCCACTGCAAAGAATGCCAGCGCCAATCCGGCAGCGCCTTCGGCATGTCCATGCCGGTGAAGAAGGACAGCCTAACGGTGACCGGCCAAACGAAGCAGGTTACGCGTATCGCCGACAGTGGCAACGAGGTTACGGGTGTGTTCTGTCCCGAGTGCGGAGTCCGCATCTATCATGTTTTGAAGTCCGTACAGGACGTGGTCTCCCTTAAGCCCGGCACTCTTGATGACACAAGTTGGCTTCGACCAGGCTCCTTCATCTGGATGAAGAGTGCGCAGCGCTGGGTTCCTGTTCCCAACGGCGTCAAAGCGCTTGAGGGGCAGACTTAGACCCGGATTTATCGGTCTTGGAATCTGCAGTGGCGTAGCCAGCCGGCGCCGGTCTTTCCTGGCGTCCGCTACTTCCAACACGCGATAGAAGGTGAGACGATGCCCAGGGGTTATTTCTTCGGTGAATTCGAAATCACGGCGCCGGCGACCTATGAGCTTTACCGCGTGACAGTCCCGGATATCATCGCAGCTCATGGAGGCCGGATTCTCGTGCGCGGCGGAGACCCGCAACCGTTCGATGGCACTATGCCGCAACGCCTCTTGGTTATTGTCGAGTTCGACTACCCTGAAGCGGCGAGGACATTCTATTACTCCGACGCGTATCAGGCGGTGCTGCCGTTCCGGTTATCATCCGCCTCACCGAGCTGAATCCGAGCAACCTGGTCAACAACTGGGAGACCAACACCCTGGCGCTGCGTACGTGGCTCGGCACAAAGGACCTCGAGCGGGTCGTGCTCGAAATCTACAATCCCAAGGACAACTCTCTCATCGTCCGATGGGACATAGATGTCGTCTACAACTGGTCTTCAGGCGATGGCAGCTTCTGGACCGACACCACTCAGCTCAAGTACCACATCCTGAAGGCCGGCGTGGCTCCCAGGGATGCCCGCTACGACTTGCTTCTCCATACAAAGCCTGGACGCCCGGACGTGCCGGGCTGGTCTCGCGGCTCGTATCGATCGACGGCCGGCATGGTGCGCCAGAGCCTCGGCTCGACGATCGAGCACTATGGGTTGGGCGCCACCGCCGCCTACTGGAGGAAGGCCGGATGATCACCGCCAACGACGCGTTTCGCAAGTTCAAGAGCCGCCTCGAGCTCAACGACAAGGAGCAGGCGAACGCTACGGCGCGCCACACCGAGGTACGCGAGTATCTCGACACCAAGTTCGAGATCGATCGCAGCTTTCTGACCGGGTCTTATGCGCGCCACACCAAGACCAAGCCGCTGAAGGACATCGACATCTTCTTTGTCCTGAAGAAGTCAGGGAAGGATTATCGCGCCAAGCCACCATCCGTCGTGCTCGACGATTTCTATGACGCATTGGTCGAGAAGTATGGCAAGAACGCTGTCCGCAAGCAGAGCCGATCGGTTAACGTCGACTTTGGTGTCGTCGTCGACGCCGATGACAATACTGACTATCGCGTCATGAGCATTGACGCTGTGCCTGCGTATGCCTCGGGGAATGACTATGAGATTCCCGATAGCGACAAGAAGGAGTGGATCAAGACCAACCCCGAGACGCATGCCGAAAAAGCGACTGCTGCACATCAGGCGTTTTCCAACGAGTGGAAGGGCTTGGTTCGCATGGTCAAGTATTGGAACAACAACCCTCGGCACGGCAGCGAGAAGCCGATTAAGCCCTCGTTCTTGATCGAGGTGATGGCTTTGCAAGGCCTGTATGGTGGTTGGCAGGGCCGCTTCGATTACGAAATCCAGGCGTTCTTTGCGACATTGGCGGATCGCATCTTCGACGCCTGGCCCGACCCGGCGGGCCTCGGCCCGCTTATCAGCGATGGCATGGATGACAAGCAGAAGCAGCGCGCCCGCACTCTGCTGCAGGCCGGCGCCCGCGAGGCGTCGATAGCTATTGATCATGCACGGCAGGGGCGCAATGGCGAAGCCCTGAAGGCGTGGCGCGCGTTGTTCGGTCCCAAATTCCCACTGTCGTAAGACGCTGGCGAGGTCCAGGAGAGCGACGATGGCTGACCAAGTTAAGGCGCGCTGGCATGGCGACAACTACCAGGCGCGCATCTTTTGGCAGAATGCGCTGAACCTTCTGGACCCGACGTCTGGTGTTATCGAGGTGAGCTTCGAGGCGGATGGCCCGAAGTCATTTGACGACGTCGTCGTCAAGTATGATCCGCCAATCCCTCGATCTGGAGCGCAACGCGTTCCTGCTGAGTATCATCAGGTCAAGTGGCACGTCGCGAGTGGTGGCCGGTTTGGCTACGAAGACTTCATCGACCCTGCCTTCATCGGGGCGCAGTCGTTCTCGCTTCTCCAACGCCTTCAGCAGGCCAGTGGGGCGGCGCCCAGTGGCGCACATTTTGCCTTCATGACGACTTACCGCATCAAAGACGGTGACCCGCTTGGCGATCTCGTTTCTGGCAATGATAAGACGCTACTCTGCGAGCGTCTATTTGACGGCACCACTGACAAAAGCCGCATGGGAAAGGTGCGCAAGTGCTGGCGCGAACATTTGGGCTTGGCATCGGATGAGGAACTCCGGCAGGTAGTTGGTGGCCTCCGTGTGTTTGAGGGCCATCGATCGCTCGACGAGTTGCGCACCGAAATCAACCTCAGGGCTCGCGTTGTCGGTCTGCTGACTTGCGAGACATCGTCTGACTTCCGCTACGATGAGCTGGCACGCCAGCTGAAGATTCGCGGAATCAACAACTTGAATCGCGAGCTGCTGTTGCGTCTATGTCGAGACGAGGGGTTGCTCGTCGAGCGATCAGCGCAAGAAGATCCATTCTTGCCGATCGCGATCCGTAGCTTCCTGGGACCCGCAGCCGACATCGTGGGGGCGACCGCCGAAAACACCCTGCTGCTTACCGATGACTTCCGACAGCGCTATCTCCTGGAGGAGCGCGACTGGCAGCGAGATATCCGACCTAAGGTCGAGCGTTTCCTCAGAGAGGCAGTCAAACGCAGTGCGACGCTGCGCCTGGTCCTTGACGCGCATGCATCCATCGCCTTTTTGGCTGGGAGCGTTTTGGACTTGAAGTCCGGTGTGGACACGCACTTGGTTCAGAAGGGGCGCGTTGGAACACGGACTTGGCGCGCCGATGACGGACCGGGCGCAACGGGTGCCGCCTTCGCCACGGAGGAGGAGACCCTTGGTGGCGGTCGCGACATCGCCGTCGCTATCAGTGTCTCCCAATCCGTGGTCTCCCAAACGCGGGCCTATGTCGGCGCTAACCTGCCCGAAGTTGGAAAAGTCGTGTCATTCGACATGCCGAGTGGTCCTGGCCAACAGACCGTAGTGGGAGGGCAGCACGCGGCGGCTCTTGCCGAGCAAGTGGCTAATCACGTGCGGGCGCTGAAAGCTGGGGATCCCGATGCTTTGGTGCATATCTTCGCGGCATGTCCGAACAGCCTCTTGTTCTTCCTGGGGCAGCAACACCAAGGAATTGCGCCCTGCATCGTCTACGAGTTCGACTTCGATCGTCGCCAGCACAAGACGTACCAGCCGTCTTTCGTCATCGACTGATGGCCGGGGCTCGCACGCCGACACGCGCCATGGCGCCTGATCAATCCGGGTCCTCGGCTCCGGGACACGCGCTGGGGATTAGTGAAGTTATCCCTAGCTTCCCTCTATATTTGGGAGTTCTCCGGAACAGTACCGCAAGGTGTAGGGTACCCAGCTAGTATTTGGACTTGAACTATCATCATTTGATGCTATATATGGCATCAATTGACGAAGGAACGAAACATGCCCCTGCCAAAGACCGCTACCCAGTCCTCTCCAAGCGTCCCGATGTTCCCTCAGACATTCGCCGAAGAGAGCGATCGTGAGCGCCTCACTCCAACGGCGATCCGTGCCATGAAGAGGGTTGCGGAGCATTGGAGTCTAAAGGGTCAAGAAGCCTCTGCGCTTCTGGGCGTGTCCCCTAGCACTTGGGATCGCATGAGTACCGGAAGGTGGGATAGTTCGCTGTCCCAGGATCAGCTCACTCGTGTGTCCGCAATCGTAGGTGTGTTCAAGGGACTTCATCTCCTGTTCGCTGACGGCATGGCAGATCGATGGGTGCGCCTGCGTAACAAAGGTCCGCTCTTTGAAAACCATTCACCGATCGAAGTGATGATCGAGGGCGGAATACCGATGATGCTGGACGTCCGACGGCATGTCGATGCGCTACGAGGCGGACTGTAGCCTGTGGAGATTGCATCCCTCGTAACGCACATCTCACAGGATCGGACAGTCCGCCTCGTTCCGTCGGCGAGGCTCCGCGATCCGGTACTGCGCAAGCTGGTCGATGAAGACGAATTGAATGCGCTCGCGGAAATCGAGGGCGCCACCAGCGGTCGACTACGGACACAAGAAGTCGGAGCAGATCACCTCGACCGTCGAGAGCTCGTGTTCGGCATCCCTCACGCGCATTTCATCAATGCCTCTTTCTCATATTGGCTGCCCCGAAGCTTGAACCGTTTCAACGGCCCCGGCCGAGGCGCTTGGTATGCCGCGCTCGCCGTCGCAACGTGCATCGCCGAAGTGACATTTCATATGGAGCGCGAACTCGCCAACGTCGGCGACTTCAACGCCGTCGTTGAGTATGCAGAGATGTTCGCCAGCTTTGTTGGGGACTTCGTAGACCTTCGCAGTGTCAACCCAAGACCGGATTGCCTCGACCCCAACCCGGCAAAAGGCTACCCCGCTGGTAACAGGCTAGCTGACGCCGTAAGAGCAGCTGGCCACTATGGCATCGTGTATCCCTCGGTACGGGCGCCCGGCGGAACGTGTTTCGTCGCTCTCGTTCCTCACGCTGTTCAGTCTGTGACGCAGGGCAAGGTGATCCGTCTCTCGTGGAATGGAACGGCTGGCCCCGCTATCGAAGTAATTGCATCTTAAGCGCGCGATCGAGCCTACGGACCCAACCTTCGTGTTCAAGGGGCCAATCGACGTCGACACTTCATCAATCCGTACCGCACATCGCGGCCGAGACATCAATGGACCACATTCAGAAGATTCTAGATGACGCCATTGCGCAGGTCCCGCGTCGAGCCCTCGAGAGGCGACTAGCTGCGAAGTTCAAACATTTGGGAATCGCTGTAAGCGACGCGGCCACGGCCACGCTGGTTCGACAGATCTTCGATGGCAAGACCACAGTGGTACATGTCGATGGTGGTTCTGACGATATCACGATCAATCTCACCCAAGAGGATTTCGACTACGTCACCACAGTCGCAGAACAGTTCACTAACGAACAGCTTCCAGCGCTCGTGGAAAAGATGTCGGATAAAGCTGCGGCCGCCATCTTCAAGTCCTTGGCCAAAGGCTGGCGCCAAGAGGCAAACGCGCAGCGGGCAGACGTTGATGCCTTCAGGGACCGACTCGAGCATCGCTGGGGTAAGGCCCTCGGAAAGCTTCGCCTGTTGCTCACGATTTCACGCGAATGGGGTGCCACCGCGCATGAGAGGCGACGTACCAAACGCAACAGCGACCCTACACATCTCGAGAAGGTCTTGTTGCGACTGCATGTTCGAGCGTGCCAGATCACCAACGAGATAATTGTTCTGCTAGAAAATGGATTTGCCGATGGCGCCATGGCCCGATGGCGGACATTGCATGAAGTGGCAACAGTCGCGTCCGTCATTGCAATCCATGGCGAGGAGATGGCCGAGCGATATGTGCACCATCAGGTCGTCGAGGCATACAAAGGGCTCATTGCCTACGAACGCGACCACGTTGGGCTGCGGTTCAAACCAATTTCCAAGAAGGAGTCGCAGCGAATCCGCAAGGCCTACGCGGCAGCTGTTCGGCGGTTCGGAACAAAGTTTGCCGAGGAATACGGCTGGGCTGCACATCATCTAGCGTTAAAAGGTAAGGAACGCGTTACGTTTGCAAGACTGGAGCAGGAGGCAGGTGACTCGTACATGCGCTCCCCGTACAAATTGGCGAGCCACATTGTTCATGCGGGTCCCCGCGGAGCCTATTTCAGGTTGGGAAGTATCGACGGGTCGCCCCATTTCTTGGCTGGCGCCAGCAATGCCGGCCTCACTGAGCCGGCGCAGCACACCGCAGTAAGCTTTTCCGAACTCACAATGAGAGTCATAGGCGACAGTCCGATCTTTGACGACGTGGTTGCCTTAAAGATCATCGCCCGCCTATCAGCTGAGATACCGATTGATTTTTGGAAGGCCGAGCAGAAGCTCAGGCGTGACGACCGGCGCCATCGGCGCAACACCTAGAAGCACTGAAACCGCGTGTCTCTCTTTTCTCGCGATGGTTGCTTCTAATGTAGCCGTCTGTTGAATTGCTGTCGAAGATCGTCGAAAGACGTTAAGCGGACTCCGGCCAATCTCGGACAATCCGAAAAGATCACGCAGTGTTCGCCCTGGATGCCACTGCATCGTGCCATCCACGCCTCTTGCATGCGGCAGGACGTTGAAGGCGGATGGCAAGGACCTGTTGGCGCCGAAAGATCCAGGCTCCACTAACCCGGGTATAGCGGGGACCGGTAGGTCCTACCCATGCGCCGTTTCGCGCTCGCGCAAACCGCGGGGGAGCTGATCGATCGTCTAGTCGCTCCAGATGCTGGCCATCACCAAATAGAGCCGCTATCTCATCGTCTCGCTGCACTGACAGAGCATCAACGTTGATTGCGATGAGGAGGGGCAGAGAGAGCTCGCCATAGCGACTCCCTTTCGCCTTCACTGCGGCCCGGATGATTTCATGGGACGTGCCCCAGTGAGCATTGCCAACGATGGCACCAATGGTTCGTCGCCCTGGGCCACGTCTATCCCTTCGCCGGGGAATCGCATCGAACTTAATGTCCCAACCATCACCCTCCCAGCGATATTCATCGAAGCAGTTTGGTTGATTTGTCTCCAGGCCAGTTCTGGCGGACTCGTAATCGAGCCTTGAAAGCCACTGGCGGATCGAATGGCGGAGGAGCCGTCCGCTCGGCGGTGTACGCGGATCTCCTTCTGCTGAAAATCCAATCATAAAGTCCGGCGAGTCCAACTGCTCGATCGCGTCGAGCACGACCTTGGTCCTCCTCGCGCTGGCGCGCGCTTCTCGGTCGAACTCCGAAGCGAGCGTAGCTTCGACATAGGCTTCGTCTCCGGCGGGTGTTCGGGCGAGGAAATCCGGCCGCCGGCTGCTATTGGGCAACTGCGGATGTACTTCGATGCTGCATCCAAGAGCTGCCAGGCCGGAAAAGACGACGAGCTCGAAGACAGCGGCATGGAACTCGGTGTCATCTCCGCCCCGGATTCTGCCGATCAAATCGCTTCTATGCGTCTCGGGGTATCGAGCGTATGAGCCGGCAAGGAAATCGCGCGCACGTTGAGCCTCAGGTAGGCTGGATCGGTCTAGGAACTCCCAATTGCTCTCGCCATATCCCTTGGCGTCTTGATCGCTACGCTCTCTGGAGTCAAACAGCATCGACGTATTCTTGCTTACCGAAGTAGCGACTGAAGGTTAGTGCGAACTGCTATAGCGACTGTGTCGGTAGGCAGGTGTCGAGCACTGGCGATCGCTGCGACCGCTGCTCGCACGTCCGCCGGCTCCGTCGGTCGGCCGTTGACCTGGGTAAATGGGCCGTCCGTTTCAGTGAGGATACGATCCATCGGGAGATCGGCGACAAGCGCGCGGCCGCGCTCCGAACGGGTCATTTCGGTGTTAACGGAGAAGTAGCACCCCAGCGCGGCGGCACGCCGCGCCTCGCTGTCCCTGCCGAAAATCAGATCCGACAGTATTCATGATGGAGTCCGCCGAGGATGGGCTTTGCAATGACGTCGCCAAACCGGTGGACAGGACGAAAAAG
>Ga0210402_10004756_pt1 | contig 12302 bp, 13 predicted proteins | sample IncBWC7MmetaG_FD_161055 | JGI IMG/M metagenome (GOLD analysis project Ga0210402, IMG submission 161055) | Forest soil microbial communities from Barre Woods Harvard Forest LTER site, Petersham, Massachusetts, United States - Inc-BW-C-7-M | ecosystem: Environmental > Terrestrial > Soil >...
AAGGCCGTATGGCTCGGCGACGTTGAGGCCACAAACGAAGCTGAGGCCATCGCCAAGGGGGTGGAGGAATTCAAGCAGCCGAAAGAGCGGTTGATGGCGGTGAGGCGAGGCTAGCCAAAAAAAAAATCGCGGATCGGCGGGAATAATTCACACGTTGTCCGAGTTGATTGGGTATGCGGGACGGTCTTCTCCCTCCCCCCAAGCCGTCACGCCGTGGCCCCGGTCCTTCCGCAGTGGACCGGGGCCTTTTGATTTCGCATCGGTTCCCGCTTCTCAGAGCCGTCCACAAGATTTCGAACAGTAGTCATGCCGAGGCCCTCGCGTCGCCCCGATGGTCCGCCCCTTATGTGTTGCGTTCCTCCAGCGCAGCCCTCCGCTCGCTGGCTTGATGGGGCGTGGCCCTGGTTCATCACGCGACTAGGGCCTTCTTTTTGTGCTTTGTGCACGATGGCCGGCTACTGGACTCCGGGACAGCTAGCCTTCGGCTGACATCTCAGATTGTCGCCTGAGTGGCGATCGAGACCTCCGTGGGACAGGTCTTGCAGCGCTCTGACTTTCCAGCGCCTGCCAGCGTTCTACCAGTGTCAGCCAGAATGCTTTATCGCTCGCATTGCGCGAGGAAGCAGCCAGAAGGCGGCATTCATCGGCTCTTCGCCGGAACTGTTCTACACTCACGTTACTTCCCTCCCACCGACCGGCTAGTTTCTTCTCCGGTTCGGAACCTATGAATTGTAACTAATCTTGTGGAATTGACAGTTGAATTTTTCGCGAGCCTAGCCCGTCTCCCGATCGCTCCGCACAATGATCCGTGCGCCGTGCCGATAGTGAATCAGGTCCTTCGGATGGAGCCGAACGGCCGTTTCATAGGCTGCGCGACCGACAATGAGGTTGTTGGCGCGGGCGATGACTTCGTCTTCGGAGTTGATGCGGATAACGCGAAAGGGGAGGTCTTCGGGGATCATGGGGCGGGCTCCTAAAGGGGAGCCATGATAACCCCAACTCTAAGCGACGGCCGCCCTCTGGTTGCTTGCTAGATAAGAGAAATCCTCCCCATTTTGAGGATGCTTGCCATTAGTCCTCGAATTTGTCTTCCGACAAACGTTCAAGATTCGCCTGGGCTTAGGCTCCTCCCATTCCCTCAGGCTGCGCTAGGCTCAGGCCTTCGGGCCAATCCGGTTCGTATTCGATCGTGACGCGGGCCTTCATTCGTCGCTTCCTTGAACTAGCGGCTCGTCCCTCCTCCACCTTTGCCGTGCCGAGACAACCGCTGCGGTGGTGACGAAGCCTAGCACGATCACGAAGCTGACTATCGGGGAATAGACGCCTATCCTTCCGATCACGGCCCACCATGCTTCCGTTCCGGGCGGCCCACAAAGGTCGGAGCCGACGCAACCAATAAATGCCGCTCCGTAGAACACCGCTGCAAGCGTGCCGATCGCCTTCAGGAATTCCATCTTGGCCTCCCGCTCTCGCTTTGCTGGGCAAGCTTCGATCCGCGCCTAGCTTGGCGAAATGATGGCAGAGGGGGCTGCCAGTCCCGAGGCTTGTTTGGTGGGCTGGGCGGAAGCATGTGCGAGGCCTAGTGCTCTGACTCTAACGCTTGTATCCGTCATTCCGGGGCGCGGGCTTTTGCCCGCGAGCCCGGAATCCATGACCCTCGACCGGTGGTTATGGAATCCGGGCTCGCGCAAGAGCGCGCCCCGGAATGACCCATTGGGATCAAGCGTTAGTGCCACAACACTAGGCCTTGAAGCTTCGAACTTTTATATTTTCCGTCCCATCCCTGTTGAATTAGGTTTGGGTTCCAATGCAAGAGATTTGGGCCTGAAAGGTTTTTGTAAAAACACCTCCGTTTATTTTACAAATTTTGCGCCCAGGACCGTTGCTGCGCTGCATACAATTGATTTTCAATAATAATGCGGGCCAAAGAGTGAATTTATAATATTTTTGCGTCCAGGTCCTTCGGCGACGGTCGGGCGTGGCCTTTTTGCCACCTTGCCAAACGGCGAAAACTTGTGAACTTCGAGTCATGAATTTCGCAAAACACATCAAACACTTCCGCATCGAAAAGGCGCCCGGCTTCAGGCTGGCGGATTTCGACCCCGCCGACACTTGCGGCCTCGATATCGGCAAGTCCGCCGCCAAGGACATGATTGCCGACGGTCTGCGCCATCTCACCGCCATGCAGGAGAGGCTCTATGCCCACAACCGCTGGGCGCTGCTGATTGTTCTCCAGGGCATGGACGCGTCCGGCAAAGACGGCGTCATCAAGCACGTGATGTCCGGTCTCAATCCGCAGGGCTGCGAGGTTCACGCCTTCAAGCGTCCGAGCGCCGAGGATCTGGAGCATGATTTCCTGTGGCGGGCCGCGAGGCACTTGCCGGCGCGCGGACGCATCGGCATCTTCAACCGCTCCTATTACGAAGACGTGCTGGTGGTGCGGGTCAGGCACGAGCTGTTAGGGCACCAGAACCTGCCGCCGGAACTCGTCACCAAGGCGATCTGGTCCGAACGCTTCAACAGCATCCGCGCCTTCGAGCGCCACCTCGCCCTCAACGGCACCTTGGTGCTGAAGTTTCACCTGCGCATTTCCCGGGAGGAGCAGCGGCGGCGCCTGTTGGCGCGGCTCGACGAGCCGGCAAAGCGCTGGAAATTCTCGATGGACGATGTTGAGGATCACAAGCTCTGGGGCCGCTACATGGATGCCTACGAGGATGCGATCCGCAACACCGCCACCAAGGAGGCGCCGTGGTACGTCGTGCCGGCCGATCAGAAATGGTTCGCTTGGCTGATGGTCGCGGCCGTAGTGGCGGAGGCCATGGAACGCCTCGATCTGGGGTTTCCGGCGATCAAAGGCAAGGCGCTGGCCGAGCTTGAGATGGTGAGGCGGGCATTGGCGGATGCAAAATAAGTGCGGCGGGACCGTACACGCCAAAACGGCTTGCCCGCGGCGACACTTTTCCGCTAGAAGATGCCGTCGGCCTGCCGGGTTTAACGCAAACTTCACCAGTTTTCGCGACCCTCATGGCCCGCAACGAGGGTTTTGGCATGTCGATACGCCGCGAAATTCGCGCGATCGGCCTGGGGGCTTCGGCCCTTCCGGGGACCGCCCTCATTCCTCTGGCGCTGCTCCTTATTCGCCCCTGAGGGCCGGCTGGGCGCTGCGCGCCTGGGCACTCAGGGGTTTTCCAGACCGGAACCCGAGAGCGCCTTGCGGGCGCTATCTTTGCAGCCATCTCTACAAAAAGGAACAGTTCCCATGACCTCGCAGCCACAGTCCGAGCAGGACCGCGTCGTCGTTTTCGACACCACCTTGCGCGACGGCGAGCAGTCGCCCGGCGCCACCATGACCCACGAGGAAAAACTCGAGATCGCCGAACTCCTCGACCACATGGGCGTCGACATCATCGAAGCCGGTTTCCCGATCGCGTCCGAGGGCGATTTCCTCGCCGTCAACGAGATCGCCAGGCGCACCAAGAAGGCCGTCGTGTGCGGCCTCTCCCGTGCCGGCCAGAAGGACATCGACCGCTGCGGCGAGGCGATCAGGCCGGCCGGGCGCGGCCGCATCCACACCTTCATCTCGACCTCGCCGGTGCACATGAAGTGGAAGCTGCAGATGGAACCCGAGCAGGTGTTCGGGATGGTGGTCTCTTCGGTCACCCGCGCCCGCAACTACACCGACGACGTCGAGTGGTCCGCCGAGGACGGCACCCGCACCGAGCACGACTTCCTGTGCCGCTGCGTCGAGGCCGCCATCGCGGCGGGCGCCACCACCATCAACATTCCGGACACGGTCGGCTACACCGTGCCGGAGGAATATTACGCACTGTTCCGGATGTTGCGGGAGCGGGTGCCGAATGCCGACAAGGCGCGGTTCTCGGCCCATTGCCACGACGACCTCGGCATGGCGGTGGCGAATTCGCTCGCCGCCGCCCGCGCCGGAGTCCGCCAGATCGAGTGCACCATCAACGGCATCGGCGAGCGGGCCGGCAATGCGGCGCTCGAGGAAATCGTAATGGCCATGAAGGTGCGCAACGACGTGCTGCCATACTGGACCGGCGTCGACGCCACGATGCTGACTCGCGCCTCGAAGCTGGTGTCGGCCGCGACCTCGTTTCCGGTGCAGTACAACAAGGCGATCGTCGGCCGAAACGCCTTCGCGCATGAGTCCGGCATCCACCAGGACGGCATGCTCAAGCACACCCAGACCTACGAGATCATGACGCCCGAAAGCGTCGGGGTGAAGCAGACCTCGCTGGTGATGGGCAAGCATTCCGGCCGCCACGCCTTCATCCACAAGCTCAAGGATCTGGGCTACGAGCTCGCCGGCAACCAGCTCGAAGACGCCTTCGTGCGCTTCAAGACTTTGGCGGACCGCAAGAAGCACGTCTATGACGAGGACATCGAGGCACTGGTCGACGAGGAGATCGCGACCGCCCAGGACCGCATCAAGCTGGTTTCGCTCTCCATCATTGCCGGCACTCACGGGCCGCAGCGCGCCACCATGAAGCTCGACATCGACGGCAGGACCGCGATCGAGGAGCGCGAAGGCAATGGGCCGGTGGACGCGACCTTCAACTGCATCAAGGCTCTGGTGCCGCACGACGCGATGCTGGAACTCTACCAGGTGCATGCAGTGACCGAGGGCACCGACGCGCAGGCCGAGGTTTCGGTGCGTCTGTCCGAGAACGGTAAGTCGGTGACCGCGAAGGGGGCCGATCCGGATACGCTCGTGGCTTCCGCCAACGCCTATCTGGGCGCCCTCAACAAGCTCATGGTCAAGCGGCAGCGCGGCAAGCCGGAAGCGATGGTGGTGTCTTAGCGAGACTTACGCGATCTCTAAATCGGCGTGGCCGAGCCTTGGCCGGCCATTCCGGTTTGGAGCAAACTCCCCCCGGGGGCGACTTTATTGTTGGGTATCTGGATATCGACAGCCAACGTCGAGAACCCGTCGCCCCTGTCGACCGAGACATGGATTTTTTCCGGATCGATGGAGACATGCCGGCTCACGACGGCAAGAATCTCATCTTTCAGCGTCGTGATCAGCGAGGACTGGCTGACCATGCGGCGTTCATATTCGAGCAGAATTTGCAGCCGCTCGCGCGCCACGGGCGCGGAACTGACGGGTTTGAGAAAACCGAAAAGCCTCATGCCGCTCTCCGTCCAAAGAGCTTGGTTAGCAATCCCTTCTTCTCGGTCGGGATCAACATCTCGATCTCTTCGCCGGCCAGCCGCCGCGCCGCATCCATATAGGCGTGCGCCGGTGCGCTCTGTTGCCCGCAGATCGTGATCGGGGCCCCGAGATTTGAGGCGCGCAGCACTTCCTCGCTTTCCGGGATGACGCCGAGCAGCGGGATCGAAAGGATTTCGAGCACGTCCTGGATGCCGAGCATCTCTCCCCGCCCGGCTCGAACCGGGTCGAAGCGCGCAATCAGGAGATGCTTGGCCATGCGCTCGCCGCGCTCGGCTTTCTCGGTCTTGGAATCCAGCAATCCGATGATGCGGTCGGAATCGCGCACCGAGGAGACTTCCGGGTTCGCCACGATGACGGCCTCGTCGGCGTAGCGCATCGCGAGCGTCGCGCCCCGCTCAATTCCGGCCGGACTGTCGCAGATCACCCAGTCGAACCGGGAACGCAAATCGCCGATCACGCGCGCGATACCTTCCTCCGTCAGCGCCTCCTTGTCGCGGGTTTGTGACGCCGGGAGCAGATAAAGCGTCTCGATGCGCTTGTCGCGGATCAACGCCTGCGGCAACTTGGCGACGCCCTGCACCACGTTGATGAGGTCGAAGACCACGCGTCGTTCGGCACCCATCACGAGATCGAGGTTGCGCAGCCCGACATCGAAATCCACAACGACGACGTTCTGACCGGTCCGCGCCAGTGCGGCACCGAGCGCGGCGGTTGACGTCGTCTTGCCGACACCACCTTTGCCGGATGTTACGACGATTACCTTGCCCATTTCGTCACCTCCACCGCCTATCGGTCTATTTCAGCAATAACAAGTGTCTCGCCGTCCAGCCAAGCCTGGATCGGCTTGCTTCGCAGCTCCGCATCAAGGTCCTCGGCGGTACGATAGTACCCGTCGATCGCCAGAAGCTCGGCTTCGAGATGGGTGCAGAAAATCCGTGCTTTGCGGTTGCCCGATGTGCCTGCCATGGCGCGGCCTCTCAGGGTGCCGTAGATATGGATTGACCCGCTGGCGATGACTTCGGCGCCCGATCCGACCGATCCCAGCACAGTCACGTCACCGTCCGGATGAAAGATCGCTTGGCCGGAACGGATTGGGCTATCGACCAGGAGCGAAGTCGGCTCGCGATCCCGCGCGGGAGGCGGGGCTGCCGATTTGGAGCGGGAGTTGATCGCTTCGACCGGCGCCGGGCGGCCCCCGCTTACTAGCGGCGGCAGACCTGGGCCAAGTTTCTCGGCCGCGACCCCCTCCACCCCCATAATCCTGATACCGCGTGTTCCGAGTTCGGAAATCAGGTGCCCGATCGCGGAGCTTGTCAGCGTCACGGCCGAAAGATCGAGCACCACGGGCCGCCCGGCGAAGAAATCGCTGGCCCCCTTCAACCAGACATCAAGTTCCTCAAGCCAATCGGCGATCGGGGGTTCCGGCGTCAGGGCGAACGCCATGTAGGACCGCCCCCGCAACGGCATCGCTCCACGTTGACGAGCGGCACTAAGGACTGTGACCTCACTCACTTGACGGCTCCTGACCGGCGAATCGGCTCGACGCGGTTCGCGGCGATTGAGCACCCGCAGGGCCCCGGCAGCAATGGGAATTTGGCTGATTCGCGGTTATTCCCCAAGCCACGGCATCACCACGGCAACACCAAGGCGGCGATTGGGGGGATGATCGCACATCAGGCAGCCCCTCGCACTTCTCCACCGTTTGGCGGCGGCACCCGGACGCCGTCGGCGGCGTACACGGCGAGTTTGTTGCGGAGCGTACGAATCGAGATACCCAGAATATTTGCGGCGTGGGTACGGTTGCCGAAACAGTGTTTGAGCGTCTCCAGAATGAGATCGCGTTCGACATCGGCGACCGTGCGGCCTACGAGGGCGCGCGCGAGCCTGATGAGATTGCTCATGGCTTCGTCGCGGCAGGCGAGTTCGCGGGTGTCGTCCGCAACGGCCGCCAGTATGGCGGCGATCATTTCGGAATCCGGCGGCAGCGGGATGTATTCCTTGGCGCCCGCGTGGATGGCAGCCTCTGCGGCGAGGGCATAGTTCTGCGTACCGCAGGCCACGATCGGCACGTGAATGCGCCCGGCGTCGAGCCGCAATGCAAGGTCGCGGATGTCGGTCGCAATATCGACGATCAGGAGGTCGGCCCATTTGCCGGAACGCAACGCCGCCATGGCGGTATCGATGCGATCCGCATGGACCACGGATGCGCCTTTTTCGATCGCAAGTTCCGCCGCAGTGGTGAGTCGCCCCTCGACAGTTCCGATGACCAGCAACCGCACGTCGTCCTCCTCATGCCGTCTCGCCTCGCCAGGATCGATCACGATCGATGCACCGTGATGGTAGTTACAATCGCGCCAGGCCTTTTTCTCGACCGGCACGACTTCGCGCGCGACCGGCCGTCTGTTCCCATAGATCCCGATGGCCTCGATGTGTCGGCTGCGATCCAGGGAGCGAGCGTGACAGCCAGCTAGGCAAGTTTTGCCGGGCAAATGATTTCGATTTGGTTAACAGTGCAAAAAAATAGAGGTTCTGCCGGTACGCCGGCATCATTCCGTCAGCCAATCGGCATGTCGGCTGGCACGCTCACTTATGCCGTGTACCGGTCCACGAGAATTGGAATTGGCCGGTCCGGGTCAAAGTCTGCGCGGATCGGGGCGGTTAACGGGCAACACTCGTGCGCGGTCGCAGCCGGGCTTGTGCCGGGCCATTCCGACAATCGGCGCACTTTACCCTGGCCGGCACAGGGCCGGCGACGACGAACCAGCCGTCCCGAGTTGTGCCCTGTTACTTGGGCAGTTTACTTGGGCAGTTTACTTGGGCAGTTTATTTGGGCAGTCCCTCGCCTATTGGCGATATTGCTGGATACGGGTGGTGCGCAGACCAGCGAGGCCATGGCGATCGATCGAGTACTGCCACGCCAGGAATTCCTCGACTGTGAGCGTATAGCGGCTGCACGCCTCTTCGAGCGAAAGAAGGCCGCCACGCACTGCCGCAACGACCTCCGCCTTGCGCCGAATCACCCAGCGCTTCGTTCCTGGAGCTGGAAGATCGGCGATGGTAAGGGGACTTCCATCAGGCCCGATGACGTACTTCACCCTCGGGCGGTGGGGCTCGTTCATGCTACTCTCACGCACTTCAAAACAGGCGATACATGACTAACTCCCGGTGAATTTACCCTGTGCGGCTTAAGATTTAGCTAAGCCGGGATCGGGCAAAAGATATCCGTATCGCCGCGATAAGGCCGGCAGGCCTTCGCACCTTGACGAGACGCTAATAGTCGACTGCGCGCCCGGTGACCCATGACCCGTGTGGCGTCCTGCCGTAGAGTCGAGCCCGTTCGAATCTTGTAAAAAACCAGATAAAACAATCTGTTGTTGTATCAACCCGGCTCCATGGCGGTTGTTCTCGAGCACGCCCTGCAGGTTTTGCACTGCAGGAAAGCCGAAGCGGTATCATGATCGCCGCTGAGGCGCGTTGCCGCCGTGCATTGCCGACGTTGCATGAGCCCGCCATGCACCTATAGTAAAGGGGGAACTACGGGACGCCTGGGGTCAGCCGGGAGATATTCTCCCACAGGAGCGGCCGGTCTGCATATGCGAAACAGTCTCGATATCGAAGGTCGGCCGGCGGACACTCGGGTCGTCGTCGCCATGTCGGGCGGCGTCGATTCGGCTGTGACGGCAGCGCTCCTGAAGGCCGAGGGTTACGACGTAGTGGGCGTTACGCTCCAGTTGTACGACCATGGCGCCGCCACGCATCGCAAGGGTGCCTGCTGTGCCGGCCAGGATATCCACGACGCCCGCATGGTCGCGGGCAGCATTGGCATCCCGCATTACGTTCTCGACTATGAGAGCCGCTTCAAGGAGGCGGTAATCGACCGTTTCGCCGACAGTTATGTGGCTGGCGAAACTCCGGTCCCCTGCGTCGATTGCAATCAGGCGATCAAATTTCGGGACTTGCTGGTAACCGCCCGCGACCTCGGCGCCAAGGTATTGGCGACCGGGCACTACGTCGCCTCCCGTGCGTTGCCGGGCGGAGGCCGCGCACTCTATCGTGCCCGCGAAGAAGAGCGCGACCAGAGTTATTTTTTGTTTGCGACGACACGGGAACAGATCGATTTCCTGCGCTTCCCGCTGGGCGATCTCACCAAGGCCGAAACCCGCGAGCTGGCGCGCCGCTTTGGGTTGCAGGTCGCCGAAAAGCCCGACAGCCAGGACATCTGCTTCGTGCCGGCCGGCCGTTATGCCGACGTAATCGAACGGTTGCGGCCGGGCGCCGCTGCAGCGGGCGACATCGTCGATCTTTCGGGGCGTGTGCTGGGCCGTCATGCCGGCATCATCAATTTCACGGTCGGTCAGCGGCGCGGCCTTGGCATCGCGGCCGGAGAGCCGCTGTATGTGGTGCGGCTCGACGCCGCGAACGGCCGGGTGGTGGTCGGCCCTCGTGAAGCGCTACGCACCACGCGGGTGCAGCTGCGCGACGTGAACTGGATCGGCGACGGTTCGCTCGATGCTGTGACGGCGGACGGACGCATCGACGTCTTCGTGAAGGTGCGCTCGACGCGTCCGCCGCATCCGGCTTGGCTCAGTCGCCGCGCCACCGGCGTCGAGGTGGAACTTGCGGGCGGCGAGGAGGGCGTTGCTCCTGGTCAAGCCTGTGCGTTGTACGATGCGGGCGCGGGTCAGGCGCGCATGCTCGGCGGCGGCTTCATCCGATCGGCAGCACCGCGAAGCGAGACCGACGCGATTGCGGCAGTGGGGCCTCCCCCCTCCCTACCCTCCCCCGCATGCGGGGGAGGGTAGGGAGGGGGGACGAGAGTAACAGGACGAGTGGGGCGATGAGCGGGACTGGGGTCGAAGCATACACGTTCGACAAGGACGTGGTGGAAAAGGCCTATGCGGGCTGGGCGCCGATCTACGATGTGGTGTTCGGTGCCGTATTCGCCCCGGGGCGCGCTGCAGCCGTAAGGGCGGCGGAGCGTATTGGCGGACGCGTTCTCGATGTCGGGGTGGGCACGGGGATTTCGCTTGCTCAATACTCAACCCGTAATCGGATCGTCGGCATCGACCTTTCGGAGCCGATGCTCCGCCGCGCGAAGGCCCGCATGCGCAAGCATCCGCTTGCCAACGTGGAGATGCTTGCGGTGATGGACGCCGAGCGGCTCGGCTTCGCGGATGCGTTCTTCGACGTCGTGGTGGCGCAATTCGTGATCACGGCGGTGCCCGACCCGGAGGCGGCTCTTGACGAGTTCGCCCGCGTGGTCAAGCCGAGAGGCGAGATCGTGTTGGTCAATCACCTCGGCGCTGAAACTGGACTGAGACGCGTCTATGAGCGCAGCTTCGCTCCCTTGGTCCGCCATCTCGGGTGGCGGATGGAATTTCCGTTCGCAAGGCTCGATGCCTGGGCTCGGCGCGCCGGATATCGCGTGGTGGAACGGCGGGCGGTGCAGCCGCTCGGCCATTTCACGCTGATGCGTTTCCGCAGAGCCGCAAGCTAGTAGAGCGATTTCAAAGTTCGAATCATATGCAGTGTCATTCCGGGGCGCGCTCTTGCGCGGGCCCGGAATCCATAACCACTGGCCGGGGCTATGGATTCCGGGCTCGCCACCTTGCGGTGGCGCCCCGGAATGACGTCGCGTATATGGTCGGTTTCATGGAATCGCTCTACTAGAGCGCGCCGGTCCGCCGGATCCGGCCGCAGTCACCATCGTATCGGTCGGCGCGCGGAGGCATTTTCATCGCGTGGACGGATCGCCCGAAAGGAGCGGCGGGCGTGCAGCTTCATCTGGACGCAAGTCTTCGCCATACACCCATTCGGTAATGAAATGGCCGTCCTCATGCCGCACCATAACTTCGGCACGACGCCCGGCAAGGCCGTCCCTTTCCGCAAGCGCGATGGCGCTGCAAACCGCTTGGGTCTTGCTTGGATAGGTGTCCGGAAATCGTCTGCCGCCCCGGACGATCTGCCATCGGGACTCCTCGCTGACGACCACGTATCGTGAATTGAGCATGGGCTTTCCAACCGCGCCTTTTTCGCTGCGTCGCGCATCAAGAACGATCCGAGGCGCGTGTTGCGAGAAAACGAGCAAGAGTGCAAAAGGTTCGGGGAGTCCCTACGCAAGGCTTGTTCCGGATCAGCTCCGCAGGATGGAACACGCTTGCTCTTTCCGGCGTTTCATCTCGGTCGGCATTGAGTGCCCGTCTGGTGTGAAGCCATGAGAAAGACGTCGAAGCTCATGAGAAAGACGTCCCCGAAAAAGACATCCGCTGGGACTCCGCGCATGCGCGCAACGTCCCGCGACGCGCCGCGGTTCTGGTCGGCCGACGTCACTCGGCGAAGCAACGCGCTCGATCTGCAACAAGGCGTCTTCACCCTGAAGGATCCAAAAAGGATAGCGGGGTCTTTGAAGCGGTCTGCTGAAGCAAGCCGCCGAAAAAAAACGGACTCCTATCGCTCAGCGCTTTCTATGTTGAGTTTCTACATCAATCGTGCCGGCACCAATCTGCCGGCGACGCGTCGCCGCATATTGATTCGTGCCAAGGGTGAGTTGCGCAAGCAATTCGGGCGGGCCTGAGTGCGGACCCGACGTATCGGCTCGCTTCGCCGGTTGCGGCATTTGCAAGGACCACCATCTTCGAGTCATTGGAAGTGAGTTCAAAATCGCCGCTCTCTCCGGAACTGACGCCTGACGACGTCGTTAGGGTTGGCGGCGCAACGGAGTATTCAGATGTACGATGCGGCTTATTTCCGGGAGCACGCCGAGCGTTATCGCAGGCTCGCCGATGCGTTCAGGGACTGTCGCATAGGCGATCGACTGGCGAAGCTGGCAGATGAATCCGATGGCAAAGCGCGAGATCTGCGCCGGGAAAAAGCCGGCGCCCTTAACCTCCGCCTTCAACGGGCCGTCAGCCACCCCCACCTCGCATCGGTCAAACCAGGGTGGACGGTGAAGGTGACGTGTCCTGACAATTAGTCTAGAGCCCGCGTCGATATCTCCACCGTCATGCCCGCGCTCGTCGCGGGCATGACGGAGAGGTGATTCGATCTCATCGGAACGCGCTCTAGGCTTAAGCCGCAATGACCTTTCCATGCGAAGAAGATCGACAGC
>Ga0210402_10004757_pt1 | contig 12300 bp, 5 predicted proteins | sample IncBWC7MmetaG_FD_161055 | JGI IMG/M metagenome (GOLD analysis project Ga0210402, IMG submission 161055) | Forest soil microbial communities from Barre Woods Harvard Forest LTER site, Petersham, Massachusetts, United States - Inc-BW-C-7-M | ecosystem: Environmental > Terrestrial > Soil >...
AATATCAAATTGTCGTGCAATCGGCGGACATGGCGCCCTTCTTCCGCCAAAAGGAGCAATTCTTTCAAGCCAACAGCTTTCTCGAAATGAAGGGCACCAGACTCAAAATATCTCCTAGCCATGTCCACTACGAACACGACGCCACAGGAATCCTGGTCACCTCCGCCATCTTTTACTTCCCCAAGAAAACGGGCTCCGGCGAACCCACCATCTCCGACAGCGGCAAACTGGTCGACTTCATCTTCCTTCTCGAAGGCAACTTCTATCGCGTCGGCTTCGAGCCGCCAAAAATGGTGGACCAGAACGGGCCAGCACTCTGACTCCAGCCTCGAACCTCGCTGAGAATCAGTGCGTGTGTGGTTCCCCAGAGGCAAAGTCCTGGTAAACGCGCTTACCGCACAAGTGGATCGGCCCAAGGGAACTTGTCCGGTACCGAAAGGGTTCTAATGTATATGGCAAGCGAATATGGGTACGGACACGGCGGAATACGCATCTATCCGTCGAAAGCGCCATATCGTTGACCAGATTCAGCCCAGTGCCGTTTGTGGCCCCCGGCGAAATGGACGTGACGAAGAAAGTCGCCTGCGGAGGGTTGTGTCGGCAATCTCTGCAAACGTATACGATGTCTTAAGTGTTTTTGAATCCGCTGGCCAGCCCTATAGCAATTCTGCGGGGTGGGGATGGGTGATCCGCCCGGCCTTGGCCCGACCAAGAATTACTTCGCTCAAGAAAACGGTGTCGATCCTGGCGGTCTTGGTGGAAATTCCACTTTACCGGTAAGCGCGTTTACCAGGCACGTGACCTGCCCCTCGCATCATCGAGAGGCAAAATCGGCATAAAATGCTAGCCGTTTGAGTTAAGGCCAGAATTCTGCTCTAGGCCACCAGAGAGGGGAAGTCATGACGACTTCTGCGTCTCCCTTCGTCGAATGTGAAGAAACTTTTGCTGGCCTTGCGGTCTGCGATGTTTCTGCCGCCGTGGAGTTCTATACGACGCAGTTAGGCTTCAAGGTTGGGTTTTAATCCGACGCGTTTGTGCTCTCAACTAACGCAAACCATACTGGAACACGATGGTCGAACCATCATTCAGGCCGATGGTGTAGACGTAGGTGTTGCCGGCCGTTAAATTTCCCGTGGTGATGTTGAAAATCCATTGCTGACCTGTCGGATCCCAACGGAAGGATGTATCCGGATTGCTGGTGTCCACGACATTCTCGACCGAGGCGGATGCCGTGCCTGACTGAATCCCCGTCAGGAAAAAGCTCGACACAACCCCAGGTGTCCCGATAGAGACTCCATTCGTGTCGTTCACGCTGAACTTCGCTGGAATCGTGCGCCCTTGGGTGAAAACGCTTGTGCCATCGGCATTGATTGGAGCTTGAATCACGTGGCCCACATTCGGCGCGTATACGATCTTGAGCGTCCCCGGAACGTAGGAGAACGTGTAGTTCAATGCGTTTGCGCCCGCACAAGTGATGGGGTAACTCCCCACGGGGCTCGTCGTGCCCGCCGTGGTGCTGCAGGTCGGATTCGTCGTCAAAACGCCTCCATTGTCGCCGTTCACGAATCCGCTTGCAGTCCAGCCCAAAGTTGGATTTGGCGCATTGAGAATCTTTGTGGCGTTTTTCGGCGTGATCGTCAGGGTTGCAGGCGTAATGGTCAGCGTTCCCGCCACAAAAGCAATCGAGTAGTTTGACGAACTCAGTCCCGTGCAAGTGATTGGATACGCACCCACGGGGCTAGATTGCGTAGCTGTGCTTGCGCAGTTTAAGGTGCCGCTGAGCGATGAGGAGCCATCGCCGTTGACGAAGGCGCTGAAGTTCGCGGAAAACGCGGGATTGGCGACGCCATACCTGCGCGTCGTGTTATTCGCGGTAATCGCCAGCGGAGCCTGCGCAATGGATAGCGAGCCCGCCACGGAGGAGGCCAGGAAATTTCCTTGTGCGGCGAAGTTTGCCGAGAGCGAATGAGCCCCCGCGTTTAACGCGCCGAGATTGAATACAGCCGATCCGTTGGCCAACGTTGCGTTTGATGTCGCACCACCATCCACAGTGATCGATATGCTGCCGCTTACCGTTCCGCCGGAGCTTCCCACCGAAACCGTCACACTTGCGGGAGTTCCATATGTAACCCCTGCTGCGCTAATGGCGGTTGTCGTTGCGATAGCGGAAGGCTGGAAGAGCGCGAATGGCGAGAAGGACGCCGTCATGCCGCAGGCGATCATGTTTGTTGTGTCTACGGACGTCGTTATGTTTACAGGCGTCCCGTTCACAATGTGGAATAACTGGAGTGGCTGAGTGAAAGTGACCCCGGCGTAGCTAATACAGATGGTCACGGTTCCTGTAAAAATCGCAGTCGTCGACAGATTGTAGTAAACGGGCGGGTTCCCCAGTTGAAAGCCAGTCGGGGGTGGTGTACCGGAACTGGAGAGCGACAAGCTTGTGATGCCCGGTTGCTGAACATTTGCGAACAACAGGGAGACGGGACTAGTTCCAATTCCCCCAACGGGCGGTGCAACAGCAATCTGCATTCCGGCCGGCGTATTGTTCACGTTCTGAGTGAGGGTTGCGGAACTAGGCGTAAAGATGCAAGCTGCCGGCAGACACGAGTACATCGCAGTGATGGTGTGTGCGCCCGGCGAGAGAACCCCGTGCCCGATCGGCAGAGCGGCGGTAACGATTGTGCCTCCTACAATTGCAAGGGGGACATTGAAAGCGGTTCCCCCGTCAATCTGGAACGCGATGCTACCGACGTTCGGTGGAAGACTACTCGGAATTGGCGCAGCGGCGGTTAGCGTGGCTGTGACGCTGATGTCCTGTGTCAGAACTGATGAATTGGCGCTGGAAGACAAGGCCATCGTTGCCGGGATGAGGTTCACCGTCTGTGTCAAGGAACCAGAGCTGGAGTTGATGTAAAAGCTGTTGGGCTGAAATTGTGCAGTCACAGTGTGCGCACCGGAGGACGCGAACACCATAGGCGGGAAAGTGACTGTCGCTGAGGGATTGGGCGAACCCGTGAAGATAATTGGTGCCGAAGAAGCAGCGGCAAATTGTCCGTCGACATACAAACTGACCGACGGCGAGAGTGAAGTAGAACTAACGGATGGAATAGCTAAGGCGACCGAAACCGTGAAGCCAACAGGTTGGCCCACCTCCGACGGGTTGACGGAAGACGAGATGATTGTGGTGGAGGGAATTAAAGCTGCCGCCAGTGTGAAGCTCTGCGTAGCATCCATTCCCACTCCGTTGTGGGCGGTGAGGTTAATGGTGTATGTTCCTGCGGTCCCTCCCGCAGGCGTACCGCTCAAAGTTGCGGTGCCGTTGTGGTTATCCACGAAACTGACGCCGGTGGGCAGAGCACCCAACTCGGATAGGCTCGGTGTTGGGAATCCAACGGCCGCAACAGTGAACGAACTGGCTGTCCCCAATTGGAAAGTTGCTTGATTGAGGCTGGTTATCGCCGCAGGCTGATTCACAGTTTGTGTCAGGGGTGCTGACGTACTGGCGGAAAAATTCCCGTCGCCCTGATAACTTGCGATAATCGTGTGCGACCCATTAGCGAGTGTGGCGATGCTTAAAGTGGCTTGGCCGTTCGTGAGCGCACCGGTACCGAGAGCCGTAGCGCCATCCCGGAAGTTAACACTCCCTGTCGGCGTTCCACTTCCTGGAGGCGTGGCGGCCACCGTCGCCGTTAGCGTTACACTCTGACCGAATACAGCAGTGTTCGATGACGAAATCAGTGTTGTGGTCGTGGGTGGTAAGCTCGATATAGATTGAGAGAAGGCCGCTGACAAACCTGCAGCGAAGTTCGAATCACCCTGGTACGCAGCTGTAATCGAGTGCGAGCCGACGGTCAGCGTTGAAAGGCTTATCGATGTCTGGCCGCTACTTAACGTCGAAGTCCCGATTGTCGCCCCACCATCCGTAAAGGTTACCGTACCTGTAGGCGTTCCGGAGCCCGGTGCCGTTGCGCTTACGCTGACCGTGATCTTGACGGACTGCCCCACAATCGACGGATTTGCCGAGGAACTCAGCAGTACGGCGCTGGATGCCAAGTTTACGGTTTGGCTGGACGCGGTAGACGTACTGCCGCCAAAGTTTGTGCTCCCAGCGTAGATTGCCTTGAAGGAGTGGACTCCTACGGTCAGCGCGGAAACGCTCAGCGCTGCTTGACCATTATTGTTCAGCGCGGCGCTGCCGATTGTCGTGGTACCGTCTTGAAAAGTCACCGTGCCGGTTGGGGTTCCGGAACCCGGTGCCACCGCGCTGGCTACCACTGTAAGCATCACCGCCTGGCCGAAAACGGACGGGTTCGGCGAGGAACTCAGGACCAGAGCACTGGAGGCAGCGCTGACTACTTCGGCTTGTGCCGTTGATGTGCCGCCGTTGAAGTTTCCGTCACCAGAATAGTTCACCGTCAGAGAATGCGAACCGACAGCCAACGTCGCGACGCCCAGTATCGCCTGGCCGTTAGTCAGCGCCACGGTTCCTAATGTACTGGTTCCATCGAGGAAAGTGACGGTTCCTCCCGGCGTGCCCGTACCTGGCGCCACCGCGCCGACGGTCGCGGTAAGTGTAACGCCTTGGCCAAAAACGGCAGAACTGAAGGAGGAACCCAAGGTCAAGGTGCTGGACGCTTTGCCGACCGATTGCGATTGCGCCGTTGATGTGCCGCCGATAAAGTCCGCGTCTCCAGCATAGCTTACCGTCAAGGAATGAGAACCGACAGTAAACGTCGAAACACTGAGCGTGGCTTGGCCGTTCACTAGCGTGGCCGTTCCCAGCGATGTCGTTCCGTCAAGAAATGCTATCGTTCCGCTCGGTGTGCCCGAACCGGGTGCAGTTGCAATGACCGTCGCGGCGAGTGTGACACTTTGGCCGAGATTAGAGGGATTGGGTGCAACAGCAAGCGACGAAGTTGACGCGGATTGATTTACCACCTGGTTCAACGGTGCCGCGAAACTAAGGCCAAAACTTGAATCGCCGGTGTAGGTCGCCGTGATATTGTGAGTCCCGACAGCGAGGGTCGATGTGTTGTAGATCGCTGTTCCGTTACTCAATGGCTCCACGCCAAGCGCCGTCGAGCCATCCTTAAAGGTCACATTGCCGGAGGGCGTAGATGCAGAAGAGCCTGCCGGGCTGACCGTTGCGCTAATGCTGACTTGTTGCCCGAATACCGCTGGATTTACGGAAGCCGCCAAAGCTATGACGGTAGACGCCCCTGGAGCTAACTTTACTATGAACCCGTCGTTACCTCCGCCATTCGCTGGTTGAATGGAGCTTGGAGTTACACCCGGGAAATCGGTGGATGAAGTGCTGCCAACGATATAGACGTTTCCGGAGGAATCCACGGCGATGGGGCTACCTCCAATGGAAGTTCCTTCGTCGCCGCTACCGCCAAGGTAGGTCGAAAACACAATAGAGCCACTTGGGTCCAATTCAGTCACAAAAGCATCGTAGGTGCCGCCACCAAACGCAGGCTGAATCGGCGAAACTTGTGGGAAGTTAGTGGATGCGGTCTGACCAACCAGATACTCGTTTCCCGCGGAGTCTACTGCTACCCCCGTGGCTCGATCGAAGCCACTGCCACCAATATAATTGAAATACATTTTTGAACTGAGAGAACCGTCTAGCTTTGCTCCAAACGCGTCAAAGCTTCCCGCTCCTCCGGAGTTGCCTTCGCCGGCCAAGTAGACGAAGCCAGAGCCATCTAATGCAATGGAAGTTATTGCGTCCTGTCCGCTTCCTCCAAGATAGGTAGCGGCGAGGAATGTCAACGCATCGGGACTCACCTTCACGATGAATCCATTGTCGGTACCGGCATTTGCCGACTGCAGCGAGGTTGGCCCAGGGCCCGGCCCGGGACAAGTATTAAAGACTAGAAAGTCTTTCGACGTAGTGTAGCCGGCCACATAAGCGTCGCCTGAGGAGTCCACCGCAACTCCGGTCGCCACATCCGTTCCGCTTCCCCCGAGAAACAACGAGTAAGCAACGGTGTCTCCGGCAGGGCTGAACTTTGTGATGAAGCCATCGAAACCTCCAGAATTCAAGGAGTCGCAAGAAAGCGGTCCCCCCACGACTTTCGGGGTAGTGCCGCGAACGGGGAAATTGCCGGACTGAGTCTCGCCAGCCACGTACGCACTGCCTGAACCGTCCACGGCAATCGCGAAACCTAGATCGTTCGCATTTCCTCCCAGGTAGGTGGAGTACGCGAGTGAACTGCCATCGGGACTTAATTTCGTGACGAAGACAGTAGAGCCGGGCGTGGCGACGGGCTTGGTTGTCGTTTGGAAGGCCCCGCTCGTAACCGGGAAGTCCAACGAGGTGGTAGCTCCCGTTACATACGCGCTGCCAGAGGAGTCCACGGCGATTGCGTACCCAATGTCTTGGCCGCTTCCGCCCAGATAGGTCGCATACACCAACGCAGTGCCGGCAGCATTTAGCTTTGCGATAAAAGCGTTCGTAGGTCCGTGGCTGGTTGGCTGAAATACTCCAGTCGTCACCGGAAACCCAGTCCCACTTGTGGTTCCAACGACATACGCATTTCCCGCCGAGTCCACCGCGACGCCGGCGGCTCCATCGCTATTTACGCCGCCGAGATAAGTGGAATAAGAGAACACAGGATCAATTATCAGGGTACGGTCGTGATCGTAGTCAGATACCCGAAATGTCAGTTCGTTGCCTTTCAACATATATCCGCCGTCGACTTTTATCTTTTTTCCATCCACCTCCTGGTAAAGCAATGGCCTTCGCAAAAGGATTTCGCCGTCTTTGCTGCCCACAACGGCATCACCATTTTCATTAAGGATCACTTTGCTAGCGCCGTTGATCGCTAACTGAATCCGGCTCGTGTCTGCACCAGGCTCGACGACGAAGTCATATTCCAACTCCCGCTCGTTGCCGTAGTACACAAGATCGATTCCAGGATAGACTCCACTGAACCGGACTTTGCCGTAAGTGGAGACATTTCTGTGCCAGTTTGCCGAATTTTTCCCGATGAAATAGTTGCTCCTGCCTGGTAATTGCTCCAGTCCCCTCGGCACCGCATGCACGTTGGCGCCGAGCAGTCGCATCCGCAGCACAAGACTCTCGCACTCGTGCGTTGACTTGTAGTTTGCGACGTGCAAGCCAACAGCTTCATCCTGCTTCTTGTTCAGCTCCAACACTGCTTCTGTAGGTGTGAGGAATAAAGTGCGATTGCCGCCATGTGAGAGGAACTGCACTCGCGGATCGGTTTGCCCCGCGTTGGGCTCGAAGCTCAAGGGGAGCCGCCCATAGTTCTCGGCCATCTGCGACCTGTGAACTTCCGCGCTTTCCTGGCCGGCGCTTTTTGAGTCTGTCGCCCTACCAGATTGCGCGGTTAGGCGCGTTGGCAATAGAAATAGAGATGCGGCAAACACTCCACACCAAATAATCCTGAATGGCTGGGTCATGGGAATCCTCCCGATACTTCCGCTACCTTATTAATCGGAAAAACCAGGCAAGGTGGCTCACGCGATCGAAAAGATTCCCGACACGCCGAACGCAGACCTCCGGCATATCCCAACCATGCGCCTACTGGGTATTGAATAGAAAACGTTGAACTTTGCAGAGCGTTTGATTATTCTCCCGGCATCGTCCCTCGGTGGTGACCGTGCCCAGAGGCCCCAATGTGGATCCCATTCCTTCGTCGAAAGTCAGCGAACTGCTCATCCATTGGGGAAATGGAGACCGCAAGGCGCTGGAGGCGATTTTGCCTCTCGTCTACAACGAACTGCGGCGCATCGCCCGCGCTAACCTTCGCCAACAGCGTCCGAATCACACACTGCAAACTACTGCGCTGGTCCATGAGGCATACCTGAGGCTTGCCGGAGAGAAAACTCCCCAAGTGCAAAACCGCGCGCACTTCCTGGGCGTTGCCGCCCAACTGATGCGCTGGATTCTTGTGGACTATGAGCGCAACCGGCGCGCTGCCAAACGCGGAGCCGGCGTAACGCGATTAACGCTGCACGAGGACATTGCTTCGCCGCAACGCGACGTCGATCTCCTGGCTCTCGACCAGGCACTCGACCGTCTTGCCAAGCTCGATGCGCAGCAGAGCCAGATCATCGAGTTGCGCTACTTCGGTGGGCTTTCGATTGAAGATACTTCGGAGTTTCTCGGAATCTCTCCAGCTACTGTGAAGCGTTCCTGGACCTCAGCGCGCGCCTGGCTGCTGCGCGAGATGAGCCAGGGAGCAGCCAACGCATGACCCCGCAAGAATGGCAGCGCGTCAGGCCAATCCTGGAATCCGCGTTGGAACTTGATCCGGCGCGGCGCTCCTCATTTCTCGACCAAGCCTGCGCTGACCGTACGTTGCGGAACGAAGTCGAATCGCTGATTGCGTCTCACCAACAAGCCGGGACTGACCTACTGAATCCTGCTTTCTCACCTGCTCTGAACCTGGATGAGGAAACTAGATTCCGCCTGCCGCCCGGCAAGCGCATTGGCGCTTATGAAATCCTCGAAGAAATCGCGGTAGGAGGCATGGGAGCGGTGTATCGCGCGGTTCGCGCCGACGGTCAATACAAACAGCAAGTCGCGCTGAAAATCGTCCGCTCGGAATTGGGCGCAGAGTTTACCACCAGCCGGTTTAGAAACGAGCGCCAGATTCTGGCCAGCCTGGATCATCCCAACATCGCAAGAATACTGGACGGAGGCACAACCGCCGAGAGCGTGCCGTACCTAGTGATGGAACTCGTCGAAGGGCAGCGCATTGATAATTACTGCGATGATCACAAACTCACCACGACCGAACGGCTGAATCTCTTTCTTCAGATTTGTTCTGCGGTGCAGTATGCCCACCAACACCTGATCATTCACCGTGACATCAAGCCGGGCAACATCATGGTCAATGCGGAGCGCGTCCCGAAACTACTGGACTTCGGGATTGCCAAGATATTGGAATCCGGTGAGGCAAACGAGAAACAGGAGCAAACCATCAGCCTGGTGCGACTACTCACGCCAGAGTACGCCAGCCCGGAGCAAATCAAAGGAGAGCCGATCACCACCGCCAGCGACGTCTATTCCCTGGGAGTGGTTCTGTATGAGCTGCTTACCGGTTGTGCTCCCTACACTGTCCCGACGCACACGCCCCACGAGATTTCCCGCGCGGTCTGCGAAGCCGAGCCGGAAAAACCGAGCGAGATGGTGCTGCGGCAGAAGCCCTCAGCTAACGAAGGCGAAAGCAGGCCGGCGGACGTTTTATCGCTCGCTTCCCCGCGAGAAGGCTCTCCCGAAAAACTCAGCAAGCGATTGCGAGGCGACCTCGACAACATCGTGCTGATGGCTCTGCGGAAGGAGCCGCGGCGACGCTATGCCTCCGTCGAGCAGTTTGCTCAGGATATCCGGCGCCATCTCGATCATCTTCCCGTTTTCGCCCGCCAAGATACCGCTGCTTACCGAGCTTCCAAATTCGTCGCCAGGCATAAGGTTGGCGTCGCCGTGAGCGCATTGGTGGCCGTGGCCCTGTTGTCCGCCACCGGCATTACCCTTCGCCAGGCGCGCATCGCCCGCTCCGAACGTGTTCGCGCCGAACGCCGCTTCAACGACGTCCGCCAACTCGCCAGTTCGCTGATCTTCGACATCCATGACTCCATTCAGGATTTGCCGGGCTCTACGCCGGCCAGGAAGCTGATTGTGGACCACGCGCTTCAGTATCTCGACAGTTTGTCGCAGGAATCACGCGACGATCTATCCTTGCAGCGAGAGTTGGCCACTGCTTACGAGCGCGTCGGTCTCGTGCAAGGTCATTACTTACAGAATAATTTGGGTGATACTCAGGGCAGCCTGACCAGTTACCGCAAAGCTCTCAAAATTCGTGAGCAAATCAAAGTCCGGTCGAGTGATTGGAACGATAGTCTGACTCTCGCGGGGTGTTACCGCCTGGTAGCCCACCAGCAGTGGGCCATGGGCGATTATTCCGGTGCTGTGAAGAATGTTGTCTCCGCAATCGATACCTCCGAATCGCTAAATAAAGTCCACCCCAAGGACTTGAAGGTCCTTACTGAGTTGAGAGTCGACTATCAGACTGCTGGGCAAGTCGAGTCCGGCGATTACGCTGGCAGTGTCGGAGATCCGGAGAGAGTCAAGGACAATAATCGCAAGGCCCTCCAGGTGGACGAAGCCTTACTTGCTATCGCTTCAGATGATCCGGGTATCCAGCATGCTTATGCCAACGATCTGAACAATCTCGGCGGCACACTTGATGACGATCCTAAAGCGGCCCTCGAGTGCTACTACAAACAGCTGGAGATCGAACAAAAGCTGTATAAACGTTCGCCGGAGGCCCGCTACGCTCGCGGCATCGCCCATGCCTACAGCCACATTGCGCAGACCTACGACACCATGGGCGACCAGTCCCGCTCCCTCGAGAACAATATGCGAGGTCTGGAAGTTTCTGAGGAGTTGGTTCGGTTGGATCCGAAAAACACTTATTTTCGGCAAGCCTTGGCGATTTCCTATGCCAATACCGCGGATGATTTGAGCAAGACCGGTCAAAAAATCAAAAGTCTTGAGTACATCGACAATGGGCTGAGAATCATGCGGCCCCTCGTGGCTTCGGACCCTGAGAATCGACAGCAACGCGGCTATCTTGCCGTCATGGTCCGCATGAAGGGATCTAACTTCATGAAAGCGGGCAAGCCCGAGGCCGCCCGGAGGGAGTTCGCCGAGGCTCTTTCACTTTTCGAATCATTACACGAACTTGATCCCACCGAGGCAGAAGGAGCTTTAACAGATGTTGCGGCTTGCAAAGAGAAATTAGCGGAAGCCACGTCGCGCCTCGACAATTCGAAACTCGCGACCGAATACTTTCATCAAGTCCTGAACTTCGTCGAACCCGCCCTCTCAAAGCAAGAACCTGAACTTAACGTGTTGTACTTGGCGGCAGATTCCTATTCCGGACTTGGAGATCTGCAATTACAGAAAGCACAGCGCTCGCTGAAAAATTCAGCCGAGCAAAGGAAAAGTTGGATTCTAACGCGATCCTGGTATCTCAAGAGCCTTGCGGTTTGGCACCAGATCGAACATCACCCTCACCACTCCGCCCCCAAAGACTTCGACGTCGGAGACCCCGCAACGGTGACAAAAAAGCTACAGCTCTGCGAGGCTAACCTTTCTACCTCGAATTGATTGCCGATGGCGTCGAACCCTGAGTGGCGCTGCTTCTGTCGCCGTTATGGCCTTGTCCCAAATCAGCGCGATTTTCAATGTGTGGCGTGTGTTCCTTGGCCAACGATACGGTAGGTCCGAGCGGCGTGCAGAAAACGCCGAGCGCTGCATAGCTCTGACAATGTAGATCAGGCTGTGCCGCGCATCCCGCGGATATGAGTGCCGCGGGCCCCGACGACAGTAAGCTTAACGCGCTTGTCCCGCGCTGCCAGAGTGAGGGTCCGCGTTTGACTGGGAATGCTAGTTGAGACTTTCCTTCGCGATCAGCCCTTGGTCACGTCGATTGTGAATGGCTGCTCGAGTCGGAAAGTAAGAGGAGTTTCCGGCCGGAGATGAATATTCCTTTTACCAGTGAAGTAGGCAACAGCAGTGCCCGCTCCGGCGCCAATGGGTCCACCGATGAGCGCTCCTTCGCCTGCGCCAGCAACCGCACCGATTAACGCGCCACCGCCGGCGCCGCCAGCGATCCACGCAAAGTTACGCTTTTTGTGGTCGCGGCCAGTTCGCAGCGCGGCCGTCGTTCGCAGGTCGTAGGTCTTGCCATCAATTTGGACGGCGTCAAGAACCAGGCGAAGTTGCGCCCTGCCCATCAACCGTCCAGACTTGCGCGCGTCCACAACAAGGCCTTCGACGCGAGCGCCTTGCGGGATCACCGTCTTGCCGTTCACATCCACCGGCTCAGTCACCGTGGCCTGAAAGTGATCCCCAGAAATGTTTTGATCACTGGAGACCGTTTGGTCGAGCGTGATATGGATCGGTGTCTGCTCCGGAACGGTCATGGACACCGGCCTGTCGGAATGTACCGCGGCACCTGTGACGAGAGCAGCGGCCAGGACGACGGCTCCCCCCATCAGGAGATAACTGCGTTTGCTAAGCAGCATAGATACCTCCACTAGATTAGACGCCGCGGTTGCCCGTCGAGGTGCCAACATAATTGCGAGAGCGTACAGCATTTCTGGTAGGCAACCAAGGCAAGCAGAGTTGACAGTCCCGCCCCACGACGCCTCGGGTTCGTCTCGATAATTATCTCGGAGCTGTTCGCAGTGAAGGTATGACTCTACAGCAGCCGGATTGCCCTTAGTCCAATAGCGCAGCCGCTGATGAAATAGGAA
>Ga0210402_10004758_pt1 | contig 12300 bp, 13 predicted proteins | sample IncBWC7MmetaG_FD_161055 | JGI IMG/M metagenome (GOLD analysis project Ga0210402, IMG submission 161055) | Forest soil microbial communities from Barre Woods Harvard Forest LTER site, Petersham, Massachusetts, United States - Inc-BW-C-7-M | ecosystem: Environmental > Terrestrial > Soil >...
CTGTCGACCCTCACTTCAGTGCCCTTCTATATGCCGGCGATCGCTTCGAAGCCAAGCCCAAGCTCGAAGCTGCTCTGCAAGCGGGCCAAATCGTACTGGCCGACCGCTATATCGCGTCGAATCTCGCGCATCAGACCGCCCGCGCCCCAGCCGACCAGCGATCTGAATTTCTCTCGTGGATCGAACATCTCGAGTACAACATCTACGGCCTGCCGCGCGAATCGCTGGTTCTGTACCTTCGGGTTCCACCGGCGCATGCACAGGCGCTCGTGCAACAGAAATCTTCGCGCTCCTACACTTCAGCAACGCACGATTTGCTGGAAGCCAGCCTGCGCCATCTCGAAGATGCCGCCGAGATGTACGATCTTCTTTCGCGCCGCGCACCGTGGTCGACCATCCAGTGTTTTGACGCCACCCGCAACACCATCCGGCCCGCCGACGACATCGCCCCCGATGTCTTCGCCGCCGTTGAGCCATTGCTCGTCCAGCAAGCGGCTTCTCAGGACTTGACCCGATGAGTTTCGCTGAATTCCTCGGCAATCAGCGCATCGTAGCGGCCCTCAACGGCGCACTGCGCAGCGGACGCGTCCCGCATGCGCTACTCTTCACCGGCCCGAAAGGCGTGGGGAAATTCACTCTGGCGCGCATGTTCGCTCAAGCCGCCAACTGCGAGCGGCTCACCGACGATTTCTGCGGTGAATGCGCCACCTGCAAACGCGTCAGCCTGCTCGCCGATCCGCAATCGCTCATCGAGCAAGGACTCGCCGAGCGCGGCGAAAGCGCTGACGCAGCTACTGTCGAGCGCGTCCCGCTAATTCTGCAATCGCATCCGGATGTCTGGGCACTCGTCCCCGATCCCGTTCGCCTCAAAACTCCCGTGGCTCGCCCCATGCTTCGCGTCGGCCAGCTCCGTGCTGTTCAACGCGCCGCCTATTTTCAGCCCATGGGCCGCCGCCGGGTCTTCATTCTGGACGGCGCCGAAACCATGCGCTGGGACGTCGCCAACGTCTTTCTTAAAATCCTCGAAGAACCACCCGGCTCCGCCACTCTCATTCTTACTGCGCCATCGCCCTATTCCCTGCTGCCAACCATCGTCTCGCGTTGTATGCAATTCCATTTCGCACCACTGCCACTCGCCGACGTTGAGGAAATCCTCCGCGAAAAATCAGACCGCAAACCCACCGAAATCAAGCTCGCCGCTCAACTCTCCGAAGGCAGCCCCGGCCTGGCCCTCGAACTCAATGTCGAATCCGCCCAGCAGCGCCGTCGCGAAGCACTGCGCATTCTCGAGCGCGCGGCTCGCGGACAAGGCTTCGCCCACCTTTTCGCAGACACCAACGCCCTCGCCAAGGACCGCGACTCTTCATTTGAGGAACAATTATCTGTTTTTTATAGTCTCTTGACAGACTTGTTCGAGCTCAGCACCGGCTCCAAAGAGATTTCCCTCCGCAATATCCCGCTGACCAGAGAACTCGAAGCACTCAGCAAGTCCATCGACACCGCTTGGGTCATGCGCGCCATAGCCGGTTTCGATGAACTTTCCGCTGGCGCCCGCCGCAATCTCAATCGCCAGCTTGGCCTCGACGCGCTGGCTGCTTCGCTCGCACCGTCCGGCAGTTCCTTCTCTCGCTAAGGTTCCACTTCATCCTGCTAAAAGACAAAAATCTCAGCCCCACTGTAACCCAGCGCGCCAGCGGCGCATCCAACACCGTGACACCACCTGCGCAGTTTGCTAAAAGGAGTAGTCATGGTTGGTAATCGCCGTATGTTTCGTCCCGCTTTTGCGGACGTCAAGGAGTCGAGCAGTCCCCGCCCGAACCAACATAACGGACCTGCGCCCAGCAAGAAGCCCGCGCCACCGGAAGTCACGCACGCCGAGAATTTCTATTGGGTCAAGCAGATGCAGTCCCGCACGCCAATGGTCGTGGTGCTCGAAAGTGGTGAATCCCTGAAGGGCATCATCGAATGGTACGACCGCGATTGCATCAAGCTCACCCGCACCGGCGAACCCAACCTCATGCTCTTCAAGCGCGTCATCAAGTACGTCTACAAAGACGGCGAAGAATCCGCCCAAGGCGGCGACGAGTAGTCATTGTAGGGGCACGGCATCGCCGTGCCCGTCTTCTGATATCTGTTCCCCTTCTTTGCCCTCTGCCCCCTACACCTTCTCCAGCGAATGCCCCGCCGTCGCCCCGAACGTCAGCAGTGCCTTAGCCGCCATCACGCCGCTCTCGTTATAAATCTCGCACTCGGTAACCACAAAATTCCTCCCAGTACGCAACACCCGCGCCTCCGCCCGGATCCGCCCGCCCGGCACTGGCTCCAAATAATTAATCTTCAGCTCCACCGTAGCGATATGCGTCCCTGCAGGCACGGTCGAATACGCCGCGATCGCCGCCGTAGTATCCGCCAGCGACGCTAGAATCCCGCCGTGCACCACTCCATGCATCTGCTTATGCTTGGACTTCACATCCATAAAAAACACCGCTCGTCCCTTGCTCACACTCTCCACTTCGATGTCTAAGTGCGCGGTCGCTTCGCTCTCGCTCAAGCGCGCCCGCACCGCGTCCGCCACGCCTGCCATTTTCCGCGATACTTTTCTTTTCTTGCCCTTCATTCCAATCCCTCAATACGCCGACAATCCGCCATCCAACGGTATCGCCGTCCCGGTCACCCAAGACGACTCCTCTGACGCCAAAAACACCACCATTTCCGCCACATCCTGTGGCTGCCCCACTCGCCCCAGCGGCAGTGAAGCCACGCGCGCTTTCCGCAACGCTTCCCCGTCGGCCGACGCGAAGAGTCCTGCAATCAATTCCGTCTCCACCAGCGATGGACAAATACAATTCACGCGAATCTTTTCATGCGCATGATCCAGCGCCATCGCTTTCGTCAGCAAAGTTACCGCGCCTTTCGACGCGCAATATGCCGCCCGGTCCTTCATCGCAATCAATCCCAAAATGGACCCAATATTGACAATCGCTCCCCCGCCCGCCTTCCGAAACTCCGGCAGCGCCGCACGCGACATCAAGAATGGCCCCTTCACATTAATCGCCATCACTCGGTCCCATTCCTCTTCCGGAACCTGTTCCACAGTCTTCGCGCTCAACATCCCCGCGTTGTTCACCAGCACATTTAGCCCGCCCAGCTTCTCGACCACTTCGCGCACCGCCCGCGCCGCATCAGCCGCTTTCGCCACATCCCCAGCCACCGCCACAGCTTCGCCACCCGACTTCCCAATCTCGTCCACAACCTCGCGCAGCTTCTCCACCCGCCGCCCCATCACCGCCACCTTGGCGCCTTCCGCCGCGAACGCCAGCCCTATCGCCTTCCCAATTCCGGTCCCCGCCCCCGTAATCAGAGCCAATTTCCCCGCTAGTCGTGCCCCACTAACCCGTGTCACGATATCCCCCCCTCCCGCGTCTAACAAAAAGCCTGCGGTACAGTAGCACAGGCATTCAGCCTGTGCCCCCGTCAGCCCAGGCAAGATGTCCCTGTACCGCTGCGATCAACCACACGAGATAGACTTCTCGGTGGAATTTTCTCTACCGATCCGGAGACCCGCTCGCCACCATGCGCATCGGCATCACCTGCTACCCCACCTACGGCGGCTCCGGCGTCGTAGCCACCGAACTTGGCCAGGAACTCGCCGCCCGCGGCCACGACATTCATTTCATCTCCTACGCCCCGCCCATCCGCATGAACCAGAACGACCCGCACATTCACTTCCACGAAGTCGATGTCTCCTCCTATCCGCTCTTCGACCACTCCCCTTACACTCTAACCCTCGCCACAAAAATGCTCGAAGTCTTCGAGTCCGAAAATCTCGACCTGCTCCACGTCCACTACGCCATCCCACATTCCGTAAGCGCTCTCTTGGCTCGTTCCATGGCCGCCCCGCGCAAGCTTCCCTTCATCACCACGCTCCACGGTACGGACATCACGCTCGTCGGCAGCAATCGCAGCTTTCTTCCGATCACACGCTTTTCCATCGATCAAAGCGACGGCGTCACCGCCATCTCCAGCTATCTGCAAAAGCAAACCATCAAAGACTTCGACACCACCCGCCCCATCGAGGTCATCCCCAATTTCGTCAACTGCGACCTCTACAATCGCTCCGCCAACGGCACGCTACGCGCCAAAGTCGCACCCGGCGGCGAACCCATTCTCATGCACCTCTCGAATTTTCGCCCGGTAAAGCGCGTCACCGATGTCGTGGAAATCTTCGCTCTGGTCCGCGCCAAAATGCCCGCCAAGCTAGTCCTCATCGGCGATGGCCCAGACCGCGGCGCCGCCGAATATCTCGTCCGCAAAAAGAAGCTCCAGAAAGATGTTTGCTTTCTCGGCAAGCAGGATCAGGTCTACACCAAACTCTCCAGCGCCGATCTCTTCCTGCTCCCCTCGCAGCTCGAATCCTTCGGCCTCGCCGCTCTCGAAGCCATGGCTTGCGAAGTCCCGGTCATCGCCACCAACGTCGGCGGCGTCCCCGAAGTCATCGAACACAATGTGGACGGTTTTCTCGTCGAACCCGGCGACGTCAAAGCCGCCGCCAACTACGCCATCGACCTGCTCTCCCGCTCCGACCGCGGCCGCTCCATCGGCCAGCTAGCCCGCATCAACGCTAAAAAGAAATTCTGCGCCAACGACGTCATCCCCCAATACGAATCCTACTACCGCCGCATCCTCGCCCAATCCTGACGATTCTGCTGTTGTAGGGACCGCCTTCCTAGGCGGCCCTTCGGCTGCATGTGATATGTTTCTTGCGATTGACGTTAAATTTTGCCCGCAGACAGAAAGCCGTGATGACGCCCTGGTTCATCGCCACGGAGAAATTTGATAAATCGCAGCGCGGCTGGGAGAAGTACATTGCGTGGTCCAAACTCGATCAGCTTGACGAAGTCGTCTCGCTAGATGGCAGCCTCTGTCCAACCGTCCTCCCAACGGTCAAGCCTGATTATTGGAGTCGAATTGTAAACGAAGATTTTATGCTGCAGTACTTCACCGATCTGGAGTTCTTGCGCACCCAGGTAGCAAACATTCCTCGAAATAACCTTCTCTGCGTCTTCCGCAACCCTTCAACCCATCCCAGTACGGAAGTTCCCAGTGGATTTGAGTTCGTTGGCTACGACCTCGTAGATGTTGAGTCGACGGCGAGCGCTCTCACGAATTGCGGCGGCTTCCCTGACGCATTTTCCAATGACGAGCTATCACCAAAGGGTCTCTTGGTGTCGCACGGTCGCGCACGACAAGTTCAAGCCGACTTGCGGCGCCAGTACCCCGACGAAATTCACGCCGATTGTCATCTGTGGGCCCTCTTCCGCTGCTGTTAGATGGGCTTCACTGGTCACCAATCACTTCTCCACCTCCCCCTTAATATGCTCCAACACCCGCATATGAATCCGATGAATAATGTAATCCGACCACCAATGCCAATACGTCTCCGGCCAAATCGTATGGCTATACCAGGTCGTTCCTTCCAGCCGCGTCCGGCCGCCCGGCAGCTCCGTCAACAAGAATTGCCCCTGGTGCGACACAAAATATCCATGCAAATGCGCGGGCTCGATCTTCGCGTACGGCGTAATTTCCCGCATCGGCGGGGGATTCTCGCTCACTCCAAACTGCAATAACCGCGGCGCATCCCAAACGTGTATCGGCTCCACAAACTGCCCCGTCGAAAATACGCAATGCCGCACCGCTCCCACCCCGCTTCCAATCATCTCCGACCGAATCGGATACGCAATCCCCGCCCGAAAAATCAGCTCCTTCGGCGGCGCAATCTCTGAAAACGACACCACTTCCTTCCACACCGCCTCCGGCAGCGCGTTCACTTCAATCGCCGACTTCACCACAAAAATCGTCGGCTGCACGTTCGCCAGCTTCTCCACGCCCGCAAATCCCGGCGCAAACAGCAGCACCATCGACAGCACCGCCGGCACCTGCCGCGCCTTCCAGTATCCCGCTTGGATGGCATAACCCAGCGTGCCACCGAGCGTCGCCAACCCCGCCGCGAACGGCGCCGCCATCAGGATGCAAATGATTCCTTCGATCGCCACGATCACCAACACGCCACCTAAAATCACGATCGGCACGAGCGACACAGCCAGGCAGTCAATGAATGCCCGCGGTTGGTGATAGCTGTATATCAGCGTCGCGAAAAGCCCCAGACAAAACGGCGAGGCCACGAACAATCCCATCCCGTAAGTCTTTAGACCCAAAGTACTCACCGCGGCGAAAACCAACCCCGCCATCACCGTCGCGAAGATCGCCACCCCGCCCGCGCCCCATTTGCTCTGCGGAATGTACTGACCCAGCCTACGAGTTTCCGGCCACGGCGCCGCGGCTAGCGTCACCGCCCTGGGTTGCGTTCCAATCACGCACAGCAACAACAAGAACAGGACGTTGACTGCCGGCACGAAAAATAAAACCACCAGCCAGAGCGGTTGCCCCGCATCCCGCAACCGTTGTACCGTCAGAGTCACTCCCAGCCAGATGAATGGAATCGCGATCAACAGCATCGTGACCGCGAAATCAAAATCACCTTGCGTGCCGTTGCGTTGCGCATTCCATCCAGCCGGAAACGTGAGGTAGTTCCACGGCAGCCATCCGCGATGGAACAACTGCGCTGCCACCGTCCGATCCACCAGAAACTTCAGCGCAAATGCCGCCACCCCAATCGTCGCATAACGCCTCCGCGAAATCGTCCCCTCCCACCGCCATAACTCCGAGAATCGCAGGCCCATGCACACCTCCCTTTGGAGTGCGGCAGCCCAGCTGCCGCTTTTCCTACATCCAGCCAATCAAACCGCCCGCCACACCTTTTCAGCCTTTTCCTAACCTTCCTAACCTTCCAACCTTCAAACCTTCGAACCTTTAAACTCTTCCACCTCGCACCCCGCCGCCGAACACTTCCTGCGTCCTGCCACCCACGCATACCCTCTCCGCAAAATCTCCGTCATCCCCGGCACTCGCGCCAACCACACCACGGGCCGCCCCCACCAAATCTCCCGCCCCAACGCCACGTAAGCATCCGCGCCGCCAAATTGCGTCCCATCCGAAAGCAAGAAACGCATCTCCCGCATCAATTCCGTGCGTGACAATCCCAGCAGCGCGCCCACTCGCGGATCCTGCAACGGCGCCAACGCAAACCCGCGCTTCTCCAGCGCCGGAGTTAGCCACCGCGCTATCCGCGTACAAAACCCGCACTCCGCATCAAAAAACAACCACCCTCGCGCATGCCGCCCCTTCCCATCCGTCCACTCACTAACCAGCGAAATCATGGCCTCGCCTCTTTCCCATCCCGATACCCAGACCTGTCATTTCGAGCGGAGCTACCCGACGGTTTTTCTTGCCGCCTCGCTCCTGCGAGGCGGTCAGGTGGCGCAGAGAGAAATCTCTCTTCTCCTTCTTCGCACTCGCCACTCGCCACTTCCTCATCCCGCCTTCTTCTTCTCGCTCCCAAACAACGTCACCACCTTCCCCCGCAACTTCCCCATCCCTCTCAACGCTGGCGTCGGCATCCGCATCACTTCTTCAAATAGCCCGCTCATCACCGTCAGAAACTCCAGCATCGACTCCAGCCGCTCCCTCGTATACGCCTCCGCGTCCGGTTTCCCCTTCAACTCCGCAACGCACTCCCCGATTACCTTCAGCGTCGGATCAATCTCCCGCCGCTTCCGCTCCTCGCTCACAATCCGGAAAATCTCCCAAACATCCTTGATCGACTCAAAATGCTCCCGTCGATCTCCCAGCACATGCACCATGCGGACAATTCCCCACCCCTGCAGCTCCCGCAAACTCGTGCTCACATTCGACCGCGCCACCGCCAAAGTCGTAGAAATCTCATCCGCCGGCACTGGCTTCGGCGAAATAAACAGCAGCGCATGCACCTGCGCCACCGTCCGGTTAATCCCCCACCGCGTCCCCATCTCCCCCCAATGCAAGACAAACTTCTGCGCCACCGGACTGAGCCCACCCTCAGCCTTTCCTGTACCTCTGCCACTCGTCTCGCTCATTTCGCTTCTCCTGTTGAAATCCCGGCTTGCTCGAAGCTGACTGTCCCTGGAGGTTCCTTGCTATTCTCTTTATGTCTGTTGTTTCTGTCTATTCAGAATAGACCATACATACAGCATATTGTCAAGCCCCTCTACCCGCTGACCCCGCGCCCGCCAGGCGCCTGACCTCGCCCTTCTCGCTTGACACCCACCATCCCCTGCCCTATCGTCCTGCCGGAAGAAGTGGAAGTCCCGACCCCTCCTGCATGTGAACATTTCCGCTCTGGAGGTATTCATGCCCCTGAACCTCGCCACGTTGCACCTGGTAGCCGCCCCCGTAACTCTGCAAGAAGGCATCAAGATCCTCGAACGCGACGACTACACCTGCCGCTATTGCGGCTTGGACGGTCGCGCCACCTTTCCAAACGCCCTGGCTATGTCCGTGGATTTCGTTGTGCCGCGAGCCCGCAAGGGCAAGAAGGACCCGAACAATCTGGTGGCGTGCTGCCGTCCCTGCAACATGATCAAGGGCACGCGTGTTTACGCTAATTTTGATGAAGCCAAGGCTTACGTCCTGGCGCAGCGAGAAGCCTTGCGCAAGACTTGGGAGACCAAAACCGCTCGCCCAGCCGCGAAGTCAGCCCTAACCTAAGCGCAACCCGCACACCTGTACCTTTTTCGCCCTTCCCACCAGTCTCGCGTCGCGGTACGGTTTCTCATGTCCTACCCCGTTCGTCTCGCGGCTGCCTTGGCGTTCCTGGTCGCCGCTTCCGTTTCAGCCGCGCCCGATCCCGCTCCGATTTCCGCCGTCGCCCCGCTCGTCTACCAGCTCGACCAATCCCCCACCGCCCACGGCTACCACTACACCTTCTTCGGCAACGCTTTCTTTATCAACGACCGGGGCTACCTGCTCACCGCCGCCCACGTCCTTGAAACCTTCCGCGACGGCGGCCAACCCTTCATCCTCGTCCACCGCCCCAACAGCCCGCCCCGCCTGCTCCAAGTCACCGTAATCGCCACCGATCCGGCTCACGATGTGGCCATTCTCCGCGCCACCCCCAATCCCTTCGACTCCAATTACCAGTTCTCCTTCCTCACTCTCGCCGAAAGTCGAGCCACCCCCGGCCAATCCGTAATCGCCCTCTCCCTGCATCCTCCCAAACTCCGCAGCGCCAATACGTTCCAACTCCCGCTCGAAGATCGCGCGGAAAGCCGGGTCCTCTCTTACGAATCCACCCAACTCGAAAAGTCCGCCCCGCCAGCCGATGTCTTTCTGCTGAGCCATCCCGTAAACCTCGGCCAAAGCGGCTCTCCAGTTTTGGCGCAAGACTCCCACGCCGTCCTCGGCCTCATCGAAGGCCGCTGGCTTCGCACCAGCGCCGCTGCCCTCGCCAAGTCTGCTCATCAACCCGCCGCAACTGCCGGCCAATCCGCTACCGTCCCCGGCGCCGCCGTCCCCATCGCCCCAGCCATACGCCTCCTCGACCAAAACCACATCCCCTGGCACCCTCAAGGAGCGCCGATCGCTGCACCCGCACCGCAAAAGTAACGCCGACAAAGGCGGTGCCTAAGGGGGGCCGCCTCGGGAGGCCGCCCCCTTGTGCGCTTAACGCACGGAAAGAGCATACTGCTGGCCTGCGCGCGAAATGGATCGCCAGAACTGTGCGGCGGGAGGGATCTCCGAGGATGCAGCCCACCCAAGCATTCGCAAAGAACAAGGCCAAGCGGCGACGCAACCGCTTTCATCTCAACATCGACCTGTCGGCTCTCCTGGCAGTGATGGTTGTCCTCCTCTTTATTCTGATTTTTGGGCCAGGCTTCCTGCCGTATCATCACCCTCGGATAACGGCCGACCTGCCGGTGACGCAGCACGCCACCTCTCAGCCTAGCGCACGCCGCGAGGACGAGATACGGGTGAGCATTAAGAAGGATGGCAGCTTGTATTTCAGGACGCAGCGCGTCTCTCCCGAGGATTTGCCTGAGATGATCCGTCAGGCCGTACGCGTAGGAGCCGAGCGCAAGGTCTACGTGGCGGCGGATGCGCACGCGAAATATGGCGACGTGGCCGGCGTGGTGAACCAGATTCGCCTCTCCGGCATCGACAACATCACTTTTCTGACGGAGAACGGCGGGCAGTTTTAGCGCATACAGCGCGCATGAAGCACGAACGTATGATCGCTGAGGATGGTGAAAAAGATCGTGGCTAGTCTATTGAAACGGTTTAATATGGGCAAACCGTGAGGTCGCGGAAGGCGCGGTGCCGACTTTTCTGCCCGCCAAGGAGCCCTATGCAGCGTCAACGAAAGTATTTGCCGGGTCTGATGGTCGCTGCGGCCAGCGTATTTCTGCTGGGAGCGTCCATTTCGCAAGGGCAGACCATCGAGGGTCGGACTTATCTGCATAAGGACTGGCGGCTGCAATCGGCTTGTGAAGTGAAGGCCAAGGGCGAGGAAATCTCGAAGGCGGGATTCGATGCGAGCAACTGGCACAAGACGGACGTGCCGGCCACAGTCGTTGGCGCGCTGATTACGGACAAGACCTATCCCGACCCGAACTACGGGACGAATCTGCGGGATTTTCCGGGGATGAATTATTCGAGTAAGAGTTTGTTTGCGAATCAAGATTCTCCGAAGGGCAGTCCGTTTGCCTGCGCCTGGTGGTTCCGGACGGAATTCAGTGTGGCTACGAGCGACGTCGAGAGAAATCACTGGCTCAATTTTCTGGGCATCAACTATCGCGCGAATATCTGGGTGAACGGGCAGCGAATCGCGAATGCCGACGAGGTGGCGGGAACGTATCGCAGCTATGAGTTTGATGTGACGAAAGTGCTCGTGCCCGGGAAGGTGAACGCGCTGGCCGTGGAGGTGTCCGCGCCGCGGAAGAACGACCTCGGGATTACCTGGGTGGACTGGAACCCGACGCCTCCGGACAAAAACATGGGGATCTGGAAGCAAGTGTTCTTGAGCGAAAGCGGGCCAGTGTCGGTGCGCAATCCGTTTGTTTCGTCGCAAGTTGGCGCGGATCTTAGCTCGGCGAATCTTACGGTCGCGGCGGATTTACGCAATGCGTCGGGACGCCAGGTTCAGGGCGTGCTCAATGCGGATTTGGATGGAATTAAAGTCAGTCAGCCAGTGACCCTCGCCGCCGGCGAGACGAAGACGGCCCATTTCTCGCCAGACAGTTTTCAGGAATTGCGGTTGACGAAGCCACGGCTGTGGTGGCCATACACGATGGGCGAGCCAGTGCTGAACGCAGCGAAGATCACTTTTGAAATTGGCGGACAGGTCAGCGATTCGGCGAGCACTTCGTTTGGCATTCGGGAGGTCACTTCGGAGATGACCCCGGATGGGCATCTGCTCTTCAAAATCAATGGACGCAATATTCTGATTCGCGGAGCAGCTTGGGCGCCGGATCTATTCTTCCGGTGGTCTTCGGAGCGGCTCGACGCAGATTTGGCGTACGTGAAGGACATGGGCATGAACGCGATCCGTCTGGAAGGGCGGCTGGATCGCGAAGAACTCTACGAGAAGGCAGATCGCTTGGGGATTCTGGTGATGCCGGGCTGGACCTGCTGCGACGCCTGGGAGAAATGGAGCAACTGGAAAGACGAACAGCATCGCATTGCCGCTGAATCGTTGAAGAGCCAGATACGCATTCTACGCAAACATCCGAGCGTGTTCGTCTGGCTGAACGGTAGCGACAATCCACCGCCGGCCGTTGTCGAGAAGGCGTATCTTGCGATTGAGAAAGACTTGGCTTGGCCCAATCCGGTGATTTCGTCGGCGAGCGAGACGGCGACGACGGTGACGGGCAAATCCGGGGTGAAAATGACCGGCCCGTATGAATACGTGCCGCCCGTTTATTGGCTCGCGGATCAACACTTTGGCGGCGCCCACGGCTACAACACCGAGACTAGTCCCGGGCCAGCGATTCCACCGCGCGCGAGCCTCGAGAAATTTATCCCCAAAGAACATTTGTGGCCGATCGACGAGGTCTGGAACTATCACGCGGGCGGCGAGCGGTTTACCAACGTAAATATTTTCACAGATGGGCTCGAACGGCGGTATGGAAAGGCGGCGTCGCTCGACGACTATCTGCGCAAGGCGCAGGCCATGACCTACGACGGGCAACGCGCCATGTTCGAGGCCTACGCGCGTAACAAGTACCGGTCGACCGGCGTGATTCAGTGGATGCTGGATAACGGCTGGCCATCGCTGATCTGGCATCTCTACGACTACTATCTGGTGCCCGCGGGCGGCTACTTCGGCACGAAAAAGGCATGCGAACCGGTGCATGTGCAGTATTCCTA
>Ga0210402_10004760_pt1 | contig 12299 bp, 11 predicted proteins | sample IncBWC7MmetaG_FD_161055 | JGI IMG/M metagenome (GOLD analysis project Ga0210402, IMG submission 161055) | Forest soil microbial communities from Barre Woods Harvard Forest LTER site, Petersham, Massachusetts, United States - Inc-BW-C-7-M | ecosystem: Environmental > Terrestrial > Soil >...
GATCCAGAAGATCGTAGGGCGGCAAGCTGTCCTGATCTTTCTGATCTGGACGCAATTCCGCCGACGGCGCTTTGGTAAGCGTGCTCTCGGGGATATCCGGTTTCCTGCGGTTGCGCCAATTCGAAACCCGGTAGACCATCATCTTCGGCAGGTCCGCGATCACCGCCAGGCCGCCGTTCATGTCGCCATACAGCGTGCAGTATCCCACCGAGATTTCCGATTTGTTGCCGGTGGTGAGCAGCAGCGATCCAAACTTGTTGGAGAGCGCCATCAGCAGATTGCCGCGAATCCGCGATTGGATATTCTCTTCCGTGACATCGGACTGGCGCCCTTGAAATGCCTCGGCCAGCACGCCGTCATAAGTCTGCATGATGTCGCTGATGGGCAACGTCAGGGTCTGGATACCGAGATTGCGCGCCAGCTCCAACGAATCGTCCACGCTGCCGCCGCTCGAGTAACGCGAAGGCATCAGCACGCCCAACACATTTTCTGGACCCACGGCTTCCGCCGCAATGGCTGCCGTCAGAGCGGAATCGATACCGCCGGAAAGTCCCAGCAGAACTTTCGAGAAACGAGTCTTTGAAACGTAGTCGCGGACTCCGAGCACCAGCGCGTGCCAGATCTCGGCTTCGGTTTCAAAATCGTCCTTGGCTACGGTGCCTGCGCTCTGCGTTTGATCGCCGATCGCCAGATCCACGATCAACGTGTCTTCCTGAAAGCCTTTCGCGCGTGCCACCAGCTTGCCTTCGCGGTCGAACACCGAGCTTCGTCCATCGAAAATCAAGTCATCGTTGCCGCCAACCTGGTTCACGTACGCCACGGGAATTCCGTACTTTTGCGCCATGTGGCTGAGCATGCGCTCCCGCAGAACCTGTTTTCCCGCGATGAATGGCGAGGATGAAAGATTGAGGATCGCCTGCGCGCCGGATTCGGCTAGCATTTGGATGGGATCCTGATGATAGCGGCGTCGCTGCCAGAAATCTTGATCGTTCCAGACGTCTTCGCAGACGCTGATGCCCAGGCGCCAACCGTTCAGTTCCAGAATCTGCGGACCCGCGGCCGGTTCAAAATAACGGTCTTCATCGAAGACATCGTAGGTAGGCAGCAGGGTTTTGTGAAAAGCCGGCCCCACTTCGCCATCTTTCAGCAGAACCGCGCTGTTGAAGAGCGGCCGCCCCATGTCGGACGGATTCGGCGTAGCCACCCCAACCAGAAGCGGAGGCGCCGACGCGAGTTCCGAAGCGATTTCGCGGAGGGCTTGGCAGCTGCGGCGCACGAACCCCTGATTCATCAGAAGGTCGCGCGGCAGATAGCCCATCAGGGCCAATTCCGGCGTGACGAGAAGATCCGCACCCTGATCTTGCACCTGCCTGGCGCCACGGATGATGAGTGCGGCATTCCCGGCTATATCGCCGGCTGTTGGATTAATCTGGAGAAGGGCAACCCGCAAGAGTTTTCCGTGGATGTGACGTTTAGTTCCGGGAACTCAATAGTATATCGTAACCTGTTTGTAGGATCGATGCGGAAGCCGAAACGATACAACGCAAAAAAAGCAGTTCGGGCCATGGCGCGCGAGCGGGTGGGGACGGTTCCATCGCCCAAAGTGATGGTTCCAAAGAACTTAAGGAAGAAGCCGAAGTATAAGAAGCCGATCGAAGCGGAAGAAAACTAAAACCGTTTCTGGTTTCTCGTTTCTGGCTTCTCGTTCGCTAGCTGCTGCTCGAGGGGGTAAGCAGCGCCCCGATGATTTTGAAGATTAGCGGGATTAACCATGCCGGCGTGATGGCAACGAAGGCCTTACCTTTCGTGGAACCGGTTAACGACGCCAAGGCTAGAGCGAGAATCACCAGACTCCAGATCTGGAAAATCGAAAAAAAGTTCAAGATCGCCAGCAGTACGCCATGCGCGGGGATGAAGATGTCCAGGCCAAAGGCCGGGCTCATCTGCTCCTGCGAGGTAATCTCATCGCCTTTGGTGCGGAGCACAATATAGGTGGCGATGAATTGCAATGAGCCGATCAGAGAAGTGGCCATCATGATGTTGAAGATGTCGCGGAATTTGGCCTTCAGGCCCACGATCGAACCTGTCACGCTGACTAGCCAGGCGCCTAACATGCTGAACAGCACAATGAAAAGTGGTATCAGATAAACAACCACGTTGGTGATGATGCGAGTCATGTTTCTGGCATTTTCCAGCCGCTCCGGCGGGACGCTCTGCTGCGCCAGCCTGGCCTCTCCCAACTGCAATGAATAAGGCAGCATGAGATTGCCGAACACGATGAAAATGATACTTACGACGATCAGCGGCCACAGCCAGAACAACTTAGCTTTGGCTGCTTTCGCCAAGCCCGCGGGATCGATGAACGCATTGAACATCCCCAGAATGCCGCTTGCTGCGCCGGGAGTCTCTTCCGCCATGTCAGCCTCCGTTTCCAACAACCTGGATCGGGTACCAAAAGATTATACCTTTTGCGGTACGCTGTAGTTCGGTCGACTCCATGAAACTTGTGATCCTGCTGTGCGGACTCTCGCTAGCGGTCTATGCCCAACTCGCGCCGCCAAACGCGTCTGGCGTCACCATGGGCCATGTCCATCTCTATTCGAAAGATCCCGAAGCGCACAAGAAGTTCTGGGTAGACGTGCTGGGCGCTTCCGAAACCAAGCTGGCGGACATGCAGGTCTTCAAAGTGCCTGGGATGTTGGTGTTCGTCCAAAAGGCGGATCGCACCGGCGGATCCGTCGGCTCCATGGTCAATCATTTGGGGCTAAAGGTGCGCGATCTTTCGGCCACATTGGCCAAGGCGGAATCCGCGCATATCACGGTTGTCAGCAATAAGCCGCCACAGGCAATGCTTCTGGCTCCGGACGACATTCGCGTAGAACTGACCGAAGATACCGCTATCTCCACAGCCACGGCGAATCATCACATTCACTTCTATGCCACCGATCCGCTCGCGATGCAGAAGTGGTACGCCGCGACATTTGGCGCTGTTCCGGGGAAACGCGGGAAGTTCGATGCCGCCGATCTCCCCGGCGTGAATCTCAGCTTTACCCCAACCGATGCCGCTCAAGCGCCGACCAAAGGCCGGGTTCTGGACCACATTGGGTTCGAAGTGCAAAATCTGGAAGCCTTCACGAAGAAGCTGGAGGAGGCTGGAGTGAAATTCAACGTTTCTTACCGCAAGATACCCGCGCTCGGCCTATCGCTTGCGTTTCTGACGGATCCCTGGGGCACCTACATCGAATTGACCGAAGGGCTCGACAAGCTCTAAGAGGTGAGCTTGCCCCTAGACGACGATCCCGCCCCCGGTACCGGCAAAACAGGACCAAGGTTCTATGCCGCGCTGGCCTGCTATGCCGTAATTGCCCTGGCTGCCGCTTTCACGCTGGATGGCAACTTCCGGCTGGTGGTTTGGATATTCCTAGCCGGCTTGGTTGCCCGGACCTACCTCCACACTTTGCGAAAGCCTTAGTCCCTCACGCTTCTACGATCACGGCCCGATATGTGTAGAAGGAGCACGAGTAGTTCGTGTTCCATTTTGGAACGCGAATACCGAAATGGTATCTGCGAGATGGGCTATCGGTTCCATTACGAGATTTCCATCGTTTACCCGGACTTTAGTACTTTCGATACACTACGCCACCCCTCCATCAGGGCCTGATGTCCATCCTGTTGACACTGAGGGCGATCCTGTACGCGATCTGAGGAATCGTCTCAGCGTGCTTGCGCAATTCTCCCTACGTCAAAGTCTGGCCGCTCGCTTGCACCTACAGGACGCGTCGCGATGAAACATCCACACAAGCCGAACGGGAAAGGGAATCAGATTTTAATGAAAACCAAGACCACTCACACCAGCCAAACCGCCAAGATCGCCCGGCGGGATCGTATAGTAATCGAACATCTTCCGCTGGTGAAAGCCATCGCCATCCGCGTGCACGAAAATCTCCCCGTTCATGTCGATCTCGATGACCTGGTGCATGCCGGTGTCCTGGGCCTTTTCGATGCGGCCAGCAAGTTCAATCCCGAAAAGCAGGTGGCGTTCTCCAGTTACGCCAAGCATCGCATCAAGGGCGCAATTCTCGATAGCCTCCGCCAGCTCGATTGGGCCTCGCGCGATCTGCGCCGGCGTCATAAGCAAGTGGAAGCCGCCACGCGCGAACTGCAAGCCACGCTCCAGCGGACTCCTACGGAATCGGAAATCGCTTTGAAGCTTGGCGTGGATGTGGAGCGCTGGCGCCAGATGATGGTAGACCTGCGCAGCGTGGGATTAATCTCGGCTTCCTCGCGCGCCCCCGAACATGATGATCTGCCTGCTCCGGATTTTCCAAGCAAACCCGAAACCCAGCCCGACAACATGTGCTCCCACGAACAGATGCGCTCCGTTCTGGGCGTCGCGATGAAAACTCTCCCGGAGCGATATCAGAAAGTGGTCTTTCTGTACTACACCAACGAGATGACCATGAAGGAAATCGGCGGGATCCTCGGCATCAACGAAAGCCGCGTCTCGCAGATTCACAAATCCGCGCTCGAGAAGATGCAGGTGGTCCTGCAAGCCAACGGAATCCACTCCGTGCACGCGTTCTGATCTTCAAAGCGCGCGCCCGTTTTCGTCTACAAACTGCTTTGATAGAATGGACACTCTTATGAGTGGCCTGAATCGTTCGCTCAATGGCGTCTACTCTCGACGACTTCAAAGAACTCTGATTTTCATTGCTGCCGCAGGTGTGGCTTTCGGCCAGGCGCCACGGATTTTCTCGCGCGCCATCTTCAACGCTGCCAGCTTCGCGCCCGCCGGCGTACCCGGTGGGAGCATCGCCCAAGGCTCCATGCTGTCGATCTTCGGAACCAACTTGGGTCCGGCCAAGGGCGTTCCAGCTTCCAGCTTTCCGCTGCAAACGTCGCTTTCCGGCGTTTCGCTCACGTTCACAGAGGGCGGTCAGTCCGTCAATCTCATACCACTGTATGTAAGCGCGGGACAGATCAACGCAATCATGCCCTCGAACGCCGGGATCGGTTTAGGATCCTTGCAGGTGACCTACAACAATCTCAAGAGCAATTTTTCTCCGATGCAGGTAGTGGCTAGTTCTTTCGGCATTTTTGCGGTTGGTGGCTCGGGTATGGGACCCGGCGCGGTCCATAACTTTGTAACGCAAGCCAATCAACCCCTGAATTCTCTCCAAACAACAGCGGCGCCCGGTGACACGGTTACTATTTACGGCACCGGTCTCGGCCCGATCACCGCCCCAGATAACGTCGCGCCGCCCGCCGGGAGTCTGCCCGTGACGGTGGAAGCGTGGGTGGGCGGACAAACCGCCAGCGTGGCTTACAGCGGCCGGTCGCCCTGCTGTTCCGGCCTCGATCAGATCGTGCTGAACATACCGAAGAACGTGCCCCAAGGATGTTGGGTGCCCATCTACTTTCGAACCGCCGGCGCCGTCACAAGCAACGCGGTTACTGTCGCCATCGATCCGAAACGCGCTCCTTGCTCGGACCCCAACAACCCTCTGACGCACATCTTCACAACCGGTGGCACCGGCGGAACGCTTCGTCTGACCAAGAGTTCCGTGCATGAGGATGTCGCCACCCTAGCCCCTGTTGACGCCGCAACGGACATGTTCACTTACGATCTTCGAAATCTTCCTGGCGGCCCGTTCGTTTTTTCTCCGTTGCTTTCGCAGCCGCCCGCAGGATCCTGCACCGTGTTTGAGTTCGCGGGAGACTATTGGGGCCTGAACGGCGGATTCCCTTCGCCTTTGGTCCAGGTGTCGTACCTGGATACGGGAACCTTCACGGCATCGGGGTCTGTGAGCGGAGATCTTGCCCCCGCGGTTTCGGGGGGTTTTGGAGCGTTCCTTGGTTCCAACCTGTCACCTTATTTCCCCAGTCAGCTCACGATAAATCCCGGGACGGCCAAGCTAACCTCCAACGGCGGAACAGACGTTCCAAGTTTCAGCTCCACAATCACCATCCCGCAGCCCTTCACCTGGACCGGTCGCGACGAGTTGACCACCATTCCCCGCAGCCAGCCGTTGACCCTTTCATGGACCGGCCTGCCCTCAGGCCAGCAGATGTCGATTCTCGGCGGTAACGTCGATCTACCTTCGAACTCCTCGGCCCTCTTTTATTGCGTGGCGCCCGTTGGAGCATCGAGTTTCGTCATTCCGAACGCGGTTTTAGAATTCGTGCCGGCCACCCGCGCGGACCTGAGAGCATCCAAAGGCCTCTTGTACCTGGTGAACAGTTCCCCTGGAAATGGGATCCCGGTTCATGCGTCCGGGATAAAGACTGCAGTCGCTCTCGCCGTTTACATGTTCGGCAAGACCGTGATCTTTCAATAAATGAGAAACTTCATGCGACATTCCAAAATGATTCGATATCTTAACGCGTTCCTGATTGGGCTTTGCGTTGCCGCCGCGATGCTCAGGGCGGACATCGTCATTCAGAACCAGGACCAGTACGATGACTGGCAGAACGATGCGAAAAAAGTAATCAGAGATGCCGCTAGAAAGGCCGGCATTAAACCGGGGCAGCGTTTTACCATGTCTCTTCAAGTTTGCATCGATAAAGAAGTGGCCAACATCATCTTCGCGGTTACGGGGGGTCAGAGCAGTGGTGTGTACGTTGACAAACTTGAGATCGCTCATACCGGAGAGGACTGTGATCCCAGCACCGATCTGAGCGGCGGCGATCTGAGCAGTCCCAATTCGATCCAAGCCATCAATAACACCGTGGGCTCAATTCTCGGGACGAAATGGAGGGGGCCGGCCTCTCTCTCGAAAAGCAGGGTGATGCCGCGTGCCACGCCAAGCACAACCTTCGCACTCGTGCCTCCTTACCGTGACGTACCCTTCATTCCGATCTACCCGCCGCCCTTCGACTTTCAGCCATCGCTCGCCTGCAATCCGCAAAACGACGCCACTACCATTCAGGTGCATCACACGAGTAACAAGGTCACGGTGAATAGCGGCTGCTCGGGACAAGTCATCGCCACCATTCCCGTGGGAGGCGCTCCATTACAAGTGCAGGTTACGCCCGATGCCTCCCTGGCGGTGGTCACGTGCTTCGATAATGAAATCGATTTGATCGATCTCACCACCAACTCCCGCGCGGCATCCATCCCAACCACACAAGACATTAATCCGTCCGGAGTTGCGATCTCGCCCGACGGCTCCTTGGCCTACGTGACCAGCTTTACAAATCAGTTTTTCGGCGGGACGGCCGCCGTGTTAGTGGTGGACATCGCTCAGCGGAAGATCGTCAACACGATACCCGTTAGCGACTTTCCTCAATCCGTTTTCATCACGCCCGATGGGTCGCAAGCGTGGGTCACTCATCCATTCCTGCAGTTTGCACCTGTGCTTGAGGTCATCGATACTTTAACGAATACCATCTCCGCCCGCCTGTCTTTACAAGGCTCCTACGCAATTGCGTTTGATTCCACCGGAACCCGCGCTTTTGTCACAAGCGGTATTTCGAACATTGCGGTTATCGATACGGCCGGCTTTGGGACTCTGGCCACCATCACGGTCGGACAAGGTCCGGTCGACGTCGCATTCACTCCTGAAGATGGACTGCTCATCGTGAACAACTATCGGGATAAGTCGATCAGTCTGGTCGACGTGAGTACCTACAATGTTGTAGGTACTGTATCGCTGCCGGGGCCAGCGCGCGGATTGGCACTTGTGCAATAGCCAGATGGGCTAGCAACGGTACCCGGAAAGCTACGCCGCAATCGGATTCGAGTGCTGGCCGGTGATCGCGTCACTCTGGAACTCTCTCCCTACGATTTGACCAAGGGCCGAATCACGTACCGCCATAAGTAGCGATCTCGCCTCCCCGTCACCCTAATCCGTTCATTCTCCACGGCGATAGCCCCAAGAGTCCACTCTTGAACCAGATCGCAGGAGCGGTAGCGGGCTCTTCGCCTCGCATAATGAGGTTGTGAGTGAGACTCCATCCAAAAGGCGGCCGTCTACCAGAACCGGATTGCGCTTGAACGGCTCTGCCGACGATATTGCGAAGGCGTTGTCGCGACGGCTGGTGGGTCAGCCGGCCGCGATAGAGGCGATCGTTCCCTATGTTCAGATGCATCGGGCGATGCTAGCGCCAGAGGGCCGGCCATCCGGCGTGTTTTTGTTGCTCGGTCCGACCGGAACGGGAAAAACCAAAACCGTCGAAGCGCTCGCCGAAGTTCTGCACGGCAGCCCCAAGAAAGTTCTGCGGGTGGATTGCGGCGAGTTCCAGATGGAACACGAAGTGGCCAAGCTGTTGGGAGCGCCGCCCGGTTACCTGGGTCATCGCGAGACGCAGCCCTTGCTTACCCAGCAGAAGGTGAATGGCGTCTCGAGCGACGCTTGCGACCTTTCCCTGGTGCTTTTCGATGAAATCGAAAAGGCTGCTCCGTCGGTGGCGCGGCTGCTGCTTGGAGTTCTCGACAAGGCCATGCTGCGGCTGGGCGACAACACCGTGGTGAACTTCGAAAAGAGCATGATTTTCCTCACCAGCAATCTGGGCGCTCGCGCTATGAGCCGCGAGTTAAGTCCGGACTTCGGATTTGAATCGATGGTGGCTACGCCACGCTCGGGCGAGGTTGCAAAGCTGCAAAGCATCGGTATGACGGCGTTGCGGCGAAACTTCTCGCCGGAGTTTATCAATCGCATCGATGCCGTAATCACGTATCAGCCGCTGAGTTCCGAAGCCCTGGCGGCAATCCTGGATGGGTACGTGCGGGATTTGCAGGAACATCTGGATAAGCGCCTGGGCTCGAATACATTCCGGCTGGAAGTTCCCGGGCGCACTCGCCGCTTTCTGCTCGAAAGAGGCACCAGCAGCGAGTTTGGGGCGCGCGAACTCCGGCGCACCCTCGAGCGGCAGTTGATCCAACCCTTGGCGTCCCTGATTGCCGCGGGCGAGATCTCGCCCGGTACCCGGATTCGGGCCGATCTGGTCCCCCGAAAAGACAAATTGATCATGCGGGAGGTTGCGGACGACTCATTAGCACCGGCCTGCTGACCAATGTTGGCAGGTGAAAGCAAAGCGCCTGCCCAACGGTTTCGTCGAAGTGGGGCAGGCGCTTTCGCCTGCCAACTCTAGCGGTTTTATCGTAGTCTGACTAAGTGAGCGGAACACTTTACGTGGTGGCCACCCCGATCGGCAACCTGGAAGATATTTCGCCGCGCGCCCTCCGCATTCTCGGCGAAGTGGATTTGATTGCTTGCGAGGACACCCGCCACACGCGCAAGCTGCTGGATCGCTACGCCATCTCGCGGCCGATGGTTAGCTATCACGAGCACAATGAGCAGCCGCGCGCCACGGAATTGCTGGCGGATTTGCAAGCAGGCAAAAACATCGCTCTGGTCTCAGACGCAGGCACTCCGTTGATCGCCGACCCTGGATACCGGCTGGTGGAACAAGCGCGCCTGCAAGGATTGGCCGTCATCCCAGTGCCTGGCGCCTGCGCGTTCATCGCGGCTTTAAGCGCTTCCGGATTGCCCACGGATTCATTCCTGTTTCATGGATTTTTGCCCGTCAAACAGGGTCAGCGCCGCAAGCTGCTCACTGAATTGAAGGCTCTTCCATCCACGTTGGTTTTTTACGAAGCCCCGCACCGGATCTTGGAGACTCTCGAAGATATCGCCTCGACATTAGGCGAACGGCACGTGGTGCTGGCGCGCGAACTGACCAAAATCCACGAGGAGTTCTTGCGCGGCACTCCCGGGGAGTTGCAGTCGGTACTTGGCGAACGCGCATCGATCAAGGGCGAATTTACCGTGATGGTGGCCAGAGGCGAATCTTCTGAGCCCGATCCCACTCCCCTCGACGCAGCCGTGCAGAAACTGATCGAGAGCGGCGTACCGCGTATGGAGGCGCTCAAAACAGTCGCGCGCCAGCGTGGACTTTCCAAACGCGACGTCTACAAAAAACTGCATGAGCGCTAACGAATATCAGTTTGTCACGCATTGGCGCGTGGCCGGAACGGTGGAAGAAGTCTCGGACGTTTTAGGCGAGCCCGCCGATCTTCCGCGTTGGTGGCCTTCGGTGTACTTAGCCGTCCGGGAAATCGAGCACGGCAGCGAGAGCGGAGTCGGCCGCGTTGTGGACCTGCATACCAAGGGCTGGCTGCCTTATACGCTGCGCTGGTCCTTCCGCGTCACGGAATCCCGCCGGCCTTTTGGATTTGCTCTCGAAGCGTGGGGCGATTTTGAAGGCGCCGGCGTCTGGACTTTCGCGCAGGACGGGCGGTTCGTGGACATCACCTACGATTGGCGAATTCGCGCGGAGAAGCCGTTGCTGCGCTATCTATCGTTCCTGCTGAAACCGATATTCTCCGCCAATCACCGCTGGGCGATGGCGCGCGGCGAAGAGTCGCTGGTGGCAGAGCTCGGCCGTCGCGCGGGTGCTGGACAACAATCGGCGCGGCAATCATCCTGATGCGCCGGGAATTTCCCGATGGCCCGGGCTTCGCATTCGCCGGTCCGCTCGCAAATCAGTTCGCGGATCATCGCGAGAAACTTGGGATGCACGCCCACGGTAGCGGCCCGGACCATCCGTAGTTTTCGGTCCTCTGAAATTGCACGCGCTTCGGTGTCGAGATCGTACAGCACTTCCATGTGATCCGATATGAAACCGATCGGTGCGATTACAACATCCTGCCCCGGTTCCATCCCACGCAACACGTCGCCGATGTCCGGCTCAAGCCAAGGTTGACCGGGAGCGCCGCTGCGGCTTTGATAAACCAGCCGCCAGTCGGAAACGCTCAAATTTTCCGAGACCAACCGGCACGCCTCCTGAAGCTGCCGCACATATTCGCTGGATTCAGACATCGCGAGCGGCACACTGTGCGCGGTGAAGATGACTTGCGCGCCTGGGATTTGATCCAGCGCGGCGCGCACCCGATCCGAGAAAGCTTCAATGAACAACGGATGGTTGTAGAACGTCCGCAGTTTATCGATTTCAGGCGCGCCCGCGCCCACTTCCGCACGCGCCTTTTGGATGTCTTCGAGGTACTGCCGGCATCCCGAGTAGGAGCTAAACACCGAAGTAGCGAAAGCCAGCGCGCGCCGGACTCCGTCCGCCCGCATCTTACCGAGTGTCTCGGCGACAAACGGATGCCAGTTGCGATTGCCCCAATAAATGGGAAGGCTCGGGCCGTTCCGCTGCAGCTCATCCCGCAGACCCTCGATCAACGCGCGGTTCTGATCGTTGATGGGACTCTTGCCTCCGAAGTGATAATAGTGGTCCGCAACTTCGAGCATGCGCTCGCGCGGAATATTGCGGCCGCGCAGCACGTTCTCGAGAAACGGAATCACATCATCCGGCTGCTCAGGTCCCCCAAACGAGAGAATCAGAACCGCGTCGTAACTTTGTCCGGCCATCCACTACATTATCGCCAGTATCCGCGATGGAAGCGCCACGAACGTCCGTGCTGTTCCCAATACGGATGCGCCCAGGCAGCATGTCCGTGCGGCGGCCTGCGCCATTCCCCGCGCACCCACACCCAGCGGCTGCCGTGCAGATCCCAAAATCCATCTGCCCACACATAGCCCGGACCAGGCGCGTACCCAACTGCTCCAACAACCATCGGCGCGGGCGGCGGTGGAACCGAATAGCCAACGTAGGCCTGCGATGCGCAGGCAGTCAGCGCGGCGGATGCCAGCATCACACCGGCGAGTACAGCTTGTTTGATCTTCATGAAAAAGCCCTCCACATCCGGTTGGACTGGAGGGCTGTTCTCACTGGTTTCGTGCGCGCCGATGAATTCTAGGTAATGTTAGGCCGCGAATGAACGCAAATGCACGCCAATACTGCCTCAGAACATTCGCGTTAATTCGCGTTCATTCGCGGCCAGAGAATTACTGCGTGATTGCCACCTGCACGGCCGGGCTGCATATCGCCTGGCTCGCCATGCCGGCCACTCCGCCGCACACCGAGACTTGCGCGGTTGGTCCAGTCAATCCGTCCGGCAACTGCACATTTACTTGCTGCACTCCCGGGATTCCAGGCGCAGGGCCGCCGTAAATCGGATCGACAACCTTCCCGTTCACACGCGCGGTAATCACGCCACTGCCGGACAAGCCAGTCGCGTAGATCTGCAGAATGCTCACAGCTTGCGCCGGATGCGAGGTGCTATTCACCTGTCCATCCTGGTTCAGTATTCCGTTCGCGAAAATGCCGGGGCTGTACCCTGCCAACACCACTGGCTTCGTTAGGCTCGATGCGCCGTCCACAATCACCACCAATTGCGCGGACGACTTGCTGCCCAGCCCGGCTGGGACCACCACGTTGATCTGCGTGGCGTT
>Ga0210402_10004761_pt1 | contig 12297 bp, 11 predicted proteins | sample IncBWC7MmetaG_FD_161055 | JGI IMG/M metagenome (GOLD analysis project Ga0210402, IMG submission 161055) | Forest soil microbial communities from Barre Woods Harvard Forest LTER site, Petersham, Massachusetts, United States - Inc-BW-C-7-M | ecosystem: Environmental > Terrestrial > Soil >...
ATGCGTCCGCCTGATGCGAGCAGACAGCGAGCCCGACCAGGATCGGGTTCTTAAACGAAACCTCGGTGTGGGCGATTTCCTTCAGCTCGGCGGCGTCCTTGGCTATGTACATGTATATCCTGACACCGGTACGGACTAACTTCACCTTGAACGTCCCCGGACCGTCAAACGGGAGATCGAATCCGTTGGTGTCTTCGCCCGGTTTGCTCCGCCACTGAAGCCCGGGCATGCCGTTGCCGTGGATCACGACGTCGGCGTAGGTCGCATCGGTGTCCCGAGACTGGCGGACCATGATGCCGGCCTTGCGGTGCTCGGCTCCCTGCCCAAGGAATCGCAACGTGGCCGTGACCGTGAAGTTGCCGGCCATCTCGCGCCAAACATATTGGAACTGATCCTGCCTGGCCCAGATGTTGGCGCCGGAGCCGGTGATCCGGTATTGCCCGTTGGAGGCGTTAAACTCGGCGGACCCTTGGATCGCCGGACCGCCGACGTCGCCGGCGTTGGTAAAGATCCCCAGGTTGATACCCTGGTTGACACCCGGGTTTCCGCTCTGGGCGAAAGCCGAAGCAGACAGCAGGCAGACAAGCGATAACTGACGCATGGTAGACATTATACGTTTCCTTAACAGTCCGGAAGTCCGTGTCATGTTATTGCTTCGTAAAGTGCGGCGCCGTCAGTTGTTCCACCGATACATCCGAGAACAACACCGTGTTGGTCGCCTCCTGGGTATGCGAGCTGACCCCGAGTCCTACTAATGCGGGGCTGCCCAACTGGTTAGCAGTGTGTCCCAGTTCCCTCAAGGGCGCGCCGTCCTTGGCAATCCACACGGTGATGGTAGTGCCCTGCCGGACCAGCTTCAGCTTCCACGTCCCCGGACCTGCTATTGGGAAATCGACCGTGTTGGTGTTGTCGGCCTTGGTGTTGCGGAACTGAACCGATGGCATGCCGTCGCCGTGGATGGCGAGTTGGACGAATGGCGAATCGGTGTCGAGACTCTGGCGAAGCATGATGACGGCCTTGCGGTGCGCGTTGCCCTCAGTCAGGAATTTGGTTGTGGCGGTGACGGCAAAGTTGCCCGACATTGAGCGCCAAACGTAGTGGAACTGGTCCGCCTTGGCCCAGATATCGGCGCCGGTGCCGGTGATCTTGTACTCCCCGGTACCGGCGTCAAACTCCGCGGACCCTTTGAGGGGAGGGGCGCCGACGTCGTCGGAATTAGTGAAGGCGCCGAACTTCCCGGTCTGAGCGAAGGCCGTAGCGGCTAACAGGCAAGCGAGCAACAGTTCACGCATGTCCAGATTGTATCCGAGTTTTCGTTCGATCGGCTTCGTTCGATCGGCGGGACGTGCGCCTAGCCCGGGTACCGCTCCCGCACGGCGGCGACGGACTTGACGACCAGGTCCTCCAACAACTTTGGATCCACATCGGCGAGCTTCTTGATGTAGAGGCAGGCCTTGCCGGTGGCGGTGTACTTGCCGAGCTTGGCGAGCAACGCCTCGGCGCCGCTGAACCCCGTGGTGATATAGAGAACGGTCGCGGCCTTGCGCGGCGAAAAACCGGCAACCGGCATATCGCCCTCGCGCCCGCTGTCATACGTGTGGTGGTAGCTGCCGAAGCCGATTATCGATGGCCCCCACATCGTCGGCTTTTCGCCGGTCGCGCTTTGCATCAACTTGACCAGCGCCTTGGCGTCCGCGCGTCTGGTCTGGTCCGTAAGCGCATCGATAAACGCCGCGACACTTAATTTTGTGGGCTTGGTTTTGTTTTCCGCCATGGGTCCTGCCTTCCGTCTCTTCCCAAGGCTAACGCAGAGCAGGGAATGGCGCGCGCGGCCGGTTTCACTTGGGTCGGATGCGAGCCAGGTGCCGGGTGAAAGAAATATGGTGGACCGCAGTCCAATGTGGCCGCCGATTAACACCGATCAACGCGGATAACGCAGAATTCTAAAGCAGAATTTCTATCTGAGTTCATCGGCGTTTATCGGCAGTCCTGGTTTTTGCACGGAACTGGCAACATCAACTCTGCCGCGCGGCCGGGGCACTGTCAGGACGTCGCGATCACCGCATCACGGGACACGCCCTTGTGCGCGGCCACGTCCGCCAGATGTCTGCCCGAGGCGTCTCGCGCACTCGCTCCCGCAAGGAGTGCTACACTCCACCTGGGTTCAAAATCACGTGGGTTCAAGATCACGTGGGTTCAAATCAAGGGAGGCTGGAAGCACATGCCGACGAACGCTTCTATAACGCTGAAGTCCGCGGCCTTCGCAGCCCTGCTCGCACTGACGGCAGCGGCCCAGAAGGCGGCGGCCCCGCTGGCGCCGCCTCGCGGTCCCTTTACCTGCACCGAACTGATTGGTCTTTACTCCAGCGGCGAGTGGTGGGATGGAGGTTTTTACGGTGGCCTTGGCGATCTCAAGACCAGATGGCAGGGGCGATTCTCCCACTACGGCTATACCTACGAATACGCCAAACCTGACAGCTATGCGTGGAGCCCGACCAACGTCGGCGGGGTGAATAATGTTCGACTGACCGTCCCTTGCGCCCAAAGCGGGGACGCGCCAGACAGGATTGTCTATCAGGCATGGTCCTGGGAGTTGACCTCCGAAAAAGACTGGGTAGATAGTCTGGAGGCCACGCTGGCAACCATTCGCGCCAAACGTCCCAGCGCCAAGCGAATCGACATCATGAGTATCATTCGTTGTCCGATGAACGGATGGTGCCATTCCGACAAACCCCCGCTTGGTCCCAACACCGACCATGAAGCCAAGAAGCAGGACTGTCATGTTCCCGAGTATGTAGACTCGGCTCTGTCAAAAGTTGCGGCGAACCATCCGGATCTGGTCTCCGTGACGGCTAAGTTCGAAGCCGTGAGTTGCCCGGCGCAGATCGACGGAATCCACTTGCACGAACAGAACGGACCGGCGGCCGCCTTCATCGCGGCGTACTACAAGGCCATGCCCTGACCGGGGCTTGACTTGGCCAATCGCCAGCCTTCCTCGCGGACACCTCGGATCGGCCGTCGCCTATGCCGAACAGGGCAAAAAAACCCTCGAAGGCACAACCAACCACGCTGTGGGCTGCGGCCGCGTTTGCCCTGGGGCAGAGGCACGTACGATGTACAATAACCATTGGACAGATGCGGCATCGCTTGAGCCCGGGGGATCGCTAACCGCTAGCTGACCTTTTGTGCACGAGCCGGGAGGACTGAGCCTGCCAAACGGCCCACGCTATTGCCGACACAGAGGGGTGTTCGTGCTGCCTAAATCGATATCCAAACACTTCCGGAACTCCATCGGCTTGTGCTCCTGCTGAGCGCCTGCACCTTCTGACGAACCCCGGCTGATCTGCATTGCCCGCAGGTTGGAAAGCCGTTGATGACCGCACACACGATTACAGGGAGCGAGGCGAGGGAATAGATGAATCGCCGGGAATAATCCGCGAGTGAGAAAACTGGACGTGAGACGATTCGTACTGACCGGAGCACCTGGCGCGGGAAAGACAGCAATCATCCGTCAACTAGAGCTCGACGGGTTCAGTGTAGTCGAAGAAGCAGCTAGTGACGTGATCGCGCTGGCGCAAGCCCGGGGTGTTGGTAGCCCGTGGGAAGATCCTTCTTTCATCGACACAATTGTTGGCCTGCAACGTCAGCGGCAGGTCCGAGTTTCGTGCCGGCCGGATGGAGTGGAATTCCATGATCGTTCGGTGATCTGTACCGCTGCCCTCGCCACCTATCTTGGGTATTCGGCGTCCGACGTGCTTTTGCGCGAGTTGCAGCGCGTTACAGTTGCAGCGATCTACGAAAAGCGCGTCTTTTTTGTGCGGAACCTTGGCTTCATCACTCCCAGCGCGGCGCGGCGAATCAGCTTCGAGGAGGCCCTGCGTTTTGAGCGAATCCACGAAGAGACTTATCGCAATTTGGGCTTTGAGCTCGTCTATATCCCACCTGGAAGTCTCTCGGATCGGGTTAGCGCAATCAAGGCCGCGCTTTCGGACGACGGACGTTAGCTGGATAGAGCTAGTTTGCTATCCGGTGAATTAATCCGCACGGGTAGCCTACTCGATTTCTCTGCCGAACGCCGCCATGCCTTTCGCGAGCACTGTCCGGGGATACTCGCCGGAACCGCACAGTCTGAACGAGCCGAAGTCCTTATACCAGTCGCCGTCGGGCGCATACGGTTCTGATTTGACCCACTCCTGAAGCCGTGCAAGATCCGCGAGCGAGATCTCGCGCTCCTGAACGCGTTCGAGCAAATGTTGCCAGAGGCCGCGAGGAAGGTCAGAGAACCGTATCTTCGGCAATCGCGTCCTTCCCGAAGATCGCGCGGACCAGATCCTTGCCAGCTTGATTCTTGAGCGCTGGCTCCTGCTCAATCATGAAGAGCTTGTATGTGGTCTTCAGATTCTCTTTGGCGTCTAGCTCGGCGAGAACACCACGCTCGGCCAGGCAGACCAGAGCGCGGCTCATAGTGAGGTGGCGCTCTTTCGCCATGCGGCGTACTGCCGCTGCCAGGGGCGCGGGGATCGTGACACTTTGGCGCACGGCCTTCGCTTTGAGACTGCGCCGGGCCTTCGTTCGGGTCGGCATAATCTCATTGTACTGCCGCTCCACCAGTGTGGTGCAGTATGGGTCCTAGCCGATTCGATCGATATCGGGGCGGTTCCAGCGGGAAAAACTCAATTGAGCCGCGGATGAACATGGATTCACGCCGATAGGAGCATCGTTTTAACCCGCGGTCATCGGCGGCATTGATTCCCCCGAGGCGGCTCTGGTGCCTGCAAACTTCCACAACGTTGCGAAGACCTCAGCACGAGACACAACCTTAGGCTTGGCCCCGTTCGCAGGATAGAGCTAACGTGCCGAGCAGAAGACGGCGTCTTGCGGGATCTTCAGCGAACACCGGCGGGAGAGCTTTCTATCTCTTTCGCGATTTTGACTCTTAGTAAACGTCGCCGTCGCCCTGGATGTTATCCTCGAAATGCGAGAAATGCTCGAAATAATCACTGCATTCTTCCCCGCATGTAATTGGGTGGCCACAGCCACCACAGCATGGTTGTGTATCGTTGTCCTCGTCGTAGTAGCTAAAACAATGAGGGCATAACGGCATTCCGTAGTCCTTTTTTGAAGCAAGGTTTATTGGTATTGAGGGGGCTTGCCAAGCAACAGGTGCAGCGAGCCCCGAAGATGTTGCAGCACATCCGCTCCAACCCAGAAACGTGGTCCCGACCCACGTTCCAACGGCTGGGGCAGCGCGCGCGCGGCTTCGGTGGGATCGTCGCGTCTCTAGGCGACCAGCCCCCTGAAATCTTGCAAGTCGTTGTGCCCGTGATGGGTTACCGAAGTCGGCTCTGTGTCGGCAACCTCTTACAACGTTGTGCTGACCTTATCGCGAGACACGCCCTTGTGCTCAGGCGGCTTTTCGCAGGATCGAGCTCAACGTTGCCGAGCCGAAGACGGCGGTGCGCTGACTGCCGGCCTGGTGTACCTTGGTATACTGTCACCGTCGGCAGAGGACGTCGGCGAGATGTGTGCCCGAGACGTCTCGCGGGATCTTCATGCGACGGACAGGATTTCGTCGCGGACCAGGTGGAGCCGAACTTGCGCGGGGCCCGGCCGATCGAAGAAGAATGCGGCGGTTGCTTCAAGCACGTTTTTCCGCAACTCGTCCCACGTGTCACCCTGGGTGAAGATGTTTTCAGTGAGGCATTCGGCGCAATAACCGCCATCGGCTTCCTGAATCACCTCGAACACCAATTCGCGCATATTCACCCCAATTCGGGCATATTCACCAATGATACGGCATCGCGACCCGGAGGGTCGCGGCCACCTACCCTGCTACCGGCGCCGACTCCGCCGCCCTCTTGCCGCTGCGCTTCCAGGACAGCACCTTCTCCTGGATCGCCGACATGTAGATGTAAAACACGGGTGTCAGGTACAGCGGCACCAACTGCGAGAAGAGCAGGCCGCCCACCACTACCAGGCCCAGCGGTTGCCGCGCTTCGCCGCCGGCGCCATAGCCCATGGCGATCGGCACCGCCCCCAGCAGCGCCGCCATGGTGGTCATCATGATGGGGCGGAAGCGGATCAGGCAGCCTTCATAGATGGCCTGTTCGGGGGACAGGCCGTGGTGCCACTCGGCTTCCAGCGCAAAGTCGATCTGCATGATGGCGTTCTTCTTCACGATGCCGATCAGCATGATCAAGCCCACGAAAGCGTAGATGCTCAAGTCCATTCTAAACAGCACCAGCGTGAGCAGCGCACCGAATCCCGCCGATGGCAGACCCGAAAGAATCGTAATGGGATGGATGTAGCTTTCGTATAGAATGCCCAGCACGATGTACACCACCATGATGGCAATCACCAGCAGCACCCAGAGATTGCCCGCGAATTCTGGAATGCCTTGGCGGCGCCCTGGAAATTGGTGCTGATGGTATTCGGCAAGATCTGATCCGATATGCCGGACTATACTGCGAAGTTCTAACTTTACCTACTCACCTGGCGACAAGCAGTTACCTGTGGATCTTCAGTCGATAGTCCTCGATCAAAGGCATGCGTATCACGGTGCACATCTCGAACAGCCTCGAGCGTGCGCTTGGCCCAATGACATCCGTCAGGCTCCTCCCGTATGAAATCTGGGTTCGCTGCCATGGTTCTCGTAGCTGTTATGGTGGACCACAAGACTGCTGTGGGCTGAGCAGAGTTGGCATCGGCCTCTTTCGGCGAGGACCTGCGCACGGACATTCGCCCAGTAGTCTGTTCGCAAGAATTCTTCGTAGTTCATGGCGCGGTATAGCGCCACCGTCTCGTCAGCGGTGTCAGCCGGAGAGGAGGATGGATCCTGCGAGTTCAAACCATGATCGTTTGCGGGTGCGCCCATGACGATACTATAGCGCCGCACTGCTGGCATGAGCCCATTGACGGATTCCAACCTTCCAGATCATAGAGCCCTTTCGGCATCGGGAACTGGCTCCCGAACTGCACTCCCGATCAGGCGCTCTATGTCAATATCGCTGCGCACCTCATGCCGAGGTCGTACCCCATCAATTGCAGGACGCACGCGGCATCCCACTCAAAACTGGTGCCGGTGTTTCCTTCAACACTACGATTTCAACTGCGCAGGTTCCCCGGTCGTTTCGTCCAAGCTTATAGCGAACCTTGTCACCCTCCTGCAGTTCGTTGAAGTCGAAATTCATCAGTTCAGCGTGAAAGAAGAAAATGGTCGTTCCGCCAATACCCGGCCGAATAAATCCAAAGCCAGCCTTCAGACTTTGAATGGTGCCGCTAAGGATGTCCGCTGACGCCGGACCAACACCAACAGCAGCCGCCGGAGCTGCTGTTGGCAAAACGGGAGCAATATTGGCTGCGGCCAGTACCGCCTTCAATTCCTTCCGCGGAATGAACAACCCATTGATCAACGGATCGTTGCGCCGAGAACGGTCTTCAACGATCTGGTGCATCATGACCGGATAGCTCACTTCGTCCAGGAGCACTTGGGCTGTGCGGGTAGTACGCTGCTGTTGGTTTCGGTCCGTCCACTCGAAGTCCCAAGCCGTAAGCATCACTCGCGTGCCGAGGGTGTTGAGTTTGCGGACAAGTGGGAGAAAGTCGCCATCGCAGGCAACGAGCACGCTAACATCGAACCGTTTGTAGATCGCGAGTTCGTAAGCCTCAAGAGCGAGCCATACATCAATGCCCTTCTCGCCTTCAGGCCCCAAGGGTAGGTAGTGGGTAACCACCCCTTCCCGGACTAGAACGTCATCAAATGCTCTCTCCCGCAGCAGGACGCCACGTTGTTCAGCTTCAAACGCCTTGGGGCGGCCTCGGAAATAGTGCGAATCTACGATCTGGCAGTACTTCACGTCGGAACCTTCGCTGTCAGCGACCTGATGCCGGATGAACTCGTGCAGTCCAGCTACACTGATCCGGGCTTTCCGGTCGTGGGAGTAGTGGTAATAGTTGCTGACGTGGGAAAAGAAGTTCCCGTCATAGAACACGCCGATCCGGGTGAGTTTGCTGTCTGCGGCCATGGGAACAGTCTAGCTCAGCGTTTGCACCGTCACGTGTAAACATTCACTTACCCCGCTACCGGCGCCGGTTCCGCCGCCCTCTTTCCGCTGCGCTTCCACGACAGCACCTTCTCCTGGATCGCCGACATGTAGATGTAAAACACGGGTGTCAGGTACAGCGTCACCAACTGCGAGAAGAGCAGGCCGCCCACCACTACCAGGCCCAGCGGTTGCCGCGCTTCGCCGCCGGCGCCATATCCCATGGCGATCGGCACCGCGCCCAGCAGCGCCGCCATGGTGGTCATCATGATGGGGCGGAAGCGGATCAGGCAGCCTTCATAGATGGCCTGTTCGGGGGACAGGCCGTGGTGCCGCTCGGCTTCCAGCGCAAAGTCGATCTGCATGATGGCGTTCTTCTTCACGATGCCGATCAGCATGATCAAGCCCACGAAAGCGTAGATGCTCAAGTCCATTCTAAACAGCACCAGCGTGAGCAGCGCGCCGAATCCGGCCGATGGCAGACCCGAAAGAATCGTAATGGGATGGATGTAGCTTTCGTATAGAATGCCCAGCACGATGTACACCACCATGATGGCAATCACCAGCAGCACCCAGAGATTGCCCAGCGAATTCTGGAATGCCTTGGCGGCGCCCTGGAAATTGGTGCTGATGGTATTGGGCAGTTCGCGGTCGGCGATCTGCTGCACCTCGTCTACCACCTCACCCAGGGCGGCGCCGGGCTTGAGGTTGAATGAAATGGTGGCCGCCGGCAACTGCCCATAGTGATTGATGGTCTGCGGCCCGGTCTCGGTGACGATTGAGGCCATGGTATCGAGCGGGATGAGTTTGCCGTTGGTGTTCTTGAAGTACAGCAGCGAGAGCGCCCGCGGGTCGGCCTGGTACTTCGGCTCCAATTCCAGCAGCACCTTGTATTCGTTCACCGAGCCATAGATGGTGGAGACCCACCGCGGACCGTAAGCGTCGTAGAGCGCATTTTCAATCAGCGACGCGTTCACGTTCATGGCGGCGGCCTTATCGCGATCGATCGTGACGTTGACTTGCGGCGTGGTCACGGCCACATCGTTGGTCACATCGTCCACTCCGGGAACCTGCTCCACCAGTTTGGTAATCCGCTCGGTCTGGGAGTAAAGCTCCTGCTTGTCGGGCGTCTGCATCGAAAACTGATACAGGCTCTTGGTGACCTGTCCGCCAATCTGAATGGTTGGCGGATTCAGCAGGTAAGACTTCATCCCGGCGAACGCGGCGATTTTAGGACGCAGCACCTTGATCAGGTCGTTGACGCCCAGTTTCCGCGTGGTCCGCGGTTTCAAGTGGATTACCAGTTCACCGTAATTCGGGCCGCCCAACTGGGCCGCCGTGGTGCCACCCACAGAGGCCATCAGCGAATCCACGTTGGGGTCCTTCGACACCACGTCGGCAATCCGCTGCTCGTATTCCACCATCTGGTAATACGAAGTTCCCTGCGAGGCCTCCGTGATGATCTGCAACTGGTCCGTGTCCTGGTCCGGAATAAAACCTTTGGGGATCTTCACGAACATGTACACAGTGGCTGCCAGCACCACCACGAAACTCATCATCATCAGCGGGCGATGGCGCAGCGCCAGTTTCAGCGTGGTGTCGTACATGCGCAGCATGCCCTCGAAGAATTTCTCGGTGATGCGGTAGAACCAGCCGCGCTTCTCTTCGTGGGCCGCCTTCAGGAAGCGGCTGCACAGCATGGGGGTCAGGGTCACGGAAACCACGCCGGAAATCAGGATGGCTACCGTGATGGTGACGGCGAATTCCTTGAACAGCCGGCCCAGCACGCCTCCCAGGAACAGCACCGGGATGAAGACCGCGGCCAGCGAGAGCGTCATGGAGACAATGGTGAAGCCGATTTCGTCCGAGCCCTTCAAAGAAGCCAGCAGTGGTTCCTCGCCCAGCTCAATGTGCCGGACGATGTTCTCCAGCATCACGATGGCGTCATCCACCACGAAGCCGATGGAAAGAATCAGCGCCATCATCGAGAGGTTGTCCAGGCTGTAGTCCAGCAGGTACATCACGGCGAAGGTCCCGATGATGGAAAACGGCAGCGCCAGGCTGGGAATGATGGTGGCCGAAACGTTGCGCAGGAAAAGGAAGATCACCAGCACCACCAGCCCCAGGGTAAGAAGCATGGTGAACTTCACATCCGTGTAGGATTCGCGGATGGTGTCGGACCGGTCGTACAGGATGTCCATGTTGACCGAAGGCGGCAGTTCCGCCTTGAACAGGGGCAGCAGATTCTTGACGCCGTTGGTCACCTCCATGGTGTTGGTACCGGGCTGCCGCTGGATGGCCAGAATGATGGATCGGCTGTTGAAATCGTGCCGGTAATACCAGGAGGCGGTCTTATCGTCCTCTACGCTGTCAATCACGTTGCCGAGTTCTTCCAGGCGCACCGGCGAGCCGCCGCGGTAAGCCACCACCAGGGAGCGATACTGAGCCGCCGTCAGCAGTTGTCCGCTGGCCTGCAGGGTAAAGGCCCGCTGCGGACCGATAATGGAGCCGGTGGGCAGGTTGACGTTCCAATTCTTCAGGGCGGTTTCAATCTCGTTCATGCCGATCTGCCGCGAAGCCATCGAGTGCGGGTCCATCTGCGCGTGCACGGCGTACTTCTGCGCGCCCAGCACCTGCACCTGCGCCACGCCGGAGATCATGGAAATTCGCTGCGCGATGCGCGTCTCGGCATACTCGTCCAGCGTATAGAGCGGCAGCGTGGGCGAGGTCAGCGCAATGTACAGAATGGGCTGGTCCGCGGGGTTCACCTTGGTGAAAGTCGGCGGCGTGGGCATGCCCAGCGGGAGCAGCCGCGACGCCTGCGTGATGGCGGCCTGCACATCCACGGCGGCGCCATCCAGCTTGCGGGTAAGCTCGAATTCCAGGGTGATTTGCGTGCTGCCCAGGGAATTCGAAGAAGACATCGAATTCAATCCGGCGATGGTGGAAAACTGATTCTCCAGCGGTGTGGCGACGGCGGCGGCCATGGTTTCCGGGCTGGCGCCGGGAAGGCTGGCGGTGACCAGCAAGGTGGGGAAGTCGACGTTGGGCAGATCGCTGACGGCCAGCGAGCGGTAGGCTACGCCGCCAAACAGCGCGATGGCGGCCATCAACAGGCTGGTGGCGATGGGCCGTTCAATAAAAGTCTGGGAAATGTTCATGCGTCAGTCTCCCGCCTGCATCAGTCTCCTGCCTGCATCGGTCTCCTATAATGCGTTCAGTCTCCCGCCTGCATCACGGGCGACAGAGCCTTGGGCGATTTGCGCGATTTCCAGGCGTTCCACCGATCCACGATTGCCGACAGATACGTATAGACCACGGGGGTCAAATAAAGCGTCATCAACTGCGAAAATGCCAGGCCTCCCACTACCGCCAGGCCCAGAGGCTTGCGCGCTTCGCCGCCCGCGCCCCAACCCAAAGCAATCGGCAGGCCGCCCAGCAGCGCCGCCATGGTGGTCATCATGATGGGGCGGAAGCGAATCAGGCAACCCTCGTAAATGGCGTCGCCCGGAGACTTGCCTTCCTTGCGTTCCGCTTCCAGGGCAAAGTCGATCTGCATAATGGCGTTCTTCTTGACGATGCCGATCAGCATGATCAGTCCCACGAAAGAGTAAATGCTCAAATCCACCTTGAAAAGGATGAGCGTGAGCAGCGCGCCAAAACCCGCCGAGGGCAATCCCGAGAGAATCGTAATGGGGTGCACGTAGCTTTCATAGAGCACTCCCAAGACGATGTACACCACCGCGATGGCCACAATCAGCAGCATCCCCATGTTCTTCATGGAGTCCTGGAAAACCTTGGCCGTGCCCTGGAACGAGCCCGTAATGGTTGCCGGCAGGGTGTTTCTGGCGGCCTCTTCGATCTCGTCAGTGGCCTCGCCTAGGGAAACTCCAGGCTTCAAGGCGAATGAAAGGGTGACCGAGGGCAACTGGCCGGAGTGCGGAATGGTCTGCGGCCCGGCATCTTCCACCAGCTTGGCTACGGCATTCAAGGGCACCAGTTGTCCGGTGTCGGATTTCAAGTAGATCATCTTCAACCCGTCCGTGAAACGCTGATACGAAGGCAGCATCTCCAGCAGAACGCGGTACTGGTTGGTGGGGGAATAAATAGTCGAGGCCAGTTGCGGCCCGAAGGCGTCGTACAAGGTTCCCGAAACTGTCAGCCAGTTTAACTGGAGGGCCGCGGCGCGGTCGCGGTCCAGCACTATGTTCACCCGCGGGTTCTTGATCTGCAGGTCGCTCGATACTTCCTGCAG
>Ga0210402_10004762_pt1 | contig 12297 bp, 8 predicted proteins | sample IncBWC7MmetaG_FD_161055 | JGI IMG/M metagenome (GOLD analysis project Ga0210402, IMG submission 161055) | Forest soil microbial communities from Barre Woods Harvard Forest LTER site, Petersham, Massachusetts, United States - Inc-BW-C-7-M | ecosystem: Environmental > Terrestrial > Soil >...
CGCTCGCCGGTTTTCTGATCGATTGCGATACATTCTCCGTCGCTCCAATAGGGGATCCAGTCGCCCGCCACGGTTTCGCCGGTCTCGACTTTATGCCCCATTTGATCAAGCAACTTCACTGCGTCAGGAGAAAACCATCGCTCAACATTCACCACATCGGGCATCCATTGATTGTGGAAGCGCGGTGCGTTCACCGACTCCTGGATATTCATACCGTAATCCACCACGCCCATCAAAATATTCGCCACGGTGGTGATAATCCGCGCCCCACCCGGCGAGCCCAGCACCATAAACAGTTTTCCGTCTTTCAGCACGATGGTCGGCGTCATGGCGGAGAGCGGCCGCTTGCCTGGTCCGATCGCGTTGGCCGGCCCTTGAATCAGCCCGTAGAGATTGGGGACGCCTTGCTTCGCCGCGAAATCATCCATCTCATCATTCAGCAAAAAACCTAAGCCCTCCGCGGTAACGCGCGAGCCGAACTCGTCATTCAGTGTCGTCGTCACCGCAACCGCGTTTCCGTTCGAATCCACCACGGAATAGTGCGTGGTGTGTTCAGGTTCACGTACTACCAAAGGCTGCGGATGCCATGAAGCGTATTGTTCAAGCTCGCTGAAGATCGCAGGCCGCTTCAAATCTTTGCTGATGCTGGCACGCGTTGGATCAATCGACTCTCGCCATGCCGCACCATACTTCTTATCGATGAGTTGCGCCACAGGAATCTTGGAAAAATCCGGATCGCCCAAAAACTCGGCTCGATCATAGAACGCTCGCCGGAAGGCCTCAACCGTCAGATGGATCGACGCCGCAGAACGATCCCCAGCCTTGGCCAGATCGTAACCTTCCAGAATATTCAATATCTCGACCAGCGCAATCCCGCCAGACGACGGCGGCGGCGCGCTGATGATTTCGTCACCACGATAGGTCCCGTGTATCGGCTCGCGTTCTTTCACTTCATAGTGAGCGAGGTCATCGGTTGTGATCAGGCCCCCACCTTTTTGGATCGATGCTGCCAGTTCACGCGCCATCGCACCGTGATAAAAGTCATCCGGGTTGTTCGCAATCCGTTCCAGGGTACGTGCCAACTCGGGTTGGCAAAAAACTTCCCCTTGCTTGTAGTAATTTCCATTGCGCTGGAAGATACGCCGCGACGCGGGGAACTTTGCCAGATCTTCGTCGCGCAGATCATGGGCGTCCTGCCAGGCTAATGGATAACCCTCTCGCGCGAGTTTGATGGCCGGCGCCATGACCTGACCAAGGGTCAGCTTGCCGAATTCTTTCTCTGCGTAAACCATGCCAGCAACCGAACCCGGGACGCCGATCGATTTATAGCCAACGACGCTGGCGTGCTCGACCACATTGCCTTGAGGGTCAAGATACATATTCGCCGTCGCCGCCGCCGGAGCCTTTTCGCGATAGTCGACGAAATGCACCCGTCCATCCGCCAGACGGATGAGAATGAAGCCACCGCCGCCCAGGTTTCCTGCCTGCGGATGAACCACGGCCAAGGCAAAACCCGTGGCCACGGCGGCATCGATGGCGTTCCCGCCGGCTTTCATGATTTCCACCCCGGCGTGCGAACTCAATTCGTGAACGCTGACCACAATGGCATGCGGCGCATGGACGGGTTGCGTCGACGCCATCGCGTGAGCGGCCACGGCCACCAGCAGCATGATTGATCGCTTGCACTTGAATCGCATGGAAAAAAATCGTGGGCGGACTTCTGAGGCTAGCGTAGCCAGCGAGTGGGAGTCAAATTTGGTTGGAGCAGTTCGCGATCGGCTTTCAGCGATCAGCTGTGTTGTCTACCCGCTCTTTTCCGTGCTGCCTTTTGTGTTTTCATTTTAGGGCGTTTGGTCTTCGCTTTCGTTTTGCCCTTTCCTGTCACCATTTCATACGACTGACGAATCAAGTCCTCCAACTCCTCATCAAACAGCACATCCAGCCGCTCCAGCAAAACCCATTTGTAGCGGCCTACGTACGGTGCTGGACGAATCCCTTCTTGCTCACACAACTCCGCGAACTTCTCCGGCGTGCACTTAAAGCACAGGCTCTGCGGAACCGAGTTTAAGCTCAAGGTGGCAAAAATCTTGCCGCCGACTTTGAAGCAGACCGTCTCACCCCACTGCAAGTTTTCTCTTGCCTGCGGAAAGGAAAGACAATAGCCTCGAACCGAATCGACGTTCATGCTGGTGGAACCATTTGCGATAGACTAAGAATCCTGCGAACCACGACCTAGGAGATTGAAATGGAAACCCGGCAGCTTGGCAAGTCCGATTTAAACATCACCCCGGTGGGTTTCGGAGCCTGGGCCCTCGGCGGTGGCGGCTGGCAGTTCGCCTGGGGCGCGCAGGACGACAGTGATTCCATTGCCGCCATTCACCGCTCGCTCGAGTTGGGCGTCAACTGGATCGACACTGCCGCGGTTTACGGGCTGGGGCATTCCGAAGAAGTCGTTGCCCGGGCGCTGAAAGAGTGGCCGGGCGCGAAACCCTACGTTTTTACCAAATGCGGCTTACGCTGGGATGCACAAGGAAACGTTCAAAAGAACCTGCACGCGGATTCGATCAGCCGAGAAGTCGAAGACAGCCTGCGGCGCCTCGGCCGGGAAACCATAGATCTATACCAGATCCACTGGCCGCCGGAAGATCCTGAGTCTCCTGACCTCGAAGAAGGGTGGTCCATTCTTGCTGCATTGCGGCGGCAGGGCAAGGTACGCTGGATTGGCGTGTCTAATTTCGACGTCAAACAGATACGCCGCGCGCAGAGCATCGAGCCCATCACCTCTCTGCAGCCTCCCTATTCGCTGATCAATCGAGGGATTGAGGAAGACATTCTTCCATACTGCCAGCGTGAGGATATCGGCGTGATCGTATATTCGCCCATGGCTTCGGGACTTTTGACCGGCGCGATGACGCGCGAGCGTGCTGCCAGGCTTCCGAAGGATGATTGGCGCAGTAGCGATCCTGAGTTCAGAGAACCGAAGTTGTCACGTAACCTTGCGCTGGTCGAGCAACTGCGCGAGATCGGGAAACGTCATGGCCGTTCGCCGGGTGAAGTCGCGATTGCCTGGACGCTGCGAAATCGCGCCGTAACCGGAGCGATCGTTGGGGCAAGAAATGCTCGACAAGCCGATGGCGTGATGCGCGCGGGAGAATTCCACCTAAGCGACAAAGAAGTAAATGAAATCGAAGACTTTTTTGAACAGACCGCCGCATAGCAACGTGAAGGCTAGCTGAAGTTTTGCACTGGCTGAAAGATGACGGCTGAGAGCTGAAAGCAGCATCTACACCTCCTGCCGCGCCTCACCCAGCACCACGCTCACCTGCAACTTTTTCTTCCCACGGTAGATGGTGATGCGCACCGTATCGCCAGCGCGATGGTTGTTCATGATCTGCGCGAGTTCCTGTTGATCCTCCACTTGTTCTCCGTCGAGGGCCACGATCAGGTCTCCGCCCACCAAAATCGGAGTGTTGCCTAGAAATGCGCGCTGGCTCCCGCCGCGCAGGCCCGCAGTGTCCGCAGCTCCTCCTGGCACCACCTGCAAAATCAGTAATCCGTAATCCGCCGCCAGTCCCATCTGATCCGCCAATTGAGAGTCAATCGGAATCGTGGTCACGCCCAGCGCAGGACGCCGCACCCGACCCAGGGTGAGCAGATCGTTGATCACCGCTTTGGCGGTATTGATAGGGATGGCGAAGCCAATGCCTGCACTCTGGCCAACGTTTGATGCGATCATCGTGTTAATGCCGATAACTTCGCCGTGCATATTGAGCAGCGGTCCGCCGGAGTTCCCGGGATTGATCGACGCGTCCGTCTGGATGGCGTCTTCAATCTTCATGCCATCCGGCTCCTGCACCTGTCGGATCGAACTCACGATGCCGCGAGTCAATGTACCCGACAGCCCAAACGGATTGCCGATTGCGTATACTTTCTGACCGACTTGCAACTTGCTCGAATCCCCGAGCACCATCGGCGTGAGTTCGGGCGCTTTGATCTGAACTACGGCTAAATCATGCGCGCGGTCGACGCCCACAATTGTCGCCCCATATTTTTTGCGGTTATGCAGCGTCACCTCAATCTGACGCGCATCCGCGATCACATGGTAGTTGGTCAGTATGTGCCCCTCTTTGTCGATGATGAAGCCCGATCCCTGCCCTTCCTCAGGCACCAACCCGTAAAAGAAGTCAAACGTGACTGCCTTTGACGTTATGTTCACCACCGAGCCAATGTTTTTGTGATAGACCGTGATGTTGTTCTGTTCTTCGGCGTCGAGCCCGTCGTTGCCAGAAGCCTCACTGATTTCCACTTTATCCGGACGTGCGACCCAGTCGGTCAGCGTTCCCCGGCCCGAACGATAAGTAGTGAAAAAGAAAAACGCCCCGGCGAGAATCACGGCAAGCAAAACAGATCGAAGCAGCCTCATAGTTCAGAAACCTTCCACGGACTCACACCTAGATTGTAATTAATTATCAGATGATCAAGCCGCCTGACGCGGCTTCGAACAATCCTCAAGCGGCCTCTGCGGACGCTCTCTGGGAACTCTGCGATTTAAGACTTGCCCTCTTTCTCCGCCTCGCGCTTTAAATCGCCGTAAACTTGTCCCACCCGTCTCTGGGTTTCGTCCAACGACCCGGAGTTGTCGATCACATAATCCGCTGCCTTGATCTTTTCTTCATCCGGAAACTGAGCCGCCATGCGTCGTTCCACCTCCCGGCGGGCAACTTCCTCGTCCACGCCCACACGGGCCGCCCAGCGCTGAATCCTCTGTTCAGGACGGCAGGTTACAACCACAAGACGGTCGAAACAATTGGCCGAACCCGCTTCCAAAATGAGTGCCGCCTCCACCATGGCGATCGCTCGCGGATCGCCCCGGCCAACTTCCGCCATCCATTCTTCCTGCTTTTGAATTACCACTGGATGCACAATCTGGTTCAGCTCTTGAATGCGGGAAGGCTCGTTTCGCCCCGAAGCGCCAAACGCAGCTTCTGCCAGCCGCGCGCGATTGACGCTACTATCAGGGTTGAGGATTCCCGCCCCGAAATGCCGCAATACATCCCGATAAACAGCTTCGCCCGGCTGCATGAGTTGATGGGCAATCGCATCGGCCTGAGTCAGCTGAGCGCCGAGCGCCACAAACATTTCGCCGACTACGGATTTGCCAGAAGCAATCCCGCCGGTCAGTCCGACTTTCAGCAATCCAGCCTCATCTGAAACCTAATTCACCGCAGAGATACAGAGAAATCGTTTTGGCGAAAATCAAGCCCGCGAAAGCTCTGCCACTAAACCGCCCCGTCGCAGCTTCGCGGCCCGCACCGTGTTCGCCATCAACATGGCGATGGTCAATGGCCCTACGCCACCCGGCACCGGCGTAAGCGCTCCCGCAACTTCGGACACATGTGGATGTACGTCGCCAACCAGCGTCGACCCTCTCGTACGAAACGTTTCTTCCCGCTTCGCATTCCCCGCAAATAGCCGTTCGAACTCCGCGCGGGCCGTCACCTGATTCATGCCCACGTCGATCACCGTCGCGCCCGGCTTCACGAATTCGCGCGTAACCATTCCCGCCCGGCCAATCGCAGCGATTAAGATATCCGCTCGCCGGCAAACTCCAGGAAGATCGCGCGTCTTCGAATGGCAAACCGTGACCGTTGCGTTGTTATTGATCAACAGCATCGCTGTCGGCTTCCCCACGATATCGCTACGGCCGACCACGACCGCCTCCTGTCCGGCTATCGGAATCTGGCTTCGCCTGAGGATTTCCATAATTCCCGCTGGCGTACACGGCACCAGCCCAGGCCTCTGCGTTGAGAGGAATCCCACATTCATGGGATGGAACCCATCCACATCCTTCGCCGGATCGACCGCCAGCAAAACTTTCTTGGCATCGACGTGAGGCGGCAACGGAAGTTGTACCAAAATGCCATCGATCTCCTCGCGCCGGTTCAGGTCAGCGATCAACTCAAGCAATTCCTCCGTTGAAACCGTCTCAGGCGGTGTGTGCTGCTCGCTGTAGATTCCAACCTCGCCGCTGCTCTTCACCTTTCCCCGGACATAAACCTCCGACGCCGGGTTATGGCCGACCAGAACCACGGCCAGCCCTGGACGTACACCCGCTGCTGTCATCGCCGTCACTTCAGACGCGACTTCCGCTCGAATTTCGCCAGCGATCTTGTTACCGTCCAGAATAATCGCAGCCATCAATCCTCATTTCTGCAGGGACAAATCGTATCCTAACCCAGCACGATCTAACTCTTTATGACCGGAAACTTCGTCGTTCCCACCTTTCCCACGTTCGCTTCCGCAAATTCGCGAACTCGCTCCAACGAAGCTTGCAGCTCCGCCTGGAGTCTTTCTTTCTCGGAATCATCCGCGTCCGGCGGAACCGGCATCTTGCGACTCACCCGCATCAGCGCCTTTGAAAACGGCTTCGGAATCATCGACCGATCCCACGTATTCAGAATCCAGGCCTTCTCAAGCGCAATATGAAACACCGCCATGGGCACACCGGTCGCACGCGCCAGCAGCACCGGCCCCGGCTTGGCGACGAATCGCGGACCGCGCGGGCCGTCGATAGTAAATGCAACCGTCCAGCCTTGCTCAAGTTCCCGGCGCATGCCCAGCAAAGCACGCACAGCTCCTCGGCTCTTCGATCCGCGCACCTTCACAAAACCAAATTTCCGCATAATGCGGCCCATCCATTCCCCATCAAAACTATCGCTGCTCATGACCCTGATCTGTAGATTTCGCCAGAGATACATCGAGGGCAGGATGCAGCTATGCCAAAATGCATAAACTATGGGACGCGTCTCGAGAGTCGGCGGCGCCCCATCTTCATACGACGCCGAAAAACGCAGCGTCGGGCCAATCAGCCGGACCACCAGAACTCCCGTCCACGTGATCAGCCAGAGCAAGAATCTCTGCCACAAGGTATAAGGACGGCTCCGCGCGGAAGCCCCACTGGAAACCGGCGACGTAGTCACTGCACTCACTCCGATATTGTAACGTGTGGGGCGGACACTCCTGTCCACCGCCGTTAACTTGAGAAGACCGTGCAGGTGGGCGACCCCTCCGCTGGTGACGAAGAATGCCCGGCTTCGCCGCATGAATGGATTGGATTGAAAAACTATGGCAATCCAAACCCTCATCGAAAACCGTAATATTGAAAGGAGCACAACCTGTCTAGGTACTCCACGATCTCCTCTGGTAGCACGAAAGCGGAAAACGTAATATGGTTGGGATCAAGATCGTCGTTTTCGTCCTGCTTCTCATGCCCTGCCTTGCGCAGGAGATCGTGCTGAAGGGCCGAGTCATCGATCCCGAGGGAAACCCTCTGCCAGACGCCTCGATCCAACTCATGGAGCACAAGCAAGTCCTGTCTCAGACTGCGTCGGGGGCTGATGGAAAGTTTCTGGTGAAGGTCATGTCGGCCGGCGAATTCATCATCGAAGCCGAATTTTCCGGATTCCGCCCGTTCAGCCGCCCGATTACCGTTCACCCCGATAGCAATTCCCCCATCGACATTCAATTGACCGAGCTCGCTTCGCGGATCGAGACCGTCACCGTCACCGCCGACGTAAACCAATCCGACGTGCTTTCACCCGACCCTGGAGAGAAGGTTTTCGTTCGGCAGGATTTGCTTGACGCCAACCCCGGTCGCCCCGGAGCGCCCGTGTCCATCCCCGGATATCCCATTGAAACCGCATCCAGCGGCATCAAAGCGCCCCAATACTTTGCGCCCGGGGTCGCCGGTGATCACGGCGAACCCATCGCCCAGTACATCGCGGTAGGCACCTATCTCGTGCCCAACAACTTGTCTGCGAATGCGCACGGCAATGGCTATGCAGACCCCAACATCTTTATTCCCGAAGTGCTGGAGAGCGTTCAGATCGATGGCGGAGCATTCAACGCTCGCGAAGGAAATCACTCCGTCGACCTGGCCGCGACTTACGGGCTGCGCTCGCGCCTGGATCCATTTATTACGGTTACGGGAGACTACCGCGATCTCGATGTGGTTGCCGGAGTGAGCCCCAGCCCCCAATCGTGGATGGCGTTCTCCGCTTCTTATGGCAATGGATTCCTCGATCGGCTGGAACATCGTCAGCAATATAAATTCAATGGTGAGCGAATGTTCCAGGTCGGCCAGCACCGGCTCACTCTGTTTGGCATCGGGTATTACGGTTTTTCCTATCTTCCGGGGCTGGTCCCGATCCTCTCCACGAATTCCGCCGATGCTCATGTGATCAACTATGGAGACACCATCGATCCCCGTCAGAAAGACCAGACCCACACCGCGCTCGTCGCCCTGAACGATGTCTGGCAACTCACTGGAAGCCAGCAACTGCAGCTATCCGGCTTCTTTCGTACCTATAATCTTTCCCTGTTTTCGGATTTCGGACAGGGCCTCATCCGCCAAAGCGAGTTCCGCACGGTTGCCGGTGCGAACGCAAACTATCTGAATAGAATTTCCGAATATCTTTCGTTGCTGGGAGGGTTTGACTACGTACGCGAAGCCCCGCGACGCGACGATCTCGACCACTACGGATTCTTCAATCCCAGCAATCCCACTTACTACGGTCCGTTCATTCCCGTCGATTCCAGTAACATCACGATAGGAACAGTGGCGCCGTACATTGCCATCCAGGGCCCGCTGAGCCGTTACTTCCGCTATTATCTCGGCTGGCGCCGCGATGAAATTAATTTTGATAACCAGGATCTTTTGCGCTCACAGAATTCATTTCAACAATGGGTGGGCGTGAATTCGCCGAAAGCGACAGTTTCTTTTCTTCCCGGTGATTCGTGGTACGCTCCCCTCATTTCTTTCAGCTTCGGCCAGGCTTTCTTTACCGAAGATCCGCGCATCGGCGGGGGAACTACCGCGGGCACTCCCGTGGCTACGGCGCGTGCATATCAACTTGTTGCCAGCAAGACCATCCACAAGACGGACGTGCGACTCACTCTGGGCCACGTGACCAACAGCCAACAACTCGCCAAAATCGATCCCGACACTGGACTGCCGTTTGACGAAGGGCCCAGCCGCCTTCGATTCATGACGTTCACCGTGCGTCGGAACTTTCGCGTGGCCTCGTTGTTGGCAACCTTCTCCAAGGCCGACGCGAGAGACCTCAACACTGGACAACCCACACCCGAAGCGCCCCGCACCATCTTCGATTTGCTGGGAACGATTCAGAAGCTCCCCTTCGGTTTACAGGCCCGAGGGGAATTCGAATATGTCGGCACCAAGCCTCTAGGCACAGGATGCCTGCCCGTCTTGATTAGCGAGTGTACGGGCACTCCGGTGAAAGAATTTCGCGGCGCTCTCGTGCGCCCTTTTCTGAATGACCGCCTGACTGCCGGTGTGAATTTTATCATCGCCAGCGGCTACACCGGCCAGACCACGGAAAATTTCTACCCCTCCGACATTCAGGAGGTTGTCGGAGTTCGCATTCCATCGTATGCCAGCGCGACCCTCACTTACAGGTTCGGACGCACTGGCGCACCCTAGCGCTTATGGTTTCTCTATCGTGAAATCGACGCTGCAGCCCAAACTGAATCACTTGTTCGACGATGCTGCCGGTAATCTTCGCGCCAGGATCGTCGCAATTTATGCCATCTTGTTCGGGTTCAACATCGCCGCATGGCTCTGGGCCAGCATCGCCTTCCACCATTACCCGGTTCTGTTGGGGACGGCGCTTCTCGCTTACAGCTTTGGCCTGCGCCACGCCGTCGATGCCGACCACATCGCCGCCATCGACAACGTAACCCGCAAATTAATGCAGGATGGAAAGCGGCCGGTTGCGGTCGGCTTCATGTTCTCACTAGGGCATTCGACTGTCGTTGTCCTTGGTTCGGCAGCGATTGCGGGAGCGGCTCTCGCCCTTCAACATCGCATCGACGCTTTTAGAAACGTTGCCGGAGTTATCGGCACGTTGGTCTCTGCGTTTTTTCTGTTCGCCATCGCGCTCGTCAATCTGATTGTTCTGCGATCCATCTACCGCACCTTCGTACGAGTCCGCCGCGGTGAGCCTTACGTTGAAGAGGATCTCGATCTCCTCCTCGGCAGTCGAGGTCTTCTCTCGCGGGTGTTTCACCCCATGTTCAACATGATCACTCGCAGCTGGCACATGTATCCCCTGGGTGTGTTGTTTGGCTTGGGATTTGATACTGCAACCGAGATTGGTCTACTGGGCGTTTCCGCTACCGAAGCATCGAAGGGCCTGTCGTTTTGGTCGGTCCTCGTGTTTCCAATACTCTTTGCGGCAGGAATGTCGCTCATCGATACCACAGACAACATCCTCATGTTGGGCGCCTACGGGTGGGCCTTCGTAAAGCCAATTCGCAAGCTCTACTACAACATCACCATCACCTGCATTTCCGTAATCGTTGCGCTCGTCGTCGGAGGCATCGAGGCTCTCGGACTCCTGGCCGGGCAATTTCACCTGAAAGGAAGGTTCTGGGACGGAATCAGCAGTCTTAACGATCATTTCGGCACACTCGGATATTTCATCGTGGGCCTTTTTGCATTGAGTTGGATTGTTTCGATCGCAGTATACAAGTGGCGCCGATTTGACGAGTTCGAAGTGAGTGCCTAAGCTATTTTTTCAACTCCGCGGGCCAGTTTACGATCAGAAAAAGCGGAGCCGCGCCTTCCTCTTCCGCCAGGTTTACCAGAAAGCGTTGACCGTCCGCCGAAACGTCATAAGGCACTCCGATTCCGGGCATGCTGGCGTGGAACAGACGCTGCGGAGTGCCCACCTCAATTTCCGAACCCTTGAACGTCAACGGGCAACTGAAAAAGTCGTCGTTCAGATTGTTGAAGAACACTTCTTTTCCACTTCCGCTCCATCTGGGATATGACGCACCACCGCTCGACACTTTCCATTTCCCTTTACCCTCCGGGAATGTCGTGATATAGAGCTCGTTTTGTCCGGACTCGTCGGAGATGTACGCAACCAGGCGGCCGTCGGGCGAAATTCGATACCCATAAATATTGGATCTCTGCGAGGGCGGCTGCACCACCGCAACCGGCTGAGCATCTCCCGCAACCGGCACTGCCCACAGCGACAGCATTTTCTCGCCCATGCCAAGAATGTAGGTCAGGTACTTTCCGTCCGGCGACCATCCTGGATAATGGTACGAACGAGGCGTGCTGACTAGAGTCTTCTCCGTTCCGCTGCCATCCGCCGCTCTACTGCGAATTTCGACCAGGCCTCCGCCTTGGCCCGGGGTCACTGCGAATGCCAGTGTCTTGCTGTCGGGCGACCATGCCGGGTACTGAACTGTTTCCTCGAACGTGATACGGGTTTTGGTTTTGCGCTCCAGATCAAGCACCCATATGTCCGTAGCAGGATTTCCCGCGACAAACGCAACCCGCTTGCCATCAGGCGAGAGAGTCACATCGAACAACCCATTTTCGCGCGGACCGGCGTCACCAATTTGTTTTCCTGACCGGTCAAACCATACCAGGCGTGTTCCCGCAGCGGCGGCGCTCCCAGTCTGGTACACCATGAGCCCGTTCTGCGATACCGCGAAAATACTGCGCCACACTCCCGAGTCGTAGCGGACATTGCTAATCAGAGGCACAGGCGAGCCCGACAACTTGCCCGCCGTTAGATCGAATGGCTGCGCCACCAGCGCCCGGTTCGCATGATAAAGCAGATGGCCTGACGCGTATTGCGCCCCCGAATCCGACGCGACCACCATGTGGCTCTGAGTACTGTCGACCGACCCAAAGTAGATTCCGTCATATTCAGGATTTCCTGCCGTATGGCTGGTCGCCAGAAAAATAAAATGTTTCCCGTCCGGAAGAAACCATGGCCAACGATGGGTGGTGTGCTTTTCTTTATCCAGCACGGTGGCCGGGGCCGCCGTGCCGCCCTGTGCGCTCACTTTCAAGAGCGCGTCCCGGAAGTCCGGACTGAACACGATCACGTCATCCGCGCTCCACGTGCCACCACGCGGATTCGGAGCATCGGCGATAACCGAGACTGGTCCTCCCGACACGGCGATCTTGTTCAACTTCCCGTAGGCGAAGAATCCGACGTACCGACCATCCGGCGACCAGAAGGGATGGATCGCACCCTGAGTGCCTTCGAGTTGTTGCACCGTATCACTTTCGAGCGACCGTACCCAAAGGGATTGGGCATTCGCCGAATGAGCGACAAACGCAATCTTGTCACCCTGGGGTGACAGCACCGGCATACCGCCGTTGTCTCCGGTGGCGTCGAACGAGAACTTGTCCGGCGGCGGTATTTCGGCGTGAAGAGCCTTTCCACTTTCGCCGTGTTTCGCCCACCAAAA
>Ga0210402_10004763_pt1 | contig 12297 bp, 13 predicted proteins | sample IncBWC7MmetaG_FD_161055 | JGI IMG/M metagenome (GOLD analysis project Ga0210402, IMG submission 161055) | Forest soil microbial communities from Barre Woods Harvard Forest LTER site, Petersham, Massachusetts, United States - Inc-BW-C-7-M | ecosystem: Environmental > Terrestrial > Soil >...
CGGCCGCCGCACGACGCATGCATTGTCCTGCAGCACCAATGTCAGAGCCTGACAGAGCCGTCACAAGCAGGAGATAGCGGTGTCACTCGATATTGCACGATTGATCGCGTTCAGCGGAATCTCGGCGACGGAATTGCAGATTGCGGTGGCGACGTCGAACGTCACGAACGCCGACACCCCGGGCTATACGCAGAAGAACGCCAACCAGGAGAGCCTTGTCACCGGCGGGATCGGCACCGGCGTCTCCATTACAGGCATCACCAGCAATGTCGACAAGCTGCTGCTGAAATCCCTGATCGGCGCCACCTCGGATCTCGGCTCCGCGGACGCCGTCAACAGCTACATGACCGAGCTCCAGCAGCTCTATGGCACCGCCAGCAGTTCTGGCACTGCGACGACCGGTACCTCGCTTGCGAACACACTGGCGTCGTTCGAGTCGGCACTGACTTCCCTGGCCGGCACGCCGAGCAGCGTCTCGCTGCAGGCGATCGCCGTCAGCGCGCTCGACGATGTGGCGTCGCAACTGCGGGAGACCTCGAACGGCGTTCAGAATCTGCGCGCCAATGCCGACCAGGATATTTCATCGGCGGTGGACAATATCAACAACGACCTGCAGCAGATCTCCGATCTGAACGTGCAGATCAAGCAGGAAGCGGCGTCCGGGCAGTCAACGGCGGACCTCGAAGACAAGCGCAACAGCGCGCTGCAGGATCTCTCTTCGCTGATGAATGTGAGTTATTTCACGAATGCGAACGGCGATCTCCAGGTCTTTACCGCGTCGGGCCAGGCACTGGTCGACACCATGGCGCGCGTCCTTCTCCGCCATCGCCAAGATCGAAAGTCTCAATCTGGCAAGCTTTCTGAGATAGGCGGATCAGGCTGTCTCGCCGCCATGTCTGGGCGGCGCGGGACGTGTGCTTTCTCCATGCCTATTTCTTCGCGCAGATCCTGACACGGACGAACGCACGCACTGGGCCGTCGCAGTCGTCAATTTCATGAACTATGAGGGCTGGGAATGGAGTAAGATTGCCGCCGGCGGATCGCTGGTGATGGCACCGGTCCTGATCTTTTCGCTCGCGGTGCGGCGTTATCTGGTGAGTGGACTGACGGCGGGCGCCGTGAAGGGGGAGCCATACAACCTCCGACCGGCGCACCGCGGGCTTGTCTTCATCCTAGATCCTGACGTATCCGATCACGTGTTCTGAAGGGGGAGACATGAGCGGGGAGCGTCACACGCTGCGCAGCGGCGGGATCGAGGCGATCATCAAGGCGCATGGCGCGGAACTGTGTTCGCTGAAAGACGCGCGAGGGATTGGACAAGGGATTGAACTGATCTGGCAGGCGGGGACGGCATGGCCGCGCCATGCGCCGCTGTTGTTTCCGATTGTTGGTCGCTTGAAGAACGATCAGCTTCGGCATCGGGGCACGGCCTATCCGATGACGCAGCACGGTTTTGCCAGGGATCAACTCTTTGAATGGGGCGAGCGTGATGCGGCCGCCTGTTCGCTCACCCTGCGCGACAGCGCGGTGACGCGCGCGCATTATCCTTTCGTGTTCCGGCTCGCGGTCACCTATCGTCTGCGGGGAGCCGACCTGGATGTGACGCTCGCCATCGCCAATACCGGCGACGAGATGCTGCCGGCATCGATCGGGGCTCACCCCGCGTTCAACTGGCCGCTGGTCGAAGGCCTGGCGAAGGAGAGCTATCGCCTGACATTCTCCGACCAGGAACCGGAGCCGATCAGGCGGTTGAAGGACGGGCTGATGCGCGCCAAGGCGGAGCCGTCGCCGATCCGCGGCAAAACGCTCGCGCTGTCGGAACGGCTGTTCGACGACGATGCGATCATTCTCGAACGTCTCGCCAGCAGGTCCGTCCGCCTGGACGCGGATCGCGGACCGTCGCTCGATGTGTCCTGGATCGGATTTCGGGAGCTGGGAATCTGGTCGAAGCCTGGCGGGGCGCCATTTCTTTGCATCGAGCCATGGCGCGGCTTTGCCAGCCCATCCGATTTCGACGGCGAATTTGCCGATAAGCCCGGCGTCATGCAGATTGCGCCAGGCGCAAGCCAGGTTCTGAACTATCGGATCGGTATTCGCTGAAGATGCGGCGCGCATCGCAATCAGCCCATTAGAGCGTTTTCGAGCGAAGTGGGTACCGGTTCGAAGAAAACGCGTCAAAACAAGAGACTAGAGCCTCCGTTCCGATTCAATCGGAACGGAAGGCTCCAGAAATCCGCTTGCGAGAATGCGGTCTTCCTTTGAAGGTCATGCATTGCGCATTGACGGCGGCGGCGCGGTCGATTCGCGGACGATCAGCGCATAATCGACCTCGTGGTGGATGATGGTCTGTTCGCCCGCGAGATGGCGGACCAGAAACTCGCCGGCCCGCTGCCAGGTCGATGCCGTGGGCACCTGGATCGTCGTCAGGCTTGGCCGCAGGTGCCGGCTCCAGTCGAGATCGTCGAAGCCGACCACCGACAGATCATGGGGCACCGAGAAGCCGCTGCGTTCGGCTTCCAGAAGAACGCCGTAAGCGATGACATCGTTGCCGCAGACGACCGCAGTGGGCCGGTCCTCCAGGTTGAGAAGATAGCGCGCGGCCTCGCGCGCATCGTCCAGCGTATACGGCACTTCGACATGCCACTCCGGCCTGATCTCGATCTTGTTCTCGGCAAACGCACGGCGGAAGCCCGCGACACGGGCGCTCGCACGGTCATTGTTGCGCTGCAAGGCCGATACGATGCCGATTTTCCTGTGCCCGAGATCGATCGCATGCAGAGCGGCGCGATGGGCGGCGGCCTCATTGTTCGTGCCGACGCAAGGGTAGGGGCGATCGGGCTGGTAAATCCCGACATTGATGAAAGGCACCGCGTTATCGGCCAGCAGCTTGCGAAGCGCGTCGTGGTGACAATCGCCACGCAGCACCAGGCCATCCACGCCTCGGCCGATCAGGTTGCGCGCCTGCTGCAATTCGGCATCGAGGTCGTAGCCGCTGGTCGTTAGGAACAGCATGTAGCCAACCGAGGACAAGTATTTCTGCAACGCTCCGATGCCGCGTGCGAACATCGTGTTGTCGATGGTCGGAACGATGGCGCCCAGCGTGCGCGAGCGGCGCGTCGATAGCGAGCGGGCCGGCGCGTGCGGGATGTAGCCCGTCGATTCGATCGCTTGCGCGACACGCGCCCGCAGTTCGGCGCGGACCAGATCGGGATTGTTGAGCGTGCGCGAGACCGTGGCGATCGAAACGCCGGCATGCGCCGCAACAGCGCGGATCCCGTGCTTGGAAGTTCGATCAGCGGCGGTGCTCATGTTGCGGTTTATGTAACGTTACACATCGTCGTGGAGCGATTCCTCTCCTTATTTCTAGCAGTGACTGCTGCAATAAAGAAGGCGCATTACAGACTTGGCGCGCGATGAAGATGATTGAATTTGAAACCGTTTTCACACAGGCTTACGAAACAGGCTTACGAAACAGGCTTGCGAAACAGGCTTACGAAACAGGCTTACGAAACAGAGGTTCGCTGAAGCACTGGATTTACCAAGCCGGACGCGTGCAAGGCAGAATGGGCGCGCGCCCGATCAGGGAGGAGTGCAATGAGAGCCATAATGAGAGCCATGGCCTCAATAGCGCGGCTCGCGCTTTCGGTGTTCGCGGCGGGTCTGGCCGTGTCGGCGGCGAACGCGGCAGAGTTCGATTGGAAGAAATTCCAGGGCAAGACCCTCACTTTTCTCGCGAACAACAATCCAATCTCGCAGGCGCTGCTGACGCACAAGGCCGATTTCGAGAAGCTCACCGGCATCACGCTCAAGGTCGACGGCTACCAGGAACAACAGATGCGGCAGCGTCTGGCGACCGTCATGAACGCGCATAGCGACGAGGTCGATGTCTTCATGACGCTGCCCTCGCGCGAAGGGCAGCAATTCGCCGCAGCCAGCTGGTATGCCGATTTGACGCCGATGACGAAGGCCGAGGTCGCACCCGACTACGACTCGGCGGGCTTCAGCCAGGCGCTGCTGAAGGCGGGAACATTTGACGGCAAGCTGACGAGCATGCCGATGAATATCGAGGGGCCGATCCTCTATTATCGCACCGACATCTTCAACAAATGCGGTCTTGATCAGCCGGCAAGCATCAAGGACGTCGAGGCCGCGGCGAAGAAGCTCAAGACCTGCGACAGCAACGTCACACCCTTCGTCTCGCGCGGCCTGAAAGCGGCGCTTCCGTACACATTCAGCAACATGCTGCACAATATCGGCGGCAGCTACATGGCGAAGGGCAAATCCAACCTCTGCTCGCCGAAGGGCAAGGAAGCACTGGAGACGTATAGCCGGCTGCTGCGCGACTATGGTCCGCCCGGTGTCGTCAATTACAGCTTCTATCAGATCTCCGCGCTCTATCGCAGCGGCCGCGCGGCGATGGCGTTCGAGTCATCGAACGAATTGCGCACGGTGATGGAAGGCGGCGAGCGTCTGAAGGATACCGCGCTGATCCCATTCCCCGCGGGCGAAGCGGGACAGGTGCCGACCGCGATTGGCTGGGGCATGGCGATCTCCGCCTATAGCAAGCAGCCTGATGCCGCCTGGTATTTCGTGCAATGGGCGACGAGCCCGGCCGTGCAGAAGATGATGGCTGTGCAAGGTATCGCACCGCCGCGGTCCTCTGTTGCCAGCGATCCCGAATATCGCAAATGGATCGACGAAGAGCCGGTGCGGAAACAGTGGCAGGCCGCGCTCGACGTGCTGGCGGCAAAGGGCTCCTCGGAGGTCGGCTACCCCATCGTCGCCAATCCGGAATCGCGCGAGTTCATCGGGCAGGCGGTGCAGGATTTGATTCTGGGCCAGAAGCCGGTCGATCAGGCCTGCGCAGATGCAGACAAAGGCCTCGATGCGCTGATTGCGCAGAAGTAGGGATTGCAGCACCATCGGCCGCGTCGGTGATGCGACCGATGGCATGAGGTTTGGAACCGAGAATGCCCGGCACGGCCGACACATCAACGCAAGACCGGCAAAGTTTCGAGCTGAGCGCGCTGTCGGCGCCGGCCGTCGCGTTCACGGTCGGCATGATCGCGTTTCCTTTTGCCTATACCATCTGGCTGTCGTTTCAGAGCTTTTCGTCGACGGGCAAGCAGTCCTTCGCGGGCCTTGCCAATTACGCCAAGCTCGTCACCGACAACGAGTTCTGGCATGGTCTCTGGGTGACGATTGCCCTTTATGTGCTGTCGCTCGTTCTGCAGCTCGTGCTCGGCGTCTGGCTTGCGTTGGTCCTGTTCCATGCCAAGCGACTGCCGGGCATCGTGCGGTCGCTGTTCATCTCGCCATTCATGATGCCGCCGGTGGTCGCCGGCATGATGTGGCTCGTCATTCTGGATCCTTCGCTCGGTGCCGCCAACTACATCCTGACGTCGCTCGGCCTGCCGCCATCGGACTGGCTGGCCTCGCCGACCTGGGTCATTCCGACCGTCGCCCTGATCGACACCTGGCAATGGACGCCCTATGTCGCGCTGATCGTGCTGGGCGGCCTGCAATCGCTGCCGCCGAGCGTCTACGAGGCCGCGCAGATCGACGGCGCATCGGCGTTGAGAACGTTCCGGCGCATCACGCTGCCGCTGTTGCTGCCGACCATCGTCACCGCAACGATCCTGCGCAGCGTCGATCTGCTGCGCTTCTTCGACATCATCTACATCACCACGCAGGGCGGTCCGGGCAACGCGTCGAACACGCTCAACATCTATGGGTTCCGGGTCGGATTCGAATTCTTCAATATCGGCTACGCCAGTGCGCTGATGCTGACCTTGACGGCCATCGTGTTCGGCGTGGTGCTGGCCTTCAACCGCCTGCGCGGCGCGGTCGCGTGGTGAGGGCGAGGCAATGACTGGCGCGCCAATCGACGACGTCTGGGTCCGCAGGCTGAACACGCTGCAGCTCGTCATCGCCGGACTCATCATCATGACGCCGGTCGCGTGGATGGTGCTGTCCTCGTTCAAGCCGTCGTTCGAGGTCACGGCCTATCCGCCGACACTCGTGTTTTCGCCGACGGCCGAAAACTACTCGCAACTGATCAGGACGACGCCGTTCTTTTCCTATGCGATCAACAGCCTGATCGTCACGTTCGGATCGGCAGGTCTTGGGCTGCTGTTCGGCATCCCCGCGGCGTTCGCGATTTCCTGGACGCGGATTTCCTGGCCGGCGGTCCTGACGCTCGCGGCGCGGATGGCGCCGGGGACGCTGTTCCTGCTGCCCTGGTACGTGATGTTCCGGCAGGCCGGTCTGATCGGCTCCTACACCGCGCTGATCCTGAGCCATGCGGTGATCACACTGCCGATCGTGATCTGGGTGTTGCTGCCGTCGTTCGACAGCGTTCCCCGCAGCGTGTTGGAGGCGGCGCAGGTCGATGGCTGCAGCGTTTCGCGAATCCTCTGGCGCGTCGCGCTGCCTTTGGTCGCCTCCGGCATCGCGGTCGCGGCGATCCTCGCCTTCGTGTTCTCATGGAACTACTTTCTGTTTGCGCTGGTGCTGTCGAACGGTGACACCAAGACGCTGATTGCTGCGGCCTTCAATTTCGTCGGCGAAGGCTCGACGCAATGGGGCGTGCTGATGGCGGCGGCGACGCTGATTGCGCTGCCGCCGCTCATTCTGGCGGCGCTGGTGCAGCGCTGGCTGGTGTCGGGGCTGACGCTCGGCGCGGTGAAAGGCTAGGCGAATGACTGTGCTGTCCAATTTCATCATGCAGGCCGCCATCTTCCACGGCGATCAGCGCATCACGATCGAGCGCGTGGCCATGCCGGCGGCCGCTAGCGGCGAGGTGATGGTTCGCGTCGTGCGCACCGCGTTATGCGGCTCGGATTTCAAGCTCTGGCACAAGCGCGCCGAGTTTACCGCAGGGCATGAAATTTTCGGCGTGGTCGAGCAGCCCGGACATCCCATGCATGGCAAGCGCTGCGCGGTCTACATTCCCCTGCATTGCGACCGCTGTGCCGCATGCCGCCGCGGCGACACCCAGATGTGTCTGGAGATTTCCAGCCTGATCGGCTGGAACAGGCCGGGCGGCTACGCCGAATACGTGCCGGTGCCGGAAAATTGCCTGCTGCCGGTGCCCGACGACGTCGAGGATAGCCTCGCGCCGCTTCTGCTCGACGTGATCGGCACCTCCGGCCATGCGGTACGATTCGTGAGCCGCATCGTGCCGCCGCAGGATGCTGGACCGGTGCTCGTCACGGGCGCCGGTCCCGTTGGGCTTGGTGTCGTGCTGGCGCTGAAGAGCATGGGCTATGACGACATCGGCGTTGCCGATCCGAACGCGGCGCGGCTCAGAATCGCGCAGTCTTTCGGCGCCAAGGCGCATCCGGTCGGCGACGCGTCGCAGCGCTTCGGCCTGATCGTCGAATGCTCCGGCGCCCATGCGGCGCGCAATCTCGGCATCGAGCTGGTGCTGCCGCGCGGCGCACTGGTGTTGATCGGCGAGAACGCCGCGCCATGGACGATCGAGGAAGGCAAGGTGTTCCGCCGCAAGGATTTCTACATCATCCGCACCTTCTATTTCCCGATTGGCGACTTCGCGCCCAATATTGACCTCTTGCGCCGCTACAAGGAGAAATATCGCGTGCTCGTCGATGGCGAGTTCGGTCTGCCGGAGCTGCCGCGCAACTTCGCGCGCTTTGCCGGCGGCGAATTGATCAAGCCTGTATTGGCGTTTGATTAGGGCGATCATGGCTTCGATCACGATCCGCAATCTCGTCAAGCGCTTTGGCGGCTTCACCGTCATTCCCGATCTCAACCTTGAGATCAGGGATCACGAATTCGTCGTGTTCGTCGGCCCGTCGGGTTGCGGCAAGTCGACATTGCTGCGGATCATCGCGGGGTTGGAGCCGATCACGGCCGGCGAGCTCTTTATCGGACGGGATCGCGTCAACGGCGTTCCGGCGGCACAGCGCGACATCGCGATGGTGTTCCAGGACTATGCGCTCTATCCGCATATGCGTGTCTACGACAACATGTCGTTTGCGCTGGAATTGCGCGGCTTGCCGAAGGCCGAGATCGCGGAACGGGTCAGGCGCGCCGCGGCGATGCTGCACATCGAACCCTATCTCGACCGCAAGCCGAAGGAGCTCTCCGGTGGCCAGCGCCAGCGTGTCGCGATGGGACGCGCGATCGTGCGCGATCCTAAGGTATTCCTGTTCGACGAGCCGCTCTCCAATCTGGATGCCAAGCTGCGGGCGCAGGTGAGGGCGGAGATCAAGGTGCTGTCGCAAGCGCTCAGGACCACGATGATCTTCGTGACCCACGACCAGATCGAGGCCATGACCATGGCCGACCGTATCGTCGTGCTGAAGAGCGGCACAGTGCAGCAATACGATACGCCTGAGGCGGTCTATGAGCGGCCGTCGAACCAGTTCGTCGCCGGCTTCATCGGTTCGCCGACGATGAATTTCTTCCCGGTGGAGGCGCGCGGAGGGAGGTTTGCGTTCTCGCACGATGGCGCGGCCGTGGCGCTCGATGAAATGAGCCGGGTCTTGCTGCAGCGAGCCGGAAAGGCCGTGCTCGGGGTACGGCCCGAACATTTCTCGGTTACGGCGGATGCATCGGACGGAATCGGAGTCGTCGTGAAGCTGGTCGAGCCGCTCGGCTCAGATACGCTTATCCATTTCGATCTTGCGGGCGCCTCCGCCATTGCGCGGATCGATCCGGCGCTGCGGCCCAAGGTTGGCGACCGGCTGTCCTTGCGCCCGCAGCCGGGAAGGATGCATCTGTTCGACGCCGAAAACGGCCAGGTGCTGCAGTGAAGGATCGCAAGCCGACAGGCGAGACGAGTATAGCGTCCGAGCTTGCCTCGCGTGCGCAAGGCATCCGCGTGATCTGCCTTGGACTTTCCGCACTCGATCAGGTCTGGCGCGTTGAGGGGCTGTTTGCCGGCGGCAGCGAAAAGATCAGGGGTCTCGACTATGCGACGGTCGGCGGCGGCATGGCGGCGAACGCGGCCGTCGCGGTGGCGCGGCTCGGCGGCGCCACTGCCTTCTGGGGACGTGGCGGTGATGATACCGCGGGTCGCGAAATGCGCGCGGCGCTTTCCGGTGAAGGCATCGACGTCAGGCATTTTCGCCTGTTCCCAGACGGACGATCGTCCGTTTCGGGCATTATCGTCGACCGCTCCGGCGAGTGGCAGATCGCGAATTTTCGCGGCCAGTTCCCGGTCGAGCCGGATTGGCTGCCGCTCGACGAGCTGGCCGGCGTATCCGCCGTGCTCGCCGATCCGCGCTGGCCCGAGGGCGCGGCTGCGCTGTTCGAGAAGGCGCGGTCGCTGGGCATCCCAGCGGTGCTCGACGGCGAGGTGTCGGAGGCCAGCGTCTTCGAGCAGTTGCTGCCGCTGACCGATCACGCGGTGTTCTCCGAGCCTGCGCTCACAGGCTTCGCGGGCTCGGCAAGCGGCGAGGCGCTCGCGACGGCCGCGCGGTTCAATTGTCGAATTGTCGCGGTGACGCGGGGTCGTGAGGGCGTGAGCTGGTACGAAGATGGCCAACTGAAAAACCTCGCGGCCTATCCCGTCGATGTCATCGACACCACGGGCGCCGGCGACGTCTTTCACGGCGCTTATGCGTTTGCGATCGGTGCCGGACTGACCGTTCGTGACGCCATGTCGTTTGCCTCCGTCGCGGCGGCGCTGAAATGCATGCGGCCGGGCGGCCGCGCCGGCATTCCATCCATTGATGATTGTGTTGCATTCATGAGGAAATAAATAATGAGAATGATTGGAAAGAATCGGGGCCTGGCGCGCCTTGCCGACGCGGATGGCCATTTCTGCATGGTCGCGCTCGATCAGCGGCCGCCGCTGTTCGAAGCGATCGCGCAGGCGAAAGGGATTGCGAAGGAGCAGGTCGAGTATTCCGATGTGACCGCCATCAAGCGGCTGCTGGTCGAATTGACCAAGGCAAAGGCCAAGGCCTGGACCGCACATTTCCCGGCATTCGGCGACATCAGGCGGGAAGGCGACTTCGCGCGGGCCTATTGACGGCGCGCGGGGTCCTTGCGGCCTCTCTTGAACGGGGCAAGCGCTACCCGTCGGTATCGGCCTTCTCCTTGGCCGATTGCGCGATCATGCTGAGCGCGGCTTCCGCGGCCGCCCTGACATGATCGACGCAGCAGCGCTCGGCGAGATCGGGGTCGCCATTCTGGATCGCGCGCCAGATCGCGGTCACCTCGCGCAGGCTCTTGTTGATCCGCTTGGGCTGCGACATCGAGGTGATGCGCAAGAGCGTGATGCGGTCATGCAGCGGCTTGAGCATCCGCTCGATGAACGCATTCTGGCAACCGCCGATCAGCGCGGCATAGAACGCCGTCTTGGCCTCGAGCGTTGCCGTGAAGTCGGACTTGACGGCTGCGGCTTTCAACCGTGTGAGCGCATCGCCGATCCGGCGCACCACGGCTGGATCGTGCAGCCGCGCGCATTCGCGGCCGGCAAAGCCTTCCAGCACCGCGCGCGCCGCATAAAGCTGCTTGGCCTCCTCAAGGCTGATCGTGCTGACAACCGGCCCGCGATGCGGCACGGTATTGACGAGCCCATCGGCCTCCAGCAGCCGAAGGGCCTCGCGGATCGAGGGCCGGCTGACCCCGGTCATTTCACACAGTTCGCGCTCGACCAGACGCTGGCCGGGCTTCAGCGTTCCGGACATGATAGCCTCGCGCAGCTTTTGCGTGACCATCGAGCGGACGGTCGGCACGTCCTCGATCCGGAGCGTGGACCGCAGTTCAGCGCGTTTTTCCATCATCGATCGCCTTCATTTGACGGCCCGTTCGCGATTGGCCGCCAGAATCATCATCTGCGCAATTCGTACTCCCGAGCAGATCGTCATGCGATGGCCCAGCCTCCGTCGATCGGCCGTCATGTCACGGGCTGCCTCGCTGGCCAGGAACACGACGGCCGCGCCGACACCTTCGAGCGAGATGAAGCGGCGGCTCGGTTGGCGCGTGGCAAGATAATCGCTGGTCGCGTCCTCGACCGATTGGCCGGCGCTCGCCGCGGCGGCGGCGATCTTGCCTTCGATGGCCGGTGTCGGCAGCGTGCCGGGACAGAGCGCGTTGCAGGTGATGCCGGTGGTCGCGGTCTCGAGGGCGACGGCGCGCGTGATGCCGAGGATGGCGGTCTTGGTCGTCACATAGTCGATGCGATCGGCAACGGCGCGGGTCGAATAGATCGAGGCCATGTTGATGATGCGGCCCCAGTTGCGCCGCTTCATGGCGGGCAAAGCGAGGCGGATCAGATGAAACGGTGCCGAGAGGTTGACCGCGAGCGCCTCGTCCCATTTCTCGGGCGGAAACCGCTCGACCGGCGCGAAATGCCGGACCACGGCATTGTTCACCAGGATATCGATCGCCCCGAGACGGCCGAGCAATTCGGCCATCATGGTTTCGATCGCTGCGCGCTGCGAGAGATCGGCACCTATGCTCATAGCATCGACGCCGGTACGGGCCTGCAGGCGATCCCTCGTCTCCTTCGGCTCGACCAGATCGTGCAGAACGACATTCGCGCCCACGGCAGCAAGGCTCACCGCCACGGCCTCGCCAAGGCCTGCGCTCGCGCCCGTCACCAGAGCCCATTTGTCCTTCAGCATCGGATCGATCACCGCCCTTATGTTCTTCTCAGCTTTTCGGCCAGAACGGCTCGGCCAGCGACAGCTCCGGCGGGAAGACCGTCACCGGTACGCCGGATTGCCACTGCACGATGGTCATGCCGGCGCCAAGTCGCCGGCCCTTGTCGTCGAATTTGATTTCACCGAGCGGATAATATTTCGAGGGACCGCCATCCATCGTGCGCAAGGCCTCCGCCACGGCGACGCGATCGGCCTTGCCGGCCTTTTCAAGCGCGTCCTTGATCAGCCACATGTCGCCATAGGTCGAGATGGCGTTCTGGGTCATCCAGGGTTCCTTGTAGCGGGTCTTCAATTCGGCGATCAGGGCCTCATGGCCCCTGGCGCCCCAGCTTGCGACACAGGTCAGCACGCCCTGCAACAGCTCGGCGCTGACGGTTTGCAGCATGTCAGGCTCTGCAATCGCGATGCCAAACGAGATGGTCGGCACCTTGCCCTGTCCCATGCCGAACTCGTTCATCTTCTCCAAAAGCAGCTTGGCGTCGGAAATCACGGTCGGCAGGAAGAACAAAAGGTCGGGCTTGGCCGAGCGGATTTTCTGCACCAGCGGTGTGGCGTCGGCGAGCGGCGGGGTGAAGGTCTCATCGGCGACAAGTTGCAGGCCGTTCTCCGCGAGCAGGCCTTCGCGCATCGACGTCGCCGAGGCGATCGAGGCGGC
>Ga0210402_10004764_pt1 | contig 12296 bp, 16 predicted proteins | sample IncBWC7MmetaG_FD_161055 | JGI IMG/M metagenome (GOLD analysis project Ga0210402, IMG submission 161055) | Forest soil microbial communities from Barre Woods Harvard Forest LTER site, Petersham, Massachusetts, United States - Inc-BW-C-7-M | ecosystem: Environmental > Terrestrial > Soil >...
GCGATGAGCGCGTTTCTGCTTTGCGTTCTGCTTTCGGAGGGGTGCCTGAGTGGCCGAAAGGGACGGTTTGCTAAACCGTTGTACGGGTAAAACCGTACCGGGGGTTCGAATCCCCCTCCCTCCGCCAATTCTCCCGTGAGGGAGAAAACTCGTTAACGGCAGAAACGGGCGTCGGGTCGGAATTGAATTCGGCAACGAATTGCCAAGGGTTTTTGAAAGTCAGCGCCAACGATTTTTCCGCCACCCGTAAGTTCGAACCGACTTTTTTGAGGAAATCGCGTTTTTTCTCCTGATTTCCTTCGGCGAGCAAATCTGCCCCGTGTTTAGCCTCCAAAACGAACCGGATGGCCGGTTCGAACCGATTGCGTCGGTTTGCTTCAAACGACTCCAATTTGCCCCGGAGTTCGGCCTTTCGGTTAACCAGAATGTGTTTCTTTGAAACGTATTCTGGTTCGCCGATCTGCTCGGAGAGGCGCATGTCGAGGAGGAGGTCGATTTGCTTCTCGCAGGCCGCAAGAGCGGCCTTGGTCGATGCGAAAGCAACCTCCTCGGCTTGCGCCGAGGTTTCGCGCTCTTTTTCGAGCTCGGCGACCATCGCATCGGCGATAGCGGCTTCAAGGGCCACCTTGCCGATGATCCGGTCAACTTGCTCGGCGATGGCCTCCTCCCGCACGTATTTTTGCGTGCAGGGAGAGACCCGCTTGGTGCATCGGAGGTAATTGTGGCCCTTCTGCGTCTCGGTGGTGATGACGCAGCCGCATTCGCCGCACTGGAAAAGACCGCGATAGAGGTATGGCTTCAATTCGGGCGTCTTGGCCTTGCTCTTGCGCTCCATGACGGCCTGAACCTCGTCGTAGAGGCGTTTCGATATGATCGGCTCATGCTTTCCCTCGAACATCTCGCCGTTGAAACTCATGATGCCGTAGAAAAAGGGATTCTTGAACATCGACTGGTAGTTCGAGACCGACATGCGCTTGCCCGCGCATGAGAGAAGCCCCACCTCATTCATCCGCGCGCGGACTTCATGGAGGGCATAATTGCCGGTGGCATAAAGCTCGAAAGCCTTGCGCACGAGGGAAGCCTTCGCTCCATCAACGGCGATGTGGCGAGCGTTCCGGTCGTTGAAATATCCCACCGGCGGACGATTGGGCCAGACGCCGTTTCGGAGCTTCTGCCGGATGCCGCGCTTGATGTTCTCAGAGAGATTATCGACGTAGTATTTGCTCTGAGAAAACGCCACGTTGAGCATGAATTTGCCGTGAGCCGTGGGCTCGAAGCGGAACGTGGGAAAGCGTAGGTCGCGGATTTTTCCGATATCGACGAGGTAGACGATGCGTCCGCCGTCCACGCTATTCCTTGCGAGGCGGTCAGGGTGCCATGCGAGAATACCCTGTGCCTTTCCCTTCTCGATCTCGGCAAGCATGAGGTTGAACTGTGGCCTGCCCGGTGCCTTTGCCGTGCGGCTCTCCTCAAAAATGCGGCTTACAGTGATGCCCTCACGTTTCGCGGATTCCTGTAGCTCGAAAAGCTGCGCCTGAATCGAGAGGACTTGACGGTTGCTTTCGTCCGTCGATTTGCGGACGTAGATGAAGAAGGTGTCAGGTGAAGATTTCATGCACCCATTATACCATACGCGCCAGAGCGGTCTAGTGCGAAATGGATGAATGAGCGAAAATCTATGCCTGCTTTCGCTTGCTCCAACGGGCCACGACGGCTTTGCGTGCAATCTCTGACCTTTCCTTTGGAGTAAGGAGCGCCATGCGGGCTTTGACCGCCTTGCGGCCAAGCGCGGATCGCTCCTCTGAAGAAAGTTGAGCCATGCGAGCCTTGCCGCCTTTCAATCCGCCGCGCCTTCCCAGGGCGACAGCAGCAGGGTTTTTCCTTTTAACAGGTTTCTTGCGTGAGCGTTCGGGCATGGGATGATGTTGGTAGTATATCAGAATCCCGCGAGCCGAAATGCGATTGATGAATTCGTTCAACGGCCTTTCGTGATACGGCGGTGCGTAAGCAGCGCCGAACTCAGGTGGCGGAAAAATCGTTGGCGCTGACTTTCAAAAACCCTTGGCAATTCGTTGCCGAATTCAATTCCGACCCGACGCCCGTTTCTGCCGTTAACGAGTTTTCTCCCTCACGGGAGAATTGGCGGTGTCTATTGGACAAAGTTCGAACATTTTTCGCCGAAAATCCGTCCGCTTAGGGTATCCCCACACCCTTCCCCACGGCGGGGATAGGCGGGGCTCCCCTGATCGCCATTGGTCTCAATGGTTTAACGCGGCTTTGCCGCGTTATCCACATCCCCGACTTCGGTCGGTTTTTGTTCGCTCGTCGCAGACTCCTCGCTCTCCAAAAACCTCCCTCACCGTCGCTCACGCGACGGCTACTGGTTCTTGCACGGGTTCACACGCGGACGGGTTCGGGTTGTCTGCCTTGCCGAAATGTTCGGCTGTATATATAGCGAAAATGAATTTATATAAATTCATTTTCGTTTGCTATACTAAAACTCATTCCGCACTGACACGAAATCGTTTCCAGTCGCGCCTCTATTACCTTGTCGGCTCGTAACAAACGTATGCCGTCAAAATGAACACCGCTCTTTGAAGAGCGGCGGTGTGCTGGAGTTTTTCTCCGTGGAGTAGAGGCACGAGTGGAATATGATGGAGAAGTAGCTTTTGGGACGCGCGACGCATGGGGACAGGAAGCGCCTGTCTCGCTTTCGTGTGCGGATCGCCGCCAGCACCTCTATGTCATCGGAAAGAGCGGGACGGGAAAGACTACCCTCCTGCGCAATCTGATCCTTCAAGACATCGAGGCGGGTCGCGGAGTGGGCGTCATCGACCCGCACGGCGATCTCGCCGCCGATCTTCTCGACCATATCCCACGGCATCGCATCGAGGACGTGGCGTATTTCGACCCGTCAGACCCGGAGCACGCCGTGGGATTCAATCTTTTGGCGCGGGTGCCGCCTGATCGGCGGCATCTGGTGGCGTCAGGGATAGTCGCCGCATTCAAGGGAATCTTCCCCGAATTCTTCGGCCCGCGTATGGAATACATCTTTTACGCCGCCGTCGCCGCGCTCCTCGAATGCGACAACGTGAGCCTGCTCGGCCTGCAACGGATGCTCACAGACGAGCGGTATAGGGCTTGGGTGGTCAAGCAGGTCAAAGACCCGGTTGTGCGCTCGTTTTGGGAGCGCGAATTCGAGGCGCACGACAAGAAGACGAAGGCGGAGATGGTCTCGCCGATCCTCAACAAGGTCGGCCTGATGCTCATGACGCCGCAGCTTCGGAACATCCTGGGCCAGGTGCGGAGCCGCATAGATGCCCGGTTCATGATGGACAACGGGCGAATCTTCATCGCGAACCTCTCCAAAGGGAAATTGGGCGCGGACAAAGCGAACCTCCTCGGATCGTTCCTTGTCGCCCAATTTCAGCTCGCCGCCATGTCGCGCGCCGACGTGCCGGAGAGCGAGCGCCGGGACTTCTTCTTCTACGTGGACGAATTTCAATCATTCGTCTCGGACTCGTTCTCGGCGATCCTTTCGGAGGCGAGGAAATACCGGCTCTGCCTCACGCTTTCGCATCAATACCTGGGCCAATTGAAGCCGGGCATCCTTGATGCAGTGATGGGCAACGTCGGCTCCGTCCTCGCGTTTCGTGTTGGACATCAAGACGCTGAGTCGCTTGAACAGGCATTCGGCAGAAGCTATACCGCCAGCGCCTTCACCAGCCTCAACAACAGAGAAGTCTATGCGAAGCTCCTCTCAAACGGACAAGACCTTGAACCGTTCTTGGCTCGGACGCTGCCGCCACACGGCACTCGGCATGGTCAGCAGGAAACAATCATTCGCCGGTCACGGGAAAAATACGGAACCAAGCGGCAGGTCATAGAAGAAAGGATTGCACGATGGCTTCGTTCTCCTCGTTAACTGCTCGTGATGAATTCAAAAAGCGTTCGGGAGTAATGAACTTCGATCTGAACGCGCTGCATGTTTCCTGCGGGAATCCTGAGTGCCAAAAGACGGTTCCGAGCGATATGAAATGGCACTGTGGCTATTGCGAGCACCCTAATCGACGGACGGGGCTTTATTCCTTCCTCAACAAATGCCAGGACTGCAAGAAGGAGCCAAAATCTTTTCTTTGCCCGTATTGCCAAGATATAAATTTCTTGGATCGAGAGAAGAACGCATCAAATCCGGCGCGTTTATTTGTCGAAGTTAAAAAGGGGCCGTCGAAAGCGTCCATGCCTCAAGAGAACCCGCGAGCGAAGAAGCGTCGCGAACATTCAGACCTGATTGAAGACATCGATCAGGAAATCGCGGTCGAGAAGCGTAAAGCCGAGCTTGCGCAAATAAAAGCATCGACCGAATCGAAAACGGAAAAGACCGCTCGGGAAAAGCTGAAAGAGATAGTAAAGGCGCGATTGGGTCAGCACACAGATTTGGCATCGATAATTAAAGAACTTCGCAAGGAGGAGGCCGAGAGGTGTGCTGGCGACCCGGAAGGATTGCAGGACGCTAACGATGCGCTCGATTCAATTCGCGAGGAATTAATTTAGATACGCAAATCACAGAAACTCTCAATATAATGCCGTTCGAACTTTATAAAAGCATCTGCGACCTCTTTAAATCCGGGGCTGACCTTAACGAAGGGCTACCAACCGAAATTCGCGAAGCTAACGAGTGCGAGGACGCCGAACATATTGAGCGGATTCGGTCTGAAGTTCGAAAGCATTTTAAGGTCGCTTCCAAGCTCGCGAATTGGCTGACGCTTTTGACCTGCGCGCCTCTTCCGTTTTTCATCCTATATCAAGTTCTTGGGCAACCTAGCAAGATCGTCGCTACTGGATATTCAGTTGTGGTCGCTGTGATCGGTACGCTCGCGGTTTTATTGCTTGGCTCTCTGGTAGGAACCGCCCGATCAATTCATGGATTACCAAATGCCATCTACCGCGAGTTGATGGGGCCGCTGTGGAGGAATCTCGATATTCTTTTCGTCGCGGTCAGCGTTGATTTGTTCGCATACATTTTTCCAGTTTGGAATATATCGACGGCATTTCCTATTCTGATACTTCTGGCTCTCCTATGGCTTTTTGCTCCCTGGACAATCTATGTCGCGCGAAAAGATATGGTGTTTATTAAAGTTCGCATCGGGCAATTGACGCTACTCGTTTTCGCCGCACTGATCTGCGCAGCATCTCCAATACCGATGAAGCATTTTCAATGGGGTGCGCGGCGGGAAATAGTAAATAAACTACGTCCATTCGAGCAGACGGAAATTACTGCTCAGTGGAAGTCACTCGTTTGGTTTACTCAAGAAGGCGCTCCGAATGTCTGGTATTCGTTCAGCGCAGATCGTGGTTATCACCTGTTTTCTGCGCCCGGTCATGACCCTGAAACCAATCAAGAACTTCTGCCGGTCAATGACGGTGTAACGAAAGATTTAATTGCAGGAAAGTTTCGCGAGGAAGAAGGGGCTAAGGAAAGGCAAAGTGAGCTAGAGCAACAGAAACAGTCGGCTGATGCTCAGGCGCAAGCGGCGCGTGATGCCGAAGACAGCCGCGCGAAGCTTATTCGGGAGTATGTTCTCTCCGACAGCGCAAACGCTGGCGTAAAGGAACACTCGGTGGCGTTGATTGTGCTATGCTGGCCGCGTCATCGACGACGCTGCGGTAAGCGAGAGCAACCCCCGTTATCGCCTCCCCTCGCGTCGCGAGCGCAACGGCACCGTCTATGAGTTCCGAAAGACGCTGTTCCTCTACAACGGCTTTCGGATCAAGGCTCCCTGCGACGACCTGATCGTCGTCGAGGGCTTTCCATCCGTCTGGTGGCTCTGCCAGCACGGCCTGCCGCATGTGGTGGCGACGATGGGCTCGGAATGCTCCGAGGCACAGGTTGAACTCATCGTGTCCTTGGTGAAGCCCTCCGGTCGGGTCTGGCTCCTCTCTGACGGAGACAAAGCGGGAGAGCGGTTCGCAGAATCGCTCCTTCGCGAAGTCTCGCCGCATCGCTTTGTGCGATGGATCAGGCTTGGCGAAGGCCGACAGCCGACGGACATGACGGCTCCGCAATTGAAAGCGTGCTTCAAGCTCTGAAGCTCACAGCGACCCTCACGGGTCGCTTTTTTAACTACTCCTCGGGCATCAATTCTTCCCATTTGCACCCGAGCGTGCGGACAAGCCGCATGGCGGTCGTGACGACGATGTTCGTCTGTCCCGCCTCTATCTTCTGGATCATCCGGGGATGTACGTCGATAAGTTCGGCAAGCTTTTCCTGGGTGAGGCCCTTGGCCTTCCTCGCACGCCGCACGAGCTCCCCGAGCGCAAGGAGCGTCTTTTTTGAGGGCTTTCGTTTGGCGTTTGGCACGCACCACTATGGCGTGTTTTGCGATTGACGACCACGTAACGGTGGTGTGCGTTCATCGGACACACCACCATTACGTGTTTTTCACCATGAATTCCCACTTCACCCGACATTTCGCGGCAGGCGCTCTCTCGCTCTGCCTTTTCCTCAGTCTCTGCGGCTGCGCCTCCGTAGATTCCGCATCCGGCACCCAATTGAGTTCGGATAAGATCTCTCAGATCAAAAAAGGCGTCACGACCCGCGCCGAGGTCGAAGCCCTCCTCGGCCCCCCTATGAACGTGACCATGATGCCCGATGGCCGACGGATGATGATGTACACCTACACCGAGACCAAGGGCCATGCGAACGGCATGGACATGATCCCCGTCGTCGGCCTTTTCGCAGGGGGCGGGACACAGGGACAGATGCGGATGCAGACCTTACAGGTCATCCTGGGCATTCACGGCGTCGTGGAGGATTACGAGTTCAGCGACAATACGAACAATTACGCGACATCCGGCGGTGGCGCTTTAGGCGAGACCCATATGAGCGCCACGAACACCAGTCAGTCGACCGCAGGCAAGTAGCACGAACAATTTTCAGTCTCCACCTCAACCACACACGTCATGTCCACTCCTCAAGTCGTCATCGTCAAGTCTCTCAAGAATCCGGGCACCGCAGCCATCCTCGGCTGCGTGGCCGGGCCGCTCGGCCTCCTCTATTCCACCACCAAGGGCGCGATCACCATGTTCATCGTCAACTTCGTCGTCGGCCTCTGCACCTTGGGCTTCGGCCTTCTCCTCACATGGCCCATCTGCGGCCTGTGGGGGTACAATGCGGCGAAGGCCCACAACGAAAAGCTTCTGGCCGAAGGCGAATAACGCTTCCACCCGCCCGCCATGAAAATCCTTCGTCGCCTCGGCCCTGATCCACACGCCAACGGTGCCATGACCGTTGCGCTTAACGGTTGCCCGGACATCCTTGAACTGGAGTCGGGCGACTTTGCCGTCATCGGCATAGACATCACCAACGCCGCGCTGGCGCATCTTCCACCCACGGTCGGCTGCGGCCCGGATGAACGCATTGTGAGGATTCCCCGGAAGACTCTTCTACTGGCGAAGCCCGACATTCCTGACGGAGCATAGGCCGGTTGTGCAGCGCGGGTTTGCTTCGGTATAATGCGGAGCAATGGAGGTATCAAATTGGCTCGCCGCAAACTGGTTCGATCTTCTTCAGACCCTCGGCATCGTTGGGGGTCTTTTGTTCACTGCCTATGCGATTAGGAAAGACGAAAAAGGGCGCAAGATCGGCAACCTGATTGCCATTAACCAGCAGCATCATGAAATCTGGAAAGCGCTTTACGGACGCCCTGAATTGGCACGGGTGCTGAAAAAAGAAGCGAATGTGAACAGCACGCCGATTTCCGACGCTGAAAGATTGTTCGTCAATTCGCTGATCTTACAACTCAGCACCGTTTATCGTGCAATGAAAGAAGGCATGTTCGTGCCGTTAGAGGGACTGAAAGAGGACATTAAAGGCTTCTTCACTCTGCCGATTCCAAAAAATATTTGGGAGAAAATTAAGCCGCTACAAGATAAGGATTTTGCCGCCTTTGTTGAGAACGTGCTCCGTGTCGTCGAGAAATAGAGGCGTCACTTTGAATTTCCCTCGGTAAGAAGGGGATGCCCGCTTACACTCTGAGCAACGAACAAATCTCGTGCGGTCTGCCGCTGGTATCCCGATTGCTCGTGTCTTTGCATTGAATCGAAAGGTGTTCCCTTGACCGCTTCGCGGTAGTCAAGCGGGCGAATCCAGATTGAGCCAAGCGGATCGCTCGTCACCTCCTCAAGGGTCGAGAGACAGACTTGGGTAAACATCGGCTGGGTGCTTTGAAGCAATTGCTCCGCGATGTTGTTCCGGCGTTCGGCAGACTTCAGCACCATGAGCACGCGGAAGGGATATTCTTTATATGCCGAACGCGCCGCGCCGTTCCTCACGGCAAAGCTGCCGGATTTGTAGTAGTCGAGATAGCAACTCACTTTAGAGACGAGCGTATCGAGGGTTTCGCTTGAGCGATCCACCTCTAGAAAAAAGGTATGTTCAGACAAGCCGCCGTCTGCTTCATTTTCATGGATGCGTATGAAGCCGTCCGGCTTCACCACAACTTCTCCGTGATCCTGGCGGACGGCTTCAAACTGGTTGAGAAGCGGCCAGGTGTTGAACTCGGCGATGGAAAAGCCCTCGGCCTTTCTCATCGCCGTATGGAAGGCCCCTTTCACGTCCATGACTTCAAGCTCATGGCGAAGCGTGAGGTCGCTCACGCGGGCGCGCTTTTCGAGCGCGGGCAGGCCAAGGGACGGATACTCGGCCAGCGTGCCGTGGCCGCGCAGGAGATTCAGACCTCCCCGCGCGAGAAATAGGACGGAAGGCTCGTTGACGCGGCGCTTCCGTTCGCTGATGAGGCCAGCGGCCTTGAGCTTTTGAAGCCGTTTCTTCGCGGCTTCCTTTCTCCCGTCAAAATGGAGCGCCGCGATGTGCTCTGCGGCCATGACGCGGGACTCGAACAGTTCCTTGAGCAAGGCAAGGTCGCGGTCTTGAACGCTGATTGAGTTGATCGGCTTTTTCGACGTGCGCATGAGGATAAGTATATCGTAGAGACAAGAAGCGCGGCCGTAAAAGGTGGGCGCGTCAAGCTCGTGCGCCGTAACCGTCGATAGGGCTCAGATGTCAGAAGGAACAGGCGTTCGCTTTGTCCGAATTACGGACATCAATCAAGTTGGTGAACTGCGGCACGAAGAGCCTGCATTTGTACCCAAAGGCACGCCCGAACTTGACAGCTACGAATTGGAAGATGGTGACGTTCTTATCGCTCGGAGTGGAGCGACAGCGGGAAAAAGTTATATTCATTACTCTTTTGGGGAGCGCGCAGTGTTCGCCGGATATTTGATTCGTTTTCAACCTGACACCACGAAGATTCTTCCATGTTTCATAAAAGCATTTCTTCAAACGCCGAATTACTGGCAGCAACTCAATTCACACAAGCGGGCTGTCGCTCAACCCCTGCAAATTGGCCGAGCTTCCGGGCATTGTCGGGATTCACGAGACCGGAAGCGGTCAGCTTGTGCTCGCTCAAGATGCTCTTCATGTTCGCGCGATCCATCACCGCGAAATCCTTGGACGAATTCACGAGCGCCACAGATAGCTGCTCCGCGATGAATCTGCCGAAATCGCTGTCCCGGCCTTCTAGGTCGGTGAAGTCGATGACCGAGATTTTCTTGCTGCCAGATTTGGAAATGGCGGCAGATAAATCGCCCGATAGTTTCTGGCGTATTCAGCATCAGCTGCTTCGTTCGGTTGCTTAGGCGCACCGATGAGCGTTGGTTGGCAATCTGCGGGGTCGTTTAATTCGAGTAGTCTCCCGACTTTCCATTCTCGTGTCTGCAAAACCTGAAGGGCGAATTCTTCGCTTAGGTAACGATAGAGCATCATGTGCTTACGGTTGCGTGGATTTCTCAAATTATCAGACGCAACACCGTTTGGAGTTGCCGGGCGAATGCTCGCCGTGAGGCGAGAACGGGTCAAACCCGTATCGGCCAGAGGCCGAATTCGGAGCATCAACGCCCCCTGGGGGAGGAATCCGGCAGGGGGCTACGGGGGTCGGGGCACGCACAAGCACAAGAAAGCCCGCCTTCGGGCGGGCTTCCCCGGCCAACGGCGGCTACTCCCGCCTCGCCAAGAGCTCCTTGGCCTGCTCCACGGCCATATCGAGCGCGTTCTCCATCGTGGACGTGCAGAGGCCGCCGTCGGCCTCCTCGCACGCGATGTAGGCTTCGTCGCCTGCGTAGATGCGGAAGCTGTAGCCCTCGTTGTCTTGGTCGAGGGAGACCTTGATGATGATTTCGTCCATATCGCTGTCTTGAGCTAGTAAAGAAGGCCGTCGACGAGCGTGCCTTGTGCGTGCGGAGCGAGCCGCCCGCACTCTCGACGCACCGTCCGCAGTCAAGGTATGCCTTGACCGGACGGTACAATGGAGAGAGGGCGGCAGGCGAACGACCGGGGGTCTTCGGAAACTATATCGGCCAGTTTTAGGACTTTGATGCGCCGACCGCACTAACAACCTCATTTGAGCTGAAGCATTTTGTCTGCACGAGCCTTGATACCAAACTGAGAAACATTGACTTGCTCAGAACTGGTGGGCCACCGGGGCCATAACCAAGCTTCAGGCGACCACCTGAGCTACGCAGGTCTTTGTAGTAGGAAAACCAAACATCTGTTGCCTCCCCCGTAGACTTATAGCTCACCAAAAAGACAAACGGCTGATACACCTCGTTTGCCTCGCCGAGTGGAATGATGCCGCGCAAAAATGGTTCCCAATGCTCGCCGCCCTCCTGCATCGGAAATTTCTTTTCAATGTAGCCGTGTTTCCCGCAAGGGCAAATAAACCAACCTTCCGTATCGCGATGCTGAGCGATGAGATCGACAATGTTGCTGGCCCAGGACTTTTGACCGCAGGTAGAGTCCGTGCATTTGATTAGCCAGCCCATGAGTTTAATGCTGCCTGACGGCACCAACGGGTCAAACCCGTATCGGCCAGAGGCTGAATCCGCCCCCGTCTAAAACGCCCCCTGGGGGAGGAATCCGGCAGGGGGCCGGGGGGTCGGGGCGCGCACGAAAAGCCCCGCCCGCAGGCGGGGCTTTTCATCTACGGTCTCCGGTCAGTAGCTTGCGATGATGCGCACTGGCTCTCCGGTCTCCGCTTCCTTCCGCTCGCAGAGCGAGACGAAATCCCTGAAGCTCCGCTTTACCTCCTCGACGGCTTTCGCGTCGGCCTTGTAAAGCGTCCGCTCCCGCTCCTCGACGAGGGCGAGCGTATGCGGCAGCCGCTCTCGCAAGACCGCCGCGCCAATCCGCGCCTCGCCCGTCTCGAACGCCTCGGCGCAGAGATGCTCCGTCGCATACGGCTCGCCGTGATACGCCTCGCGGAGATAGCCCGTGCCTCCCGCGACGACGGAAGACCATTCCCGCCCCTGAGCTTCGGTTTCGTCTGCGCTCTGGCCCTTCCAGTGCGCATAGATGTCAATTCCCATGATAGCTGAACGAAAAGCGCCGGTCTCAAGACCGCCGCCTTCGTCCGAATAACGCTGATAATATCGACCGTGTGCGCGCGGAGTGAGCCGCCCGCACTCTCGACGCACCGTCCGCAGTCAAGGTATGCCTTGACCGGACGGTACAATGGAGAGAGGGCGGCAGGCGAACGACCGGGGGTCTTTGCCCACAGGTGGCGCAGAGCGCCGCCGATCAAAACCCGTGTGAGCGATGAGCGAGCCGGGGCGGAACCCAAAAAGTGGAGCGCCGGATCGCGGGCTCATACCTTTTTTCTTAACCCGTCGGGCATACCCGGCGGTCGCCTTTGCTTCTTTCCCAAAGAAGAATAGCGAGCGGTTTTAAGCGCCTTGCCGGAGCCATGAGAGCGGAGGCACGGCGCGTCCTCACGCGAGCGTCGAACCCGGCTTTGCGGGGTTCAACTCGTCCGTGGTATTGTTAAAGGACACGGGGTGTCCTTTAACCCGTCCGCGTGTGAACCCGTGCAAGAACCAGTAGCCGTCGCGTGAGCGACGGTGAGGGAGGTTTTTGGAGAGCGAGGAGTCTGCGACGAGCGAACAAAAACCGACCGAAGTCGGGGATGTGGATAACGCGGCAAAGCCGCGTTAAACCATTGAGACCAATGGCGATCAGGGGAGCCCCGCCTATCCCCGCCGTGGGGAAGGGTGTGGGGATACCCTAAGCGGACGGATTTTCGGCGAAAAATGTTCGAACTTTGTCCAATAGACACCGCCAGTCTTAGCCCGACGCGAAGCAAGGGCGAATACTGTCACGTCGAAGCTTGCGACTGGCGAACGGAGACGGGCTGTCGCTCTTGTGCGGGCTACGATCTGGCAGGCCAGTCTTCGCAATGCGA
>Ga0210402_10004765_pt1 | contig 12294 bp, 13 predicted proteins | sample IncBWC7MmetaG_FD_161055 | JGI IMG/M metagenome (GOLD analysis project Ga0210402, IMG submission 161055) | Forest soil microbial communities from Barre Woods Harvard Forest LTER site, Petersham, Massachusetts, United States - Inc-BW-C-7-M | ecosystem: Environmental > Terrestrial > Soil >...
GGGCGTACCTAGAAATTGAACGATTTGTGCTGGACCGAAAGCTATTGCGCGGCCTCGCCAGCCTCCGCCTCCGCAAGCTTTGCGCGCCAGTCGACTCGCTTGCGAATAAGGGCAAGCGCCGACAGTGACAACAGTGCCGCCGCGATCAGGAACAGTACCAGCGCAATCGGCCGCGTGAAGAAAATCGTCCAATAGCCGTTCGACATGATGAGCGACTGGCGCAGGCTCAGTTCGAAGGTCGGGGAGATCACCAAGCCCAGCACCAGCGGCGCCGGATCGAGGCCAAGCTTGCGCATGAAATAGCCGAGCACGCCCATGATCAGCATGATCCACACGTCGACGATGGAATTGTTGACCGTGTAGACGCCGATCACGCAGAACATGATCACCAGCGGATAGAGATAGCTGTAGGGAATCCGCAGCACGTTCACGAACAGACCTACCAGCGGCAGGTTGAGGAGCAGCAGCAGCACGTTGCCCACATACATGGAGGCAACGAAGCCCCAGAAGACGTCGGGATGCTCGTTGACGAGCTGCGGGCCGGGCTGTACGCCGTGGATAATCAGCGCCGCCATCAGCACCGCCGTTACCGGCCCGGTCGGCAGACCGAGCGCCAGCATCGGCACGAAGGCGCCGGTTGAGGCGGCATTGTTGGCGGATTCCGGCCCGGCGACGCCCGCGACAGCGCCTTTACCGAATTCCTCCGGATGCTTCGACAGCTTTCGCTCGACCGCGTAGGATAGGAAGCTCGAGATGATATGCGCCGAGCCTGGCGTGAGGCCGATCAGGAACCCGAGCACGCTGCCGCGCGCGATCGGCCACGCCGATTGCCGCCACTCCTCGCGGTTGGGCAAAAGCTCGCGCAGCTTCGGGGCCATAACCTCGCCGACCACTGTGGCGCTCGGCGTCGACAGGATTTCGCCGAGCCCGAACAAACCGACCGCGACCGGCACGATGCCGATGCCGTCGCCAAGCTCGGCGATGTCGAACGAATAGCGGAAATGCCCGGTGAGATTGTCGATCCCGATGGTGCCGAGCAGGAGCCCGATCGCGGCCATCAGCAAGGTGCGCGGCAGCGAGGTCGACGACATGTAGGCGAGGAAGATGAGGCCGAGCACCAGAAGCGCGGTGTATTCGGGCGGGCCGAAGCGCAGCGCGAAATTGGCGAGCGGTGGTGCAACCAGGGTCAGGACGATGACCCCGAAAGTGCCGGCGATCCACGAGCCGACCGCCGCGATGCACAGCGCCGCGCCAGCGCGGCCCTTCTTCGCCATGGCGTAGCCGTCGATGCAGGTCATCACCGAGGACGCTTCGCCCGGAATCCGCATCAGGATCGAGGTGGTCGAGCCGCCATACTGGGAGCCGTAATAGATGCCCGCCAGCATCACGATCGCCTTGGTGGCGTCGAGTCCGAATGTGACCGGCAGCAGGATGCTGATGCCCGACAGGGGGCCGATGCCCGGTAACACGCCGACCAGGGTGCCGACCAGGCAGCCGAGGAAGCCATACCACAGCACGTCCGGCCGCAATGCGACGGAAAATCCAAGCATCAGGCTGTCGAGGGTCTCCAAGGCTTAGAATCCCAGTATTCCCTGCTCGAGCGGCGATTTGAGCACGATGGTGAAAAGCCCGTAGGTGAAGAGGCTGACGGCAACGCTATACACCGTCGCCGCGATCAGGTTGCGGCCCTCGAACGCGATCAGGCCGAACAGCATGAGCGACATGGTGACGATGAAGCCGAGCGTGGTGTAAAGCGCAACCGAGGCCGCCGTGATGGCAAGGACCCGGACCGCATGGGGCAGGTCACTCCAGCCGATGTCGGAAAAAGGTTGGCTTGCTCCACCGCGCACAAGCAGGGTCGCACCGAACAGAATCATCAGGGCGCAGACGAGCTTCGGGATCATGCCGGCACCAGGAAACGCGAGAGTGCCGAACGGCAGGTCGCCGCTCACCGCCAGCACGGCAAGCGCCGCCGCAATGGCGGTGCCGCCGGCGATATGGTCGGCACGCAGGGTCATAAGTTTCTTCTCCCTCCCCCCTTGTGGGGGAGGGTGGGGGTGGGGGGTCGGGAGGTTGCGGCTTGATTGTGCCCCATTGCACGACCCCCACCCCCGACCCCTCCCCACAAGGGGGAGGGGAGAAGAAAGGCCGCCATGTCGGATGCAATCGCCTTGCGATTGCGGGGCAACGGAGATGCGCCGCTCACCCCTCCACCCTTCCAATCGACCGCACGGCATCCTCGACGCGCTTGGCATCGGCGTCCCAGAAGGCACGGAACTCGGCCTGATCGAGGTATTCGACGTCCTGGCCGATGTTTGCCATTAGTTCCTTGAACTTGGGAGTCATCACGGCTGCTCGCGTGAAGTCGCGGATTTTGGTCACGATCGGCTCCGGCGTTCCCTTGGGGGCGAACAGGCCGACCCACAAATAAAACTCGATGTCGTAGCCGAGCTCCTTCATGGTCGGCACGTCGGGCAGAGCGTGCGAACGCTGCGCCCCAAAGGAAGCAAGCGCCCGCGCCTTGCCGCCCTTGATCTGACCGAGGCAGGCAGCGATCGAGGACACCAGCGCCTGGGAGTTGTTGCCGATCAGTGCAGTGAGCGCCGGTCCGCCGCCGTTGGTCGGCAGGTGTCGCAGCTTGATGCCGGCAGCTTTGAGGTAAAGCGCCATCGGCAGATGAAGCGCGCCGTAAAGGCCGGATGAGGAGAAGATAATCTCATTCGGCCGCTTCATGGCGTCGTCGGAGAATTCCTTCAACGTCTTATAAGGCGTCTGGTCGTTGACGATCAGGACGCACGGATCCGCGATGAAGCGCGCGATCGGAATGAAATCCGCGCGGGAAAATTTCGGCTGCCGGCCGAACAGCTTGTCAACTTCAGAAAAGCCGGAGATCGAAACGATGTGCAGGAGCAGCGTGTAGCCGTCGGGCTTTGCGTTCGCGGCGACCTGGGCGCCAACTGCGCCGGCGGCACCCGCTTTCGTGTCGATCACGGCGGGCTGCTTGATGATCGGTTCCAGCACCGCCGCAAATGGGCGTCCCACCACGTCGGCGGCGCCGCCCGGCGGGAACGGATTGATGAATGTGATGGCGCGCGACGGATAATTGGCGGCGTCCTGGGCGAAACCCGTGGCCGGTAGGAGGGTAGCCGCCGTCGAGCCGAAGACGAAGCTGCGTCTGTCCATGGTGATGCTCCTGAAGGTGCCACGACAGTAACGACGGGGGCGCGGCTGGGCAACTCGGTCGGATTCCGCGGCGCATCGGGCGGGGGACGCGAAGTCCTAACTAACGGACTGATGTCATCGAGGTGCCTGGATGAAACTTGATGCTCGCCGCGACGGCAAGGATAGCAAAGATCACAAGCGCGGCCCCTTGCGCTGCCGCGAATGGCGGTTCCGAGCCTGTTGGCGCCAGGGCGGTCAAGCTCGGTATCTTCCTGAACGCCTGTACGATCGCGACGAAAACATCAAAATAAAGGCTGACCACGACGCCGACCACGTAGATCGGACGCCAGGCCCCCGACAGGCCGAAGGCGTAGTAGGCGAGGATGGTCACCGCCAGCACCACGAGCGCCACCGCTGCAACCGCGTGCGACGGCAGGAAGGCCGTAAATGGAAAGCCGAAGCCGGTGGCGCTCGTGGCGACCGCGGTCGCAAGAAAGATTGCGTTCCACACCGGCAAAGGTTTCGAGCCGACCAGCCCGATCACCACGATGATCCCCGATGCTAAAGCTGCGAGACTCAAAGCAGTGTGTATCGTCGTAAAGGTGGCAAGGTCGAAGATCATTACGCCATCCCCCTACAGTGCCGTTGCCATCAGTTCCGGTTCGCGGCCGTCGGCTTCGGCTGCCTCGAAATTGAGCTCGATCTTGACGCCGTTGGGGTCGAGCAGAAACAACTGGTAGAGGCCCTGGTCGTTGACGCGGCGTTCCTTGAAGTCGACGCCCTTCCGTTTGAGATGTTCAATCAAGTCCAGCAGTCCACTGGCACGGAATGCCACGTGATCCACGACTCCCGATCCGGTTGCGGCGGTCGACTGCTGGCCGAGATATTTCATCCGGTTCTCGGACACTTTGGCGCCACCCTGGGTGATGTGCAGCACGTCGCTATCTCCGAGATAGAGCCAATACACCGGGAATTTGAAGTCCGGCGCGGGCCCCACCCGCAGGCCGAGCACATCCACGTACCAGTCCTTGGTCTTTTCCAGATCCTCGGTTTGAATCAGAAAATGCTGAAGATGCTGAAGCGGCATGGCATGTCTCCTCAAGGATTCGATCGCGTCTTTGCCTAGAGCCTCTCGTTAACACAAGTCCGCATTCGGATTTGCCGAGCAGGCCCGTTCCGCATAAACTTCGTCCATCGACGCCACCAAGTCCAGTTGGCGCACGATTTTGCCCGCATCAGGAGGTTGCATGCCCGCCTATTGGCTGGCGCGTTCGCGCATCGTCGATCCGACCGAGTACAAGAAGTACACCGATCGCATCCCGGCCATTTTCGCCAAATATGGAGGCCGCGTGCTCGCGCGCGGCGGGCGATTTCAGATCATGGAAGGTCCCGACAAATTCCATCGCTTTGTGGTGGTTGAATTCGACACGTTCGAGCAGGGCGTCGCGTGCTTCCAATCGCCCGAGTATGAAGCAGCCGCGGCGTTCCGCCGCAATGGCGCGGGCGAAGTCGAGACCGTCATGGTGGAAGGCGGCGACGCCACCAGAATGTGATGCCGTCGGCGGTCATCGAAGGCGTCCAGGTTCGCTCTGGCGTCGGGCTTTGAAGTGGCCGTAATATGCGAATCTGACCGGATGAAAAGGTTCACGGGAGGAACACAATGATTTTGAGGCTCAGTTCGGCGGCTGCGGCAGCAGCCACGGTCGTCGCAATATCTGCCCTCGCCAGCGGGGCGACGGCACAATCCGGCGAGCCGATCAAGATCGGCTTCAGCATGGCGATGACGGGCGGCTTGGCGGCGAACGGCAAGTCCGCTCTCCTTGCGCAGAAGATCTGGGAGGAAGACGTCAATGCCAAGGGCGGGCTCATGGGCCGGCCCGTCAAGCTCGTCTATTACGACGATCAGAGCAATCCCTCGACGGTGCCGGGCATTTACACGAAATTGCTCGACGTCGATAAGGTCGACCTTGTCATCGGGGCCTATGCGACCGCGCAGATTGCGCCCGCGATGCCGGTCGTGATGTCAAAGAACAAGGTGTTCGTCAGCCTGCTCGGGCTCGCGGTGAATACCGAGTTCAAATACCCGAACTACTTCGCGATGATTCCTTCGGGCCCTGATCCGAAGCGGTCCTTCACCAAGGATTTCTTCGATCTCGCCGTAACGCAGACTCCGAAGCCGCAGACCGTCGCGATCGTGGCGGCCGACCAGGAGTTCTCCCGCAACGCTTCCGACGGCGCCCGCGACAATGCGAAAGCGGTCGGCCTCAAGATCGTCTACGACAAGACCTATCCGCCCTCGACCACCGATTTCGCTCCGATCGTGCGGGCGATCGCCGCTACCAACCCGGACATGGTCGTGGTCTGCTCCTATCCGCCGGATTCGGTCGGCATGGTGAAAGCCGTCAATGAAATCGGTTTCAAGCCGAAGATGATCGGCGGCGCCATGGTGGGCCTGCAGGCAACCGCTCTCAAGGTGCAACTTGGTTCGATGCTCAACGGCTGGGTCAATTACGATTTCTGGCTGCCGGTTCCTAAAATGCAGTTCCCTGGCGTCGGCGAGTTGATCAAAAAATACCAGGCGAAGGCGGCGGCCGAAGGCGTCGATGCCCTGGGCTATTACATGGCGCCTTGGGGCTATGCGCAGCTTCAGGTGGTTGCGCAGGCCATCGAGGGAACGAAGAGCATCGAAGACAAAAAGCTCGCCGACTATATTCGCGTCAATACGTTCAAGACCGTGCTGGGCGACGTCAAGTTCGGCAAGGATGGCGAGTGGGCCCAGTCGCGCGTGCTGCAAATCCAGTTCCACGACGTCAAGAGCAACGACGTCGAGCAGTTCCGGGTCATGAATACCCAGACGGTGGTGACCCCCGCCGAGTACAAGTCCGGCGATGTGATCTATCCTTATGAAAAGGTGAAGTGACGCCACAGCGGCGCATTGGGATTCGCGCTGACCCGCAGCGTGTCATCGCCCGGTTTGACCGGGCGATCGAGTAACCCCTGTGCTCCTTTTGAGCTATTGCGGCGTTCCGATCGTCGCCGCGTGGCTACTGGATCGCCCGGCCAAGCTGGGCGATGACAGCTCGGGCCCATTGCGAACCCGGTGGCTCACAGCCCCAAATAAAATCTTCGTATCAAATCATTGTTGTTGAGTTCTTCCGCGGACTTGCCTTCGAACGCAATCTTACCGTGGACGATGACATAACCGCGGTCGGCGATGCGCAGTGCCTGGGGAAAGTTCTGTTCCGCCATCAACACCGTCAGCTTGTATTGCTGCTTGAGTTCCCGGATGGCGTCGATGGTGCGGCTGACCAGCACCGGGGCAAGGCCGACCGAAGGCTCGTCGATCAGCAGAATGCGCGGCGCCAGCATCAAGGCGCGGCCGAGCGCGAGCATCTGCTGCTCGCCGCCGCTCATCGAACCGGCAAGCTGGCGCCGGCGTTCGGCAAGCCGGGGAAAGGCCGAAAAGCAAAAATCCATGTTGGCCTTGATCTGGGCGCGGGCCTTGGGGCGAAAGGCGCCGAGCAGGAGATTTTCCTCGACGGTGAGGCGCGGGAACAGCCGGCGTCCCTCGGGCACCAGCGCGATGCCGAGATCCACGATCTCCTCGGTCGGGCGTCCGACCAGGTCGTGGCGCTCGCCCTCGATCTCGGCCACTATCGTACCGGCACTCGGCCGCACGATGCCCATGATACTCTTCATGAGCGTGCTCTTGCCGTTGCCGTTTGTGCCGAGCAGCACCACCGTCTCGCCGTCGCCCACCGTGACGGATACGTCCTCCAGCACGCGCACCGCGCCATAGCCGGCATCGACGCCCGTGATGGTGAGGCTATTGGCCAAGATACGCCCTCTCGACTTCCGCATCCCGCATCACGTCGTCGGGTCGGCCGTCGGCGATTTTCTTTCCGGAGACCAGCACCACGAGGCGTTGGGAGAAGTCCATGACGGCACGCATGATGTGCTCGATGAGAATGACCGTGATGCTGCGTTCGTTGAGCCGAATCAGCAGCGCCACGATGTCGTTGACCTCGGAATTGGAAAGCCCCGCCATCGCCTCGTCGGCAATCAGGAGCTTGGGCTCCGCCGCCATGGCGCGGGCGAGTTCCAGCTTGCGCATGTCCACCTGGGTGAGGTCGCGCGGGAATTGACGGGAGCGGTCGGCAAGGCCCACGAGGGATAGCAACTCCTCGCAGCGCACCCCGATCTCGGCTTCGGTGAGCGCGGGTTTGCGGCGCGCATTGACGGTGTAGAGCAGCGGCACCTTGAGATTGTCGCCGACCGTCATGCTGGCGAACGGCCGCGGCAGCTGGAAGCTGCGCGCCATGCCGAGCCGGGTGCGTTGATGGGCGCTCTGCCCAGCGAGGTCGCGCCCTTCGAACCGCACCGTGCCGGCATCGTTGACGAGGGTGCCGCACAGGCAGTTCACCAGCGTGCTCTTGCCCGAGCCGTTGGGGCCGATCAAGCCGACCCGCTCCCCGCCCATCACGGCGAGATTGATTTCGTCAAGCGCCGCGAAGCCGCCGAACCGCTTGGAGAGCCTTTCCACCTCGAGAAGCTGTGCCGTCATGGTCTACCGCTTCGAAAATATGCGCTGCCACAGCCCGATGAGGCCGTTCGGCGCGATGATCACGAACCCCACCAGCAGCAGCCCGACGATCAGGAGATTGACCGCCGAAGAGATCGTCACGGTGGTGATCTGCTGCAGCGTACCGAGGAGCAGCGCGCCGACCAGCGGGCCGACCCAGCTGGTGGTACCGCCGATCATCGGCATGGCGATCGCGTTGACTGCGTATTCGAGAGCGAAGGCGGAGGACGGCTGCAGGTAGCCGATGTAGTAGGGAAACGGTGCGCCGGCCATGCCCATCAGGGCGCCCGACAGAGTGGTGGCGATGAGCTTGAGCTTGAGGGTCGGCACCCCCGAGGCCTCGGCGGCCAGCTCGTCGTCCCGGATGGCGGCGAAGCCATAGCCAAGCTTGGAGCGCTCGACGATGCGTGCGGTTGCGACGGCCAACACGGCCAGTCCCAGCATGACCAGGAAAAGGTACTGGATATAGGGCAGAGAAAAGGCCTCGACTACGGCCGGCCGGATCACATAGGCGCCTCTTGCGCCGCCCACATAGTTCCAGTTCACCACGAAAGTCTGCAGCACCACGGCGAGGGCGAGAGTCGCGATAGAGAAGAAGGCCCCGCGCAGCCGCAGCGTGAGATAGCCGGTGCCGAGCCCGACAAGCCCGGACACCGCGGCGCCAATGACGACTAGCACCGGGATCGGCAACGGATAGAACTTGTGGAAGAACACCGTCGCGTAGGCGCCGAGCGCAAAGAACGCCGCAGTGCCGAAGTTCACGTAGCCGGTATAGCCGCCGAGAATGTTCCAGGCGGTCGCCAACACGACGAACTGCAGCACCGTGTAGCCGGCGAAGAACACGTAGTCATTGCCTGCCGCCCGGGCGCCCACAAACACGACAGCGGCGACAACGACGCACGCGAGGACGAAGCTGGCGGAACGTGCGGGGAAATTCATGTTTGGTCTGCCATCTACCGTCCCAACAGCCCTGCGGGCCGGAACGCCAGCGTCATCAGCAGGAGCCCGAACGAGACCGCGGGCGCCCATGATGGGCCGTAGAAGGTTGCCGTGAAACTCTCCACGATACCCAGCAGCATGGCGCCGACGAGTGTTCCGGGCAGGCTGCCGAGCCCGCCGAGCACGCAGATCGCAAACACGCGGCCGATATAGTCGCGCCCGATCGAGGGCTCGACTGGCTGAATGATGATGAGAAACGCTCCCGCTATGGAAGCGGTGGCGATCGAAATCGCGAACGCAATGCGTTTGATCCGGATCGGGTCGGCGCCCATCAGTTGCAGGGCCGTCTGGTCCTGGGCCACCGCCATAATGGCGCGGCCCGTGAAAGTACGGGTCAGGAACAGTTGCAGCACCGCCAACATCATGAGGGACATCAGGCACGGCACCAGCATGCGCAGCGGGAGGTCGACGACGCCAATATGCCAGCTTTGCTCGATGTAGCCGGCCTGGACGTAGCGGTAGTCGACCCCGAATACGAGAACCAGAGCCACCTCGGTGATGAACAGGATGCCGAAAAAGAACGCGAGACCGCGCAACGAATCCTGGCCGCGTTTTTCGAACGACAGGTAGTAGACTTGATAGATGGCGCCGCCGAGTCCGTAGAAAACCGGCACCGCGAGGATGCTCGCTGCAATCGGGTCAAGGCCGAATTGTGCGTTGACGATATAGGCGATGTAGGAGCCCAGGATGATGAAGGCCGGGTGCGCGATATTGACGATGTCGAGAATGCCGAATGAAATCGAAATGCCGACGGTCACGGCCGCATAGAAGCCGCCGAGCAACAGCCCGGCCATCACTGCGTTGAGCAGCAGGTCGTAAGACAACAGTTCCCCCCTCGGGCGATCAAGCCTATCACTGGATTGCCCGGCTTGACCGGGCAATCCAGTATCCCGCCGTCAGTGTTTAGTGGATCGCCCGGTCAAGCCGGGCGAAGACACTGTGGCTGGTGTCAAGCAAGTCAAAAAACGCCCAGCCACTCACGCAGCCTTGCGCCGAACCTCGTCCGGGATAGCCAGCGGCGCGTTGGCGCTTTCCAGAAACTCGACCGTCATGAACACCATGTCGTTGTCGCCGATATTCTCAAGATCATGCACCTTGAACTCGCCGGGCCCGTAACTCTCGTGGCGCGTTTCGCCGGGCGCATACGTATATTCGACCGTCGTGCCGTCCATCAGCTGCTGGCGGCCGCGGCACGGCGTGATGGCGGTCCAGAAATAGTTGAGCACGTGCCGGTGGAAACCGAACCGCTGCCCGGGCTTGAGCCTGATGGTCCATACCCGGACCTTGTCGGTTTCAGAAACCAACTCGCTGCCCACGCAGCCGTTGGGGCTGCGAGCTTCGCGGGCGAACTCCTCCTGCAGCGCGGCCGGCCACGCGGTCCGGTCCTTTCGCGCCGCCTGTTTGTCGGACATGGTCAAGGCCATGGCGTTGCTCCGTTGTTGCCGCCGTGCGAAACGGCCCGAGTCTCGTTGTGATACCTTGCGTCCAGCGATAAACCAAGAGCACCGATCGGATGTTATCGCCGCTATTGAGCCTTTTCGATCAATCCGCCAGTCGTGATTCACCATGCCTCTGATTGCGTCCAGGGCGCCCAACCGCGCGGCCGGCCTGCCGGTCGGCGACGTTGCGTTTGTAGCCTTCGACGATGGTTTCGAGACGAAATGAACGATCCCGAAGGCCGCGTCATCGTGATCGGCGGGTCGCTTGCCGGGCTGTTGGCAGGATTGCTGTTGCGCCGGCGCTTCGCTGTCGACATCTACGAGCGCGCCGAAGCCGAACTTGCGGGACGAGGGGCCGGCATTGTCACCCATCCACTGCTGGGGGAGACGCTCGACGCGGCTGGGATCGGTTGGCAGCAGGGGCTTGGCATCGAGGTGCAGACGCGGCGCTTTTTCAACCACGATGGCGGGGCGGGGTTGGAATACCCGTATCGGCAGACCCTTACGGCCTGGGACCGGCTCTACGATCTGCTGCGTCGTGAATTTCCAGCGGCACACTACCATTGCGGCAAGGAATTGGTCGCGGTCGAGGAACGTCCTGACGGCGTGGCGGCGCGATTTGCCGACGGGTCGCTGGCCGAAGGAGACCTGCTGATCGGCGCCGACGGATTGCGCTCCACAGTGCGGGCGCAATTTCTTCCCGCCGTGACACCGATCTATGTCGGCTACGTGGCCTGGCGGGCGCTCGTTCCGGAATCCGCCATCGTGCCGGTTCTGCACGCGCAGGTGTTTGACCACATGGCTTTCTGTCTGCCGCCCGGTGAGCAGATGCTCGGCTATCCGGTAGCGGGTCCAAACAATGACCTGCGTTCAGGCTGTCGCCGCTACAATCTCGTCTGGTATCGGCCGGCCGATCAAATCCATCTGCAGCGGCTGTTGACCGACGAAGCCGGGACCATTCACGCCATCTCAATTCCGCCACCGTTGATTTCTCGTGCGGTCATCGCGAAGATGCGCGAGGCTGCGGAGGCCGTGCTGGCGCCGCAGTTTCGCGATTTGATCCGATTGGCCGGTCAGCCGATGCTGCAGGCGATCTACGATATCGAAACGCCCCGCATGGCGTTCGGCCGCGTTGCCCTAATTGGCGATGCCGCGTTTGTGGCGCGACCGCATGTGGGAGCGGGCGTCGCCAAGTCCGCCCAGGATGCGCTGGCGCTGGCGCGGGCGCTCGAAGATGCCGGCGATATCGTGACGGCGCTCAAGCGGATGGAGGCGACACAACTACCGTTCGGGCGGCGCATAATCGCGCGCGCCCGAGCGCTCGGTGCCTGCCTGCAGCCGAGCCACGCCACCGCGGAGGAGCGTGCGAATGCAATTCGCTTCCGCCACCCGCAGGCGACGCTTCGGGAAACTGCGACGTTGGATTTTCTGAAGATGTAACGGGCTGGCTTTACGTCGCTCTGCCCTCGGTCCGTCTTCGAGGAATGCAAACAGCGAAGCGAGGTCGCGCCGACCGTTGCGTTGGCAGCTCGTTTTCGAACAGGCTCGTAGACTGCTACCATGTCGTGCCAGGTTTCATCGAAGGAGATGGTAAAATGAGAAGGCGGGTCGCGGCGGCCTTGTGGCCGGCAATCTTAGGAGCCGTGTTGGGAGCTGTCTCGGGAAGTATCGCGTTATCCTCGCTCGCCATGGCTCAACAAAAAACCGCAAAGGCTTGCGTGGCTCAATGCCGTGCTGACTCCAGCAAAATCACGAAGGATAGCCAAGTCTACTCCTCCGTCAAAGATCTTATGGAATCGGTGGTCGATCCGTCGGCGGACGCACTTTGGGGAGCGGTAGGAACCGTTGTGGATAAACAGGGTATTCAAGAGTTGTCTCCCAAAACGCCGGAGGAGTGGCTCGATTTGCGTCGTGCCGCTGTTCGAATAATCGAGGGAGGTAATTTACTAATGATGCCTGGTCGCGAGGCGGCTCCTGCCGGAGCCAAATCGGAAGCTCCAGGCGTTGAGTTGGAGCCCGCCGAAATAACCGCGCTTATAAACAAGAAAAGAAAGAGTTTTGATGCATTTGCGAGGGCGTTGCGAGCTCTCGGCTTGGAAGCTTTGCGGGCTG
>Ga0210402_10004766_pt1 | contig 12293 bp, 12 predicted proteins | sample IncBWC7MmetaG_FD_161055 | JGI IMG/M metagenome (GOLD analysis project Ga0210402, IMG submission 161055) | Forest soil microbial communities from Barre Woods Harvard Forest LTER site, Petersham, Massachusetts, United States - Inc-BW-C-7-M | ecosystem: Environmental > Terrestrial > Soil >...
GAACGTCCATCCCGATGAGCAGAGTCATGCCAAGCAGAAGAAGGCACGCGACCAGAAGCATCGCTTCGAGGACTCGCCCATACCAGCGAGACAGCTTCACCATTCACTTGGAGAAGAGCTGCTTGAGCTTCGGTCCGTGCTCGGGACTCTGGCGGACGATCCCAGCCCAGCCCGCCTCGTACGCTTTGTCGAGGTAGTTTTTCGCAACGGCGCCATCGAGCTTGATCACCTGAATACCGGCAGCCGCTTGCCGTTCAATGTCTTTCTTATTCTCCTGAGAGAAGTACGAGGCTGCCTCATCCTCCGCCCGCGCTCCTGCTTTGCGCAGGATCTCGCGCTGCTCGTCGGTCAGGCTGTCCCACTTGCTCTTGTTCACCAGGATCGACACTTCGGCAGAATAGAATCCGGGGTCGACCCGGTACTTCGTCTTCTCCTGCCAGCCGAGGTCGAAGATGCCCGTGATCGGCCAGCCGTAACCGTCCACCACGCCGCGCTCCAGCGCGGTATAGACTTCACCTGGCGCGGTTTGCACCACGGTGGCGCCCAAGGCCTGGAAGAAATCACGATAAACGGGCGTAATGCGCAGCTTCAGCCCGGTCAGATCAGCTTTCTCGATCGGCTTGTTCAGATAAAGATGGAACGGATTGTTGTCGCTGTGCCGGGCGAGGAATATGGCATTCATTTTATCCAGATAGAGCTTGGCCATGTAATCGTAGCCGCCGTTTTGGCGCAGCTCGGACATCGGCAGCTGAGTGAGCTTCCACGCATCCGCTTCCGGCATCACATTGGTGTAGAACGCACCCGTCGCGTTGGCGACATCGATCACGCCGCTCTTGAGCGCATTGCCAACTTCGAAGGGGGGCATGGCCTTCGGTCCCCCGATGTAGTTGATCTGTAGGACGCCCTTGCCCGCTTCGTTGACCCGCTCAATGAAAAGCTCGAACGGGCGGGAATAGGTGGTCTTCTCGGCGAATGCCGACACGGCGCGCAGTGTAACTTCGGCACCAACAGCCGGAGCAGCGCAGATCAGCAAAGACGCGATGACGGCAGAGAAGCGGTACAGGTGCATGAACTCTCCCCGGTTGGGTCAGGACGGCGCGTCAGGACCGGCGAATATATCGTATCGCACGGCTACTGCGCAGGCACCCCGATTGCTACCGGCCTCACCGGCGAGCCGGCATTGCCTTGGGCGCGCAGCGGCAGGATCATGGTGCACGACACCCATACCTTGTCCTGGGCGAGCGCTCCAAGATTGGCATTCTGGATCTGATAGATACCAGATTCCGCGAGGTTGGTGTGGTGGATTGCAAACGGAAGGCCTTCCGGCGCACCTGCCGGGGGCGGGGCTTTGCCCTGCAGGAAACCTTCAGCGACGGGATCGGTGAACGGATTGTCGAGCGCGAGCAGCACGACGAGCTTGTCTGCGATGTAGCGCGCTGCATCATAGGCGAGACCCGGGCCCTTGGTGTAATAGAATTTTTCGGTATCGGGATCTTTCCAGTTGTCGCCCCAGCCGGTGTAGATATAGAGCACATCGCCCGGCATGAGCCCTCGCTTCTCCAGTCCCTGCGCTTTCAGCATTGCCTCTACATCCGCCGCGGTGACGGCTTGGCCCGGTTGCATCGGGCTGCCGTGGCCAAGGTAGGTCTTGGCATCGAGCAGCACCGCGCTGGTGATGATCGGTGGCACCTTCTCGATGCCGAGCCTTTGCAGGGGAGAGTCCGGACTGGGCTTCACATCGGCTTGTTTGTAGCCGCCGTAGTATTGTGCGGTGTCGGACGGGAACTCGCTTTTTCCGTCCCACGCCTGGGGCAGCACGGCGAAATGGCCGATCGCATCCATCTGGGTGCCCTGCGCTCCGGGCTCGCCACTCACGGTCTCCTCACCGTTGAAGGCGTGCCGCGTACCGGCAATGCCAACCGTCGGCCTGTATCTTTCCCGCAGCGGTACGCCGAACGGCGATTGCGGCATCGTGTTCGAGCGCAGGTATGAGAGCTCGTACGATTTCGCCTTGGGATCGGCGAGATGGGGTGCGCAGCGCTGCCAGGTCGAGGGTCCAAGCGTGTTGGCCATCCCGAGCTCGTCGCCGGGTGGCCAAGGCGAGCGCTGGGTCTGGCTCTGTGCCGCCGCTGCTGTGATAAGTGCGCCCGCAGCCGCAAGGGCATATCCGATTCGCATAAGGATCATGAGCGCATCCCTTGATGTCAGGACCAACTGGGATCGTCGGTCGGTCAGCCTCATGGAAGACGAGGGGTGCAGCATATCGAAATGGCATCAGCTCGTCAGGAGATTCTTTCACTCTGTGTTACCAGGAACGGAGCAAGGGCTTGTGCGAGCAATTCCGGTATCGCCGCAGGGCAACGTCACTGGCCTTTGGATGAGGAATCCTTGGGTACCATAACTCGTTTATCGCGCTGCCCTGCCATCGAATTGTCAGCCAAGTGGTGTTAGAGATGGTGAGATCGGAGTCACAAGGAGAAGGAACATGACGCTTTTGTGCAAAGCTGCCATTGCAGTCGCAGGCGTGATTATCGGAGCATCTCCGTCGAGCGCCGATGCCTTGCTGACCCATCGCATCCCGGCAGCGCTCGCGATGGAGGCGGCCAGCGAGACAGTTTCGGTATGCGCGGGCCAAGGCTACAGGGAAACGGCGGTTGTGCTCGATGCCGACGGCGCGACCATTGTTGCGATGCGCGGAGATGGGGCAGGCATACACACGCTCGATAGCGCCCACGACAAGGCGTACACCAGCGTCTCATTCAAGAACGATACCATCGCCCTCGCTGAAAGGGCCAAGGGGGAGGATTCAATTGCCCCGCTTTCCAAGCTGCCCCATGTCATGTTCTTTGGCGGCGGTGTTGTCATCAAGCTCGGCGACGAAACGATCGGGGCCATCGGCGCAAGCGGCGCACCTGGCGCCAAGCTCGATGATAATTGCGCACGGGCCGGACTGGCCAAGATTCGCGATCGACTGAAATAGGTGATGCGAGGTCCACTCTGAATAAACGTGCCGCGCAGGCGGAGTGCGAGCGACGAAGTCGGTGTGCCCTCCCCTTGCGCTCGATGGGAGGCCGGGCGAAGATTTCTCGGGGGATTCATGCGCGACACAAAGGCCGATTCGGCCGTGCATCGCCACGAGCAGGTTACTGCTCTACAAAGACGGTGCTGCGCTGCCCCTCATCTACGAGTACGAATTCGGTGAACACCAATTTTTCCGTCGTGCTCGCGTTCCAATGCGCATGCACGGTTCCCGGTTTGATGAGCAGGAAGTCGCCGGGCTTCAAGCTGACCGGCTCTTTTCCATCGTCCTGCACGGCCATGGTCCCTTCCAGAATGTAAAAAAATACTTGGCTCGTATGGTAGTGCTTGCGGCGCCGCGCTCCTGGCTCATAGGTGACGCGGTTCGCAATGGCGAGCTTTCCCGGCACACCCGGTACCGTCGTCCGCGAGAGCACCTGCGGCGTGATTCCCGGAACATCGACCGAGGGCCGGGGAAGCTCGGGCGCCGGCACCCTCTCCTGAGCAATGGCCCCAGCACAGAGAAAAATGGCGCCCGCAATCATCATTGCGACCTGCGCCGCCACAATTCGTTTCGCTTCCATTAACGACTCCAATTTCAGTCTGGTTGCGTCTTGTGGCGTAACACAGCTGGGGGCGCAATTAGAATTGCTCCAGCCGCTCGCACCCTCTCTGTTATGCTGAGACAGCACCTGCCGCACGACACCCCTCACGGCTCTTCGACGCGGCGCCTGCCAAAATTTCGCCCGCAACAAGCGATAGGAAGCTGCGGGGCGCAATCGTCTATTCAAGGCAATTCCGATGCGAAAATTGCTCATAGCGCTTGCGGCCATGGCACTATTGACCGCACCGGCGGATGCCCAGTCACGTGGAAAGGGATCCAAGCGCGCCGAAGGCAGCCAGCAGTCTGACGAGCAAAAGAAGAAGAACGCCGCCGCCGAGAAGGCTTACAAAGACGCGCTGCGCAGAATCCCCGATCAGAAGGTTGCAGACCCCTGGTCCAGCATGCGTTGATCCGACAAGTGGCCGCGAGCCGATACTTGTAGGGCGGATTAGCGAAGCGGTACCGGCCTCAGCCAGTACCGCGCAGCGTAACCCGCCCTACGCATTTCCAAGATCAGTTGTACGCGCTCTCCTCGAGCCGCCGGTGCACGTGGTATGGCGCCTGCGCCTGACCGATGCAGAAGGCACCGACGAAGTCCGCAATGCCGCGGGCAAAGGCAAGGCTTGCGGCATTCTCCGCATCAAGGCGTTGCGCCGCGGCTTGCGCCTCGCCCCGCAGCTTGCGCTCATCGATGGTCAACATCCGCCCTGCCCGCAGCACGAACGCGCCATCGATCATGACGCTGTCCACCGCTGCGCCGCTTTCCGCAAAGGCAACCTGCAGCAAGGGTGCGCGCAGAGGCACGTAGGTGATGTGACCCAGATCGAGGAAAACGATGTCGGCCTTGTAGCCCGGCGCGAGGCGGCCAATGTCGGAGAAGCCGAGGATCCCGGCGCTGCCGGTCGTCGCCATGCGCATCGCCTCCTCGGCCGACAGCCAGCGCTGGTAATCGGGGCCGTTGATGCGGGAGAGGAACGCCGCAAGCCTGGTCACCTCGAACATGTTCTGACCGTCGGAAGTATTCGTCGCATCGGTGCCGATGCCGACGCGAAGCCCGGCGGCAAGCATGTTGCGCACTGGCGCAACACCTGAGCCGATGCGCAGATTGCTTGCGGGATTGTGGATGGCGCCGCAACCTGCATCGGCAAGCCTTTGGATATCGTCCCTATCGATCCAGATCGCATGCGCGGCGCTGAAGCGCTCTCCAAGCAACCCGAGCTCGGAGAGATGCGCAGTGAGGCTCATGCCGTATTTCTGCAGGCCGAGCACAGCCTGCGTTTTTGTTTCCGCGAGATGCGTCTGCAGCCGCACATCGTGGTCGCGCGCGAGATCGCGGCAAGCGAGCAAAAACTCATCGGAGCAGTGCAATGGGATGGTAGGGGCCAGCGCCGGGCGAATGCGTCCCCGGTCGTGGCGCCAGCCTCGCAGGATCGTGCGGCAAACCTCGACGCTTGCCTGATAAGGCTCGCCAACGATGCGGCGAAGATCGCCTTCGAGCTTGTCGGGCATGGCTTCCATGAGTCCAGGCAGCGCCTGGTACAGGCTGCGGTCCGCCATCATCGGCGCGACCACCGCACGCATTCCGACGTCATGATAGGCCTGGGCGACGGCATCGATACCCTCGACCGACGGCAGCGGAAACTCGACGACAAGATCGTAGGCGGCGGTGCAGCCGCGCCTCACCATCTCGACCGCGGAGAGCGCTGCGCTGAGATACTTGTCTTCGGCGCTGCGGCGGCCGTTCATCGCCATGCTCGCGCTCAGAAACATTTCGAGGGGAACGCGGTCGCCGACCAGACCCTTGCCAAGCCCGCCATGAGCGTGGGTGTGACCGTTCACGAGCCCCGGCACGAGCAGCCGGTCGGCGGCGTCGATTACTTCCGCGTCCCCCGGGGCCGCCATGTCCGGCGCGCCGATCATCTTGATGGTGCCGTCCTCGATCAGCATGTCGGCGAGGTCGGCACGCCCGGTCTCGATGTCCAGGATCCGACCGTGGCGAATGACAATGCGTTTCATCATACTGCGTGAGCCTCCTGCCGCCCGATCATATGGCGTCCGATCTCATGGGCGTCCGCCCGAGCCCGGGGCGTTTCAAACACCAGGCTGCCTTCAAACATCACGGCAATGCGATCGGCAAGATCGAGCAGCTCGTCGAGATCCTCGCTGATCAGCAAGACCGCGGCCCCGGCATTACGCGCCGCGATGATTTGAGCGCGGATCTCGCTTGTTGCCGCAAGATCCAGGCCGAAGCAGGGGTTCTGCGCAATCAGGAGCGATACGCGTTCCGACAACTCGCGCGCCAGCACCAGGCGCTGCACATTGCCGCCGGAGAGGGTTTCAACCGGAGCATCCGTGCTCGCGGCCCTGATGCCGTAGCTGCGGATCAAGTCGTCTGCATGCCGATCGAGCACGCGCCGGCGCACGAGCCCCCATACTGCATTCGGCGGGACATCGAAGACGCGCAGTGCAAGATTGTCCGCGACCGACATGGTGCGCACACAGGCATTGCGCAGCGGCTCCTCCGGAAGGAGGTGCACGCCGCGCCGGCGCATCTCGCTCCGGGTGCAGCGATAAGGCACCCCGCCGACGCGCACGTCTCCGCTCTCGGGAAGGCGCTGGCCGGCCAGCACCTCCACCAGCTCACGCTGTCCATTGCCGGAAACGCCAGCAACCCCGAGAATCTCGCCGCGCCGCACTTCAAACGAAACATCGGCGAGAGCCGGAGCTCCTCTATCCCCGAGCGCCGAAAGCTCATCCACTTGCAGATAGACGGGACCGGGCGCACTGGTGCTGCGCGATGCCGATCGTGCGCTGATTGCGCGGCCGAACATCAGCTGCTCGAGCTCATGCCGCTGAAGCCCCGCGCCTTCTCCGACCTTGCGGCCGTCGCGCATGACGGTCACGACGTCGGCGAAAGAGAGAACCTCGCGGATCTTGTGGGTGATCAGAACCACGCTGAGCAGGCCCTGCGCCGTCATCCGTCGCAGCGACCCCAGTATGAGATCGGCTTCGTCTGGGGTGAGCACCGAAGTCGGCTCATCCAAAATGAGGAAGCGCCGCCCGAGGTAAAGGTGCTTGAGGATTTCGAGTTTCTGCTTCTCTCCTGCAGCAAGCGCGAATGCGGGAGCTTCGGGATCAAGCGCAAACGGCATCGTTCGTTGGAAGGCGTCGATACGGTCGCGTTCGGCTTTCCAATCGATAATCGGCGGCAGACCGGTGCGCCCAAGCACGAGATTTTCGGCAACGCTCATCTGCGGCACCAGCGTGAAATGCTGGTAGACCAGGCCCATTCCGAGAGCATGCGCCTCCTGCGGATTCGTCATGGGATGCGGTGTACCATCGATGACGATCTCGCCCGCCTCCGCCCGATGATAACCGACCATGCATTTGGCAAGCGTGCTCTTGCCGGCGCCGTTTTCACCGATCACGGCGTGAAAACTTCCCGGAGCAAATTGCACCCATACGTCATCGAGCGCCCGCACCGCGCCGAAGCTCTTGCTCAATCCGCGCGCCTCGACGAGGGGCATCATTTCACGGTCGCTCCTCCGTCATTGCCGGGCTTGACCCGGCAATCCATCGCTTTGACAAAAGAACGGCTTCTTTTGCGATGGATGCGCGGGTCAAGCCCGCGCATGACGAGGCTGAGAACAACGAGGGACATCATTTGTTGATGGTCAGTTCGCTCGGCGCACCGATGAGCCGATGACGGGTGGAGGAGCTCCAGGTGAGAATGATCAGCGTGAGCACATACGGTGCCGCATTGAACAGATAATAGCCCTGCGCAATTCCGACCGACTGGAGCGCCGGACCGAGCGCCGCGGCAGCGCCGAACAGCAGCGACACCCAGAAGCAGGACAGCGGATTCCAGCGCGCGAAAATGACCAGCGCCACTGCCATCAAACCTTGTCCGCTGGAAAGCCCTTCGTTCCAGTTGCCGGGATAGTAGAGCGAAAGAAAGGAGCCGCCGACGCCGGCGAGAAAGCCTCCAGCCATGGTTGCAAGCGTGCGCACCCGCTCGATCGAGTAGCCGAGCGCACGTGCTGCATCGGCGCTGTCTCCGACCGTGCGCAGAACAAGACCCCAGCGCGTATGACGCAAGCCCCAATAGAGCACGGGCGCGAGGATCAGCCCCACGATGAAGAGCGCATTGATCTCCAAGGCCGCGCGCACAGACGGGTAAGCGCTCCAGCCGCCGAGCTCCAGGCTCGGCAGCCGCGGACCGCGGGGCGCAATGAAAGGCTTGCCCAGAAACATGGCAAGGCCGGTACCGAAAAGAAAAAGTGCAATGCCGACGGCGATGTCGTTGACGCGGGGCAGATTGCATACGGCCGCGTGCAGGAGCCCAAGCCCGCTGCCGGCGAGTCCGGCCGCTATCACCCCGAGCCAGGGCGAGCCGCTCAGATATCCGACAGCGAACCCGCTCATCGCTCCCATGACCAGGGTGCCTTCGAGCCCGAGATTCACGCGACCGCTCTTTTCCGTGAGGGTCTCGCCGAGGCTGACGAAGAGATAGGGGGTTGAGATGCGGATCGCGCCCCCGATGACCGCGATGAGCACACCCCACCAGCCGAGCTCGAGCTCGTTCATGCGCGGCTTGGGCGCCAGCGGCCGTAAAACGTGTTGCCGGCGAGAACAGTTATGAAGATGCAGCCCTGCAGCACAGCAGTAGCGGCCCCCGGCATGTCGAACCGCCGCTGCAACAGGCCTCCGCTTGCGGAGATGCCGCCCACCAGAATTGCAACAGGGATGATGGCAAGCGGATTCTGACGGGCGAGGAAAGCAATCAGGATACCGCCATAGCCGAAGCCGACCACCAGAGATTCACTCGCGGCGCCGTGGACGGCAACGATCTCGATGGCGCCGGCAAGGCCTGCCGCCGCTCCGCCGATGATGCAGGCCGCCATGCTCAGACGCGCCGTCGCAAGCCCCGCGAGTTGCGCCGCGCGGACGTTGCCGCCGAGGACGGCAACAGCGAATCCGAAAGTCGTGCGCCGCATCACGAACCAGAGCACCACGCAGGAGACGATGCCGAAAGCGAGACCCCAGTGCACATTGAGATAAGGGAGCGTGCCTATCCGAAATGGTGCAGGAATGGACCAGCTGGTCGCCTTCAGGGTCTCTCCGAAGTCGCGGATGGGCCCGCTGATGAGATGATTGAGCATCGCGATGGCAATGTAGTTGAGGAGCAAGGTCGAGATCGTCTCGTTCACTCCGCGCCAGAGGCGCAGCGCTCCGGCAAAAGCGATCCAGGCACCGCCGGCGAGCGCGCCGGCAAGCAGCACGAGAACCGTTCCAAGATACGGCGGCGCCCCACCTGCGCTTACTCCTGCGAGCACTGCCGCGAGCCCGCCGACAACCAGTGCCCCCTCGGCCCCGATGACCAGCAGTCCCGCGCGCGCCGGAATGGCCGTGCACAGCGCAGTCAGCATCAGCGGCGCAGCAAGCGTCAGCGTGGCTTCGAGTGAGAACAATGTCCCGAAGGCGCCGAGATACAGGACCCGATAGACGGCGACCGGATCGATCCCGTTGAGCGCGATGAAGGCGCCATAAACGACAAGGGCGACGACGATCGCACCGATCGAGATCGCCGCCGCTTCAATCGTGCGCCACGCGCCGGCGCTGAGCATTCCGGCTATTTTAGACCGGTACGGCCGATCGCCCCTTCGACCAGGAACTTGACATTGAGCTTGAACGCATTGTCCTCGTTGCCAATCACTTCACCTTCCTTGAGCACGACATTGCCCTCGTTATCTTTCAGCGGGCCCTTGTAGAGCTGGAGGCTGTCGTCGGTGAAGGCTTGCCGCGCCTTATCGACCTCGGCGCGCACCGGCTCGGGCACCGCCTTGCCGAACGGGCTGATGGCGACCATGTCGCGTTTGAAGCCGCCGCGGTAGAGGTTGGGATATAAGGCGCCGGTCTGCCAGGCTTTCACGAAGTCGCCGCCCTTTGCCCAGTTCCATTCCGCCCCGGTGAGAAACCCGTTGGGAGCAAGCGCGCTGAGATCCGTGTGATAGCCGCAGCTGTAGACGCCGCGCCGCTCCGCCGTCTCGATGGCGACCTTGGGACTATCGACATTGGCGACGATCACATCCGCCCCTTGATCGACGAGGCCGTTGACGGTCTCTGCCTCTTTGACCGGATTGTCCCAATCGCCGGTTATGGCCACCTGGCAGGTGGCATCGGGCCGCACCGAACGGGCTCCGAGGATGAAGCCGTTGCAGTTGTTGAAAATGAAATAGAGGGGCTTGGAGCCGATGAACCCGAGCTTGCCGGTCTTGGTCATGCGGCCGGCGGCAATGCCGCAGAGATAGTGCGGCTCCTCCATGTAGCCGCGATAGCCGATCGTGTTCTTGGCGTCGCCTTCCTTCCACAGCCCGCCGGCATGGACAAACAGCACGTCGGGATACTGGGACGCGATCTTCTGAATGAAGGGCCAGAAGCCGAAGGAGGTGGGAAACAACACCTTGCAATTGTCGAGCTTGATCATGCCTTCCATGACCTTCTCGACTTCGGCGGTCTCCGGCACTTTTTCCTGCTCGACCAGCTTGACGCCTTCGAGTTGCGCGATCTTGCGCGCGGCAACGGCGTGCGCCTGGTTCCAGCCGAAGTCCTGTCGGGTGGCAGCGTAGATGAAGCCGACCGTGATCGGCGTGACGGCGGCATCGGCTCGCCGGGCAAAAAGCGGCGCGAGAGCCGAAACCGCAACGATATTGCCCGTGGATGTGAGCATGCTGCGGCGGGTAAGGTGCGTCCGATCCATTGTGCTTCCCCTCCTCGAGTGAGCGCTCGGCGTGAATGTATCCCATACTCGCCAATCTCGGCGCGCCTGTCATTCAGATTTTCTCACGCCAGGCGTCGCACCTAGGGGCGGGCACCGATGGAATAGCCCCCTCTGCTCCCTGCACGTTTTATGCTCGAATGCGCAAGAATTGTTCAGCTCGCGCTTTATTGACACTCCGGAACTCCTCGCCGATCATCGCCGGAAATTGGTTGCGATCGCACCCCAGCTCAAACGGAGAAAGCAGATGAACGTTCAGAGGCCAGCATGGCCTACCCTCTTTCGAGCCTCGGCATTCGGGATCGCGCTTGCTGCGTTGCTTCCGACAAGTAGTTTTGCAGCCGACCCCATCCGCATCGGGCATGTAGCAGCGCTGTCGGGCGCCTCGGCGCAATCGGGTGAGGCGATCACGCGCGGGATGGCGCTCGCGATCGACGAGATCAATGCCAAGGGCGGGCTTCTGGGCGGACGCAAGCTCGAGCTCATCCAGCGTGACGACGAGTCGAGCCCGCCGAAAGGCCTGACTGCCGCGCGCGAGCTCGTCTTTCAGGAAAAGGTCGATGCCATCTTCGGCGGGATCGATACCCCGGTATCGCTCGCCATCGTGCCGCTGATGAACAAGGAGAAAAAACTGTTCATGGGGGTGTGGGCGGCGGGCACCGGCATCACCCGCAACGGCGCCACTCCGAATTACGTCTTTCGCGTCTCGGCCGTCGACGACGACGTGGACATCAAGCTGCTCAAATATGCCAAGGACAAATTCAAGGCAAAAAAAGCCGGCCTCATGCTCATCAACAACCCGTGGGGCCAGTCAAATGAGAAAGGATTGGTAGCTGCCGCGAAGGACGATCCTGCGATCACCATTGCCGGTATCTCCAAATTCGAGAACAACGATGTGGACATGGTCCCGCACCTCACGAGGCTGAAGGACGCAGGTGCTGATGCCATCATCCTGGTGGTCAACGCTCCGCCCGGCGCGCAGATGATGAAGTCGCGCGAGCGCATGGGCTGGACTGCTCCCGTGGTCTCCCACTGGGGCATTTCCGGCGGACGCTTCCCCGAGCTCGCCGGCCCCACCGCGGGCGATGCCCATTTCGTGCAGACGTTCAGCTTCTTCGGAAAGCTGCCGCCGGTGGGCGAGCGGGTGCTTGCGGATCTGAAGAAAAAGTATCCGCAGATCAAAGGGCCGGAGGACATCTCCTCGCCGGTGGGCACCGCGAATGCGTACGATGCCATGCACCTCATCGCGCTGGGCATCGAGCAGGCCGGCTCGACCGATCCGGATGCGGTGCGCGCCGCGCTGGAAGATCTCAAGAAGCCCTATGCCGGACTGATCAAGAGCTACAACCGGCCCTTCACGTCCGCCAACCACGACGCACTGGGCCCAAGCGACTACATCATGGTGCACTACGAGGGCGACAAGATCGTCCCGGTGGAGTGACCGTCCCATGGCCGGGCTTGTCCCGGCCATCCATGCCTTGCCTCACGCGCGAAAGACGTGGATGCGCGGGTGCCGCAGACAAGTTTACGCAGTCTGCGCAAGCTTGACTGCGTTCCCGCGCATGACGTGGATACAAACGAGCGAAACTAGGTCTCGTGCTCGTTCTCTCCCGCCATGTTGGTGAGCTCGGCGCTGATTTCCGGGCTTGGGCTCGGCAGCATGTACGGACTGCTGGCCCTCGGTTTCCATGTCACTTATGCCGTGTCGAACACGGTGAACTTCGCGCAGGGCAGCGCGATGATGCTGGGCGCCGTCCTGTGTTTCAGTTTCTGGATCACCTTGCACTGGCCGCTCACGATAGCCGTGCTTACCGCACTGGCGCTGTGCGCGCTGTGGGGCGCCATGGTCGAGATCGTCGCCGTTCGCCCGTTCCTTCGGCGCAACTCGAATGC
>Ga0210402_10004767_pt1 | contig 12292 bp, 15 predicted proteins | sample IncBWC7MmetaG_FD_161055 | JGI IMG/M metagenome (GOLD analysis project Ga0210402, IMG submission 161055) | Forest soil microbial communities from Barre Woods Harvard Forest LTER site, Petersham, Massachusetts, United States - Inc-BW-C-7-M | ecosystem: Environmental > Terrestrial > Soil >...
CCTGAATTTGCGGTCGCGGCGGTATTCCACTACATTCTGACTTGGATATGACAAGCTCTAAGGCATTGGTGTGCGACGGGTGCGGGCAGGTGGCGTCGGCGGAGCATATTGCGCGGCGGCTGCAGCGGCTGGAATGGACGACGCGGTACCGGCCAGTGCATATCAATACTCTCTTTTTGGGCGCGTTCTCACCGCGGGACCAGAAGGACTTTCTGTATGCGCCTGGCGAAGAATTCCAGGGAGAGGCGGGGCTGCTGCTGAACGCTGTGGGAATCTCCGCGGCGGGAAAGGCCGCGGACGCAGTACATGCGGAGTTCCAGCGCTCTGGATTTTTTTTGACGCATGTGCTGGAGTGCCCCATGGAAGGCGACGGTGCTTCTCAAGCGGAAGTGCAGGCCGCGTTGAAGGCGCGCCTGCCGGCAGTGGCAACGCGGATTCGGCGGTCGCTCAAACCGAAGCGTGTTATGGCCGTGGCAGATGCGCTGACTGCAGTTGTGGAGGATATTGTCAGACTCGATTTGGGCTGTCCGGTACAGTTGGATTACGGAAAACCGTTCCGACTGGAGAGCTCTGCCGGAGAAAATGGCCTGGAGAGGTTACGAGAAGCGTTGGGGAGCGCCGCCAGAGACTGACCTCGCGGACAGGCACGGACTGGCCGTTAGCAGCAACTTAAATGTCCCTCGAAGCAGGTAGATGAGTATTTTAACTGTGCTAGAATCAACCCTTTGACGGATGGCGTGGGCTGCAGGAGTACCACCGTGAAGAAACAAGCAAAATTTGGCGTGGGAATCGGAGTCATCGTCGTTTCGATGGCGTTTTTGGCGTGGTTGGGCTATGGAGAGAGCAAGACTTACTACCACACCATTGCTGAGCTGGAGACATTGAAGGGCTCTGAGAAAACCCAACGGATGCGGCTCGGCGGCACCGTCGCGCCCGGAAGTATCCGTCACCTCGCCGGCCGTATTGATTTTGTGTTGGAGGGAGAAGGGAAGTCGCTCCCCATTAGCTACATTGGCACCGATCCGCTTCCGGACACTTTTGTGGACAAGTCACAAGCTCTCGTGGAGGGACGGCCGGGGCCGGAGGGACGATTCGTCGCCGAAGTGGTGCAGGCGAAATGCGCTTCCAAGTATGAAGCAGCTCCAGGCGGCAAAGCGGGCGCTGCGCCCAGTTCGCCCGAGAAAAGCGGGATGTAGGGCACCCGGGATCTCCGGGGGATAGGCGGGGTTGCCGTGGATGTATTCGGTTCCTTTGCACTCGTCTTGGCTTTTATTTGCGCGGTCTATGCGTTCGGCGGGGGCATTGCGGCGATTATCACGCGCCATCCGCTGCTGGTAAAAAGCACGCGCCAGGCCGGGATGGCGGCCTGCGGCCTGATTTTCCTCGCAACTTTCAGCCTCGAATATCTTTTCTTCAGTGATAATTTTTCCATAGCGTACGTAGTGGCGCACAGTAATCGCGATCTGGCGACATTCTATAAGATAGCGGCGCTGTGGGCCGGGCAGGAAGGTTCGCTGCTGTTCTGGAGCTTCCTGCTGGCCATTTATGTTCTCTCGGTGCTGGTCACCTACCGGAACAAGAACGGCGAGTTGATGCCCTACGTCGGCGTTGTGATGGCCGGCGTGCAAATTTTTTTCCTGACGCTGAACAACTTCGTTGCCAGCCCGTTCAAGTTGCTCGCATCGCCGGGAGCGGATGGAGCGCTGCATTATGTCGCGCGCGCCGATGGCAACGGGCTAACGCCGCTTCTGCAATATCCGGAAATGGTGATTCACCCGCCGAATCTCTATTCCGGTTACACCGGGTTTACAATTCCGTTCGCGTTTGCGCTGGGCGCGCTGCTGGCGCGTTACCCGGGAGAGAAGTGGATTCACCTGACGCGCAAGTGGACGATGATTGCTTGGATGTTTCAGTCCATGGGGATTTTGCTTGGCGCTCACTGGGCGTACGCGGTGCTGGGCTGGGGCGGTTACTGGGGATGGGACCCGGTGGAGAATGCTTCGTTTCTGCCGTGGCTGACGGGCACAGCGTTTCTGCACTCCGTGATGATGCAGGAAAAGCGCGGGATGATGAAGGTCTGGAACGTGTGGCTGGTGTTCATTACGTTCCTGCTGTGCATCCTTGGGACGTTCCTCACGCGCAGCGGCGTGGTCAGCTCCGTTCATGCCTTCGCGCAGTCGAGTATCGGAACATGGTTCGTGAGCTTCATCGCGCTGATCATTTTGGTGTGCCTTGGGGCCTATTTGAAGAATCGCGATTATTTGAAGAGCGAGAACCAGCTTGACGCGATCGTTTCGCGCGAATCGAGCTTCTTGTTCAACAATCTGATCCTGCTGGTTTCCTGCGTGGCTATTCTTTCGGGCACGCTCTTCCCGGTGTTTTCCGAGTGGATTACCGGCAACCGCATCAGCGTGGGTGCGCCGTTCTTTAACAAGGTGAACATTCCCACTGGGTTGCTGCTGCTGTTCTTGACGGGAGTCGGGCCGCTGCTGGCTTGGCGGAAAACCTCGACGGAAAGTCTGAAGCGGAATTTTGGATGGCCGCTGGGCATTGGGGTGGCCGCTGGCGCGATCGCATTTGTGTTTGGCTTCCGCCATTTCTATTCGTGGGTTTGTCTGATTTTGTGCGTGTTTGTGGCATCCACGGTGTTGCTGGAGTTCTATCGCGGAGCGAAAGTGATTCGCGCACGATCTGGGGCTTCGTTTGTGGCATCGGCAGTGGACCTCACGATGCGCAATACGCGGCGCTATGGCGGCTACATCGTGCATATGGGGATGGTGTTTGTCTTTATCGGACTGGCCGGAGCGGCGTTCAATCGCGATGTTCAGAAAGATATGCGGCAAGGCGACACCTTGCAAATCGGGCCCTATACTTTGGTTCTGCAAGGGTTTGATACCAAACCGGAGAAAAACTACACCGCGCAACGCCTGCTCGTCGAAGTACTTGAAGACAACAAGCCTACGATGATGCTGTATCCGGAGAAGCGGCGCTTCTCGACCACCGAGGAGAACGGCACGATGGTGGCGATCCGTTCGACGCTTCAGGAAGATTTGTATGTGGTGTACGCGGGAACTAGTCCGGAGACGCAATTGCCGGTGCTCCACGCTTATTTGAATCCATTAGTGAAGTGGATCTGGTTCGGGGGAGTCGTTGTGGTATTCGGGACGCTGGTAGCAATGCTGCCGAATCGCCGTGCCGTGCTGGTCCTCTCTGGAGCGCAGGCTCTGGTAGCGCAACCTCTGGCGCAAGGACTTCCCTCGTCGATCACCGTGAGAGAAGGCCATGATTAAAGCGCGCTCGATTGCCGCATTTGCGATGCTGACACTGTTTGCGACTGCGCCGTTACTCGTCACACCGCTTGGCGCCCAGCAACTTTCCGACCGCGCCAAGCAGGTCGGCGGCAAATTCATGTGCATGTGCAGTTGCAACCAGGTGCTGACGGAGTGCAATCACGTTGGGTGCACCACGTCCGCGAGCATGTTGAAGGAATTGAACGTGGCACTGGTACGCGGCGATTCCGAAGATGCCATCACGCAAATGTTTGTCCAGGAATTCGGGACCAAGGTGTATGCAGAACCGCCGAAGTCGGGGTTCAGTCTGGTGGCCTGGGCGCTGCCGAGCATTTATCTATTTGTGGGCACCGCGGTAGTGATTCTCGTGATCTACCGCTGGAGAAAACAGGCCGCCCAGCTAACGGATCACGCGGGCGGCGCGCCGGGGATTTCCGCCGAACTGCTGGAGCGTGCGAGAGCGCAGGCGTCACGCGAGACGCAGGATTAGATGCTACCGCTTTTCCTTTCACTTGCGACAATTGAGATTGCCACCAGGGATGGGGCCATCCTGGGGGCCTGCCTGGCCCTGGCCCTGGCCGTCGGGCTTTTCATTTTCTACATTCAGCCGGATGCTTCGGACCTTGCGCCGCACCGCACCAAGCTCGACCAGTTGCTGGAACGCCGCGACGCTATCTACGACAATTTGCGCGACCTGCGATTTGAGTATCGCTCCGGAAAATACTCCGAAGGTGACTTCGAAGCAATGAAGACGGCTTTGGAAAATGAAGCTGCATTGGTACTCGCGGAGATCGATCAGGTGACGGATGCACAAGTGCGCCGGCCGCGCGGCGTGCGACCGGCGGATGGAGGCACGCAGTGAGGCCCGGGGCTTACGTGCGGCTGGCTCTGCTTGGGGCCTTGGTGCTGGCTCCACTGGCAATCGCCGAAGCTGGGACCGTTCGCGGAACCGTGGTGAATGGCACCACCGGGAAAGCGGCATCGGGAATTGACCTTGTGCTGATACAGCTTCAGGGAGGGATGCAGGAAGTAGCGCATTCCAAGAGCGGCGCGCAGGGAGAATTCACGTTTGAGCACCAGGGACTTGGCGCGCAGCCTATGCTGGTCCGCGCGGTGTATCAAGGCGTCAATTTCAACCACGCCGTTCCACCGGGCACGAGCACCGTGCAGGTCGATATCTACGAATCGACGAAGGATGCCAAGACCATCAACGTAACATCTCACGTGGTGATCTTTCAGCCGAACGGCGCGACGATGATTGTCGGCGAAGAGTATCAGATCGAGAACAAATCGCAGCCGCCTGTGGCCTTCTACAAAACTGACGGGAGCTTCGATTTTGCGTTGCCGCAAGGCGGGCAGCTGCAGCAAGTCGCGGCGGCGGGGCCAGCAGGAATGCCAGTGGTGCAGCTTCCGATCGACAAAAAGAAGAATCGCTATTCGATCGCGTTTGCGTTTCGTCCGGGCGATAGTTCAGTGCGGTTCTCCTACGAGCTGCCGTACAACGGGAACGCAGCTACGGTGAAGATTCCCACAATTTATCCGGGCGGCCGGTTGGTCGTTGCGGCACCTCCCAGTGTGCAGATTAGCGGAGACGGCTTGGCTCCGGGCGGACAAGAGCAGGGGATGAACCTCTACGGCCGACAGGATGTTCCCGCGGGAACCATTGTGGCCGTGAACATTTCTGGAACAGCGGCGCCGCCGGATGCGAATGCCGGTGCAGAGCAAGGTCAACAGGGCCGCGACGCCCAGCAAGGTGGCGGTGAGTCTGGCGGTGTAAGCATCCAGCAGGTTCCCGGGCGGCTAAACGATATCGCTCCGACATGGTTGATAGCGGGTGTTTTCATTATTGGTTTCGGAATCCTTGGAATGCTTCTTTGGGGCAAGAAGGTGGAGAGCGCCGCGGTGGAAGGCCAGGAGCAGATCACCGATAAAGGAGCGCTCGGACCAAAGAAAGCTAAGCTGAGCGCGGCCTCTGCTGCACCTGCGCCGGCCGAGCCAGCCACTCCGAGGAACGGGGCGTCGAGCCTGGCAGAGGTTGACGCCGCCATTGGCACTAGCCTTGACGCGCTGAAGGAGCGGCTGTTCCGGCTCGAATTGCGGCACCAAGCAGGAACGATCTCCGAAGCAGAATATGCACAAGAGCGCGCACGAGCCGAAAAGGTGCTGCGCGATCTCGTGCGAGGCTGAGTGTTGAAAACCAGGAGTGAGCTGATTATTTCCGAGGCCATCCGGTGACGCCACCGAGTTTTTCTCCCACAGGTATCCGGTTCGAAAAAATTGAAAAACGCTACGGTGGACTCTATGCGCTGCGCCGCGTCTCACTGGAGATTTCCGCGGGCGAGTGCGTAGTGTTCGCTGGACGAAACGGTTCCGGCAAAACCACGCTGCTGCGAATTGCGGCGCGGCTTGTGCGTCCATCATCGGGCACGGTTAGTTTCCTGAACGGCCGCGGAGAAGGAGACAATCCGCGGCCGTCCGCCGGGTTTGTGGCGCACGCCACCATGGTTTATGACGAACTTACAGCAGAGGAGAATCTTCTTCTTTTTGCCCGATTGCAGGGCCTAGCGGAGCCCGGTGCGCGCGCCGAGTTGCTGCTCGGCGAGGTGGGGCTTCTCGAACGCAGGGACTCCTTAGTACGTACATTTTCCCGCGGGATGCGCCAACGCGTGGCCATCGCGCGAGCATTGCTGAATGAGCCGTCCGTAGTTCTCTTTGATGAACCGGCTACCGGGCTCGATCCGCAGGGAGCGGGATGGTTTGTTGAGAAGGTGCGCGGCTTGAGGGATTCCGGGCGCACCATCTTGATGAGCCTGCACGGGGAGTCGCAAATCTCCAACCTGGCGACGCGGGCGATAGGTCTGGATGCGGGATTGGTGGTAGCCGACACACGAACCGGCGCAGACTTTCGCTCGATCCTCACTTTTGCGAACGCGTGAATGGGGATGCTTTCCAATACGGCGGTGCTGCTGGGCAAGGAACTCCGCACGGAGTTTCGCTCGCGCGAACTGCTCACCACAACAGTGGTCTTCATCCTCACAATTGTGATTCTGTTCAGCTTCACCTTCCAGCCGTCGGGCGGGGAATCGCGCCGTTTTGGCCCAGGACTGTTGTGGCTGGCTATACTTTTCGCGGGTTCGCTGATGTTGCAGCCGGGCTTCCTGCGCGAGCAGACCAACGATACGCTCAGCGCTTTGCGACTGTCGGTGAGCGATCCTTTTGCGATTTTTCTTGCCAAGCTCATTGCCAACGCGATTTTCTTGCTGCTGACGGAAATGCTGCTGCTTCCTATTTTCGCGGTGCTATTCAATCTCCACATTCTCGCGGTTTTTCCCCAACTGATTCTTGTTTTTTTCCTGGGCAGCGCTGGAGTAGCCATTCCTGGAACGGCGTTTTCGGCTATCTCGGCGCAAGCGAGGATGCGGGAACTTCTGCTGCCGCTTCTGCTGCTGCCGCTGCTGACTCCCGTGCTGATCGCCAGCACGGAGGCCACCGCCGCCCTGCTGGATGTGCGGCCGGCACTTCCCGGGAAGTGGCTCGGGTTTTTGGCCGGCTTCGACGTGGTGTTTTTGACGGCGCTGTGGCTTTTCGGCGAATATTTATTGGAGGAATAATCTGCCATGGCAAAACGCGCGATCCTCGGGCTGGTCACTCTGGGCCTGGTTGTAACGGCAGCCTTTGCCTCCTTTTACGTGGTTCCGATGGAACGCACCATGGGGCCCATCCAGCGAATCTTTTATTTTCATGCTGCGAGCGCGTGGGCGGGGATGACGGCATTTTTTATCTGCTTCTTTTGCAACTTGCTTTACGTCTGGCGGCGTGATCAAAAATGGGACGGGCTTGGTGTTTCCGCGGCGGAAGTTGGGCTGGCTTTCACCACCATTGTGCTGATCACCGGGCCCATCTGGGCTCATCCGGTATGGGGGATCTGGTGGACCTGGGATTGGCGCCTGACTTCTACATTCGTGATGTGGCTGCTCTATATTTCCTACTTGCTTCTGCGCACTCTCATTGAGGAACCGGACCGCCGCGCGCTACTCAGCGCACTTTTTGGAATCTTTGCGTTCCTGGATGTGCCACTGGTCTATTTTTCCATTCGCTGGTGGCGGACGCAGCACCCTCAGCCGGTAGTGATGGGCGGCCCCGGCTCAGGCCTGGAGCCCACGATGCGAAAGGTTTTCTTTTTTTCGGTGCTAGCCATGCATGCTTTGATGGTCCTGCTGCTTTCAGAACGCTACCGGCTGGAAAAATTGCGTGGAGAAGTGGACCAATTGCGGCGCGAAGCGGAGGCTCAATGAAAAACTTTGACAGCATTTTTGCGGCTTACCTTCTGGGATGGACAGTCTTTTTCGGCTTCTACCTTAGCCTGGGAAAGCGCGCTTCGGCATTGCGAGCAGATATCGAACAACTCAAGAGCTCCTTGAACCGGGGCAAATAGCTTGGCAGGGAAGAAACGAATCGGGATCGTCCTGTTTCAGCTCGGCGGGCCGGATTCTCTGGAGGCCGTCGAGCCGTTTCTGCTGAACTTGTTTCTGGACCCCGACATTATTCCGCTGGGGCCGTTCGGGTTGCTACGGCGGCCGATTGCGAAACTCATTTCTTCACGGCGGTCGATTCCAGTTGCCGGGAAATACGCGGAAATCGGTCGGCGGTCGCCGATTGGAACACTTACCGAACGGCAGCGCTTGCGGCTGGTGGCGGCGGTTTCGCCCTACGTTGATGCCGTGGCAGTTACGGCGATGCGTTACTGGCGCCCGTTTACCGCAGATGCCGTTGAGACGCTGCGCAAGGCAGGGCCGCTGGATGAAATCGTTTTGCTGCCGCTCTATCCGCACTATTCCTTTGCCACTACGCTGAGCAGCTTGAAGGAATGGCGCCGGGTCTCGAGTCAAGCAAAGTGGGAACCATCTGGCGGAAAACCGCCGGAACGTACCATCGATAATTTCCACGACCACCCGCTCTATATTCAGGCGCTGGTGCAGCGTATTGGTTCGGTACTGCGGCAATTCCCGGACAGTTCGCGGATTCATCTGGTGTTCAGCGCGCATGGTTTGCCCATGAGCCTGGTTGAGAAGGGCGATCCTTACCCGAAACAGATTGAGGAAACGGTGCGCCTGGGTTGCGCTCTCGGCGCGAAGCAGTACCCCGGTTGGCCGCGGACACATTTGCTTTGCTACCAAAGCCGTGTGGGGCCTGCGAAGTGGCTGCAACCTCCGCTTACGGGCACAATCGAACAACTGGGCCATGAAGGCGTGAAAGAAATGCTGGTTGTACCCATTTCGTTCGTTACCGAGCACATCGAGACGCTGCACGAAATCAATATCGAAGCGCGCGAAGAAGCGGAAAAGCTGGGCATCGAACGGTTTCGCATGATGCCGGCCGTGGGGGACTCGCCACTGTTCATCAACGCGCTGAAGGATCTCGTCTTGCGCGCCGTGGGGATCCACGTTGGATAGCCTGCCGCGCGGCTTTCGTCCCTGGCCGGATAAAGGTATAATCCGCCGCTGGGACGAGGGCGATGGCATCCACCTACAATCCGGGAGTGCAGAGATTCTCCGTTTTCGTCGTGTTCTGGACCATCCTTCTATTCATTGCCGGGGCGCTGGTTACTTCCAAGGACGCCGCCCTTTCCGTGACCGACTGGCCGACTTCGCACGGTACGATGGTTCCTCCGCTATCATCACTACAAGGCGGCGACCTGTTTGAGTTCTCGCACCGCGCGGTAGCTGGCGGATTGGGAATTCTGGTGCTAATCCTGGCCGTGTTGCTGCGGGTAAAGGAAAGCCGGGTTTGGCTGCGGTGGCTCGGGTTTGTTGCGGTGCTCGGCGTCGTGGTGCAAGCGATCCTCGGCGGCCAGGTGGTCATACGACTGCTGCATTACTGGCTGCCGGTCATTCATGCTTGCTTTGCGCAGATCGTTTTTGGCGCGGTGCTTGGCATTGCCGTGTTCACCAGCAAGTGGTGGGTTTCCGAACAGCCGCTACTCGAAGACAGCGGGAGCCCTTCGATTCATACGCTGACGATCCTCAATTCCGCTGTCATCTATCTGCAGGTAATTCTCGGCGCAGGTTTCCGCCACAAGGAAATCCCGATTTGGCCGCACATGGTGGGAGCCTTGCTGGTGATGGGCATGGTGATCTGGACGGCGGTGGCCCTGCGGAAACGGTTTGAGAAGTCGCGAGAACTCACTAAGGCGCGGATCTTGCTCCATGCGATTTTCGGGATACAGTTCCTGCTGGGTCTGGCGGCTTTCTGGGCGCGGCGCAGTACCGCGGATGCGCCGCAACCGATGCCCGTCACGGTGACGTTGACGGTGATTCACACCGTGGTCGGCGCCATCCTCTTCGCATTTTCGGTGCTGGTGGTGCTGACCTGCTACCGAGTGGTACCGCGCGGAAGGGAAGTTGCGGCGCCGGCGCCGGGACAGGTAACCACGGGATGAGCACGGTACACCCAACGGAACTGACGCTTTCGGCGCGTGCCAATGGCTACGTCTCGCTGACCAAGCCGGACGTTTCCTTCCTGGTGTTGATGACCACGGCGGCGGGCTATTATATGGGTGCCCGCGGCCCCATCAGCTGGCTACACATGTTGCACGCGGTTTTCGGCACTATGCTGATCGCCGCTGGCACTGCAGCTTTGAATCACTATATTGAGCGCGATTCCGACCGGTTCATGCGGCGCACAGCATTGCGGCCATTGCCCAGCGGGGTCTTGCAACCGCGGGAAGCTCTGATCTTTGGCGTCGTTCTGGCCATCGCTGGAGCAGTTGACCTTTATCTCGCGGCCGGAGCGCTGGCGTCCGGACTGGGAATTGCGACCTGCTTGAGCTACCTGCTGGCCTATACTCCTCTAAAAAAACGCACGGTATGGGCGACGCTCGTCGGTGCTTTTCCCGGAGCTATTCCGCCGATGATTGGGTGGGTGGCTGCCACCGGTTCGCTGGACCGCGGCGCCTGGTTGCTCTTCGGAATCCTGTTTCTGTGGCAGTTTCCGCACTTCCATGCCATTGCCTGGATGTACCGCGAAGACTACGCCCGCGCGGGAATCCTGATGCTGCCGGTGGTCGACCGCGAGGGCACGCGCACGTTCCGGCAGATCATTTTGTATGCCGCGGCGCTCGTGGGCGTCAGCCTTCTTCCCGCAATTCTTGGGCTGGCTGGGGTGGTGTATTTCTTCGGCGCGCTCGTCTTGTGCACCGCCCTGTTGCAGGTGTGTCTATGGGCCGCAAGCAATAGGACCAACACGCGCGCCAAGTGGCTCATGCACGCCACGGTCCTGCACATTCCGCTGCTGCTGGGCTTGATGATCTACGACAAGCTCCCGCAGTGATCGAACCGCTTCAAAAAACAGCCGCTTCAGGAAGGGGCAACCTACATTCATGTTTTCGCAGCCGGCTCTCAATGCGACTCTAAATGCAACCAGCGCCATCCTCCTCGCGGGAGGCTATGCGGCAATCCGGGCCGGAAACAGGCAAGTCCACAAAAGATTCATGGTTTCCGCGTTTTGGGTTTCCGTCGTGTTCCTGGCGTCCTATGTGATTTATCACCTGCGGGTAAAACAAGTAGTCCTCTTCCAAGGACAGGGCTGGATCAGGCCGGTTTACTTCACGTTACTGCTCTCGCACACCGTCTTGGCAATTGTAATTGTTCCGTTGATCCTGATTACCCTGCGCCGCGCATGGATGGAGAAATTCGACAAACACCGAATAATCGCCCGGTGGACGCTGCCACTGTGGTTCTACGTTTGCGTGACGGGCGTGATCGTTTATTTTATGGTCTACCAGATTTACGCAGTGAAGAACATCTGAAGCGGGAAAAAGCTGGCCGCGCGAAGTCTCGCTAGAATTGCGGAGAATTGTCCTGCCGGAATCCCGGCGGCACCAGGGCACCGGTTACCGAGGAGCGGACCGCCTGGCGAGTGCCGGACTTGGGAAACACGATGTGCCAGAAGTCCACGCTGGGATTGACGAACGCCATTCCCACAAACCGCCGATCCCGCTTTTCCCGCAGTGAAGTGACAACGCAGTCCACTGACTTGGCGGTATGCTCGTTGAAAACTTTTACAGTCTGCCCAGGAATCAAAGGAGTATCCATGAGCACCAATGCGCCGTGAGCCGTCACGATGTAAGTGGAAGCCCTGAGATCGATCGTTTCACCTTCGGGCAGGCGGCAACGAACCGTCAGAGGGATCTGAAGGGACAGGCGCGTGGTTCGCCGACGTTCAGGATAGCGAGTTCTCTGCATAACTCCACCTGGAGGGGACACTCGAGGCTTCAGGTGCCGATGGTGTCACGATCTGTAAGAAAACACAAGCATTTAAACGATTTGGAACTCCTAGTACTTTTTAGCAGGAGGACTGCAATTACTGCCGCTTAAGGGCGGCGATCACCGCATCCGCAAATTCCTCGGTGCCGGCCTTTCCGCCGACGTCTCGAGTCGTGTGTTTTGCCTGGTGATAGACTAACTCGAGTGCTTTCTGGATGCTCTCGGCCGCGGTTTGCTCGCCGAGGTAGTCAAGCATCAGAGCGCTGCTCATCAACAGGGCTGTTGGATTGGCGAATCCCTTGCCGGCGATATCCGGCGCGGTACCGTGCACGGCTTCAAACATCGCACAATGGTCGCCAATGTTGGCGCTGGGCACCACGCCGAGCCCGCCGACGAGCCCCGCCGCCAGATCGCTCATGACGTCGCCATACAGATTCGGCAGCAGAAGCATGTCAAATTGCAGGGGATCCATTACCATCTGCATGCAGGCGTTATCGACGATCATTTCTTTGTATTCGATGGCCGGGAATTGCTCGGCCACCGCGCGGACTGATCTCAGAAACAGCCCGTCCGACAGCTTCATAATATTGGCTTTGTGGATGGCGTGAATCTTCTTCCGGCCGTGGCGCTTGGCGTATTCAAAGGCAAATTTCGCGATTCGCGTGGAAGCCTTTTCGGTGATGATTTTGAGGCTCTCGACGACTCCTGGAACGACCTCGTGTTCGAGGCCGGAATACA
>Ga0210402_10004768_pt1 | contig 12292 bp, 14 predicted proteins | sample IncBWC7MmetaG_FD_161055 | JGI IMG/M metagenome (GOLD analysis project Ga0210402, IMG submission 161055) | Forest soil microbial communities from Barre Woods Harvard Forest LTER site, Petersham, Massachusetts, United States - Inc-BW-C-7-M | ecosystem: Environmental > Terrestrial > Soil >...
TATCTGGTAAAAACTCGTGATTTAACCGACGGCGAACATACAACTCTCCTGAAAACACTTTCCGAGAATAACACCGCTCCTCTTACCGAAATGAGCTTTAACTCCATCGGACCATCCGTGGGGCAAGAACTTACGCGAAAAGCGATTTTGGCGATTATCTTAATTTCTCTCGCGATTATTTGCTTCATCGCGTTTGCTTTTAGAAAAGTTTCTAAGCCTGTCTCATCCTGGAAATACGGCATCATCGCTATTTTTACGCTTTTACACGACGTGGCTATACCTGTCGGAATATTTGTGGTGCTTTCGCATTACTATGGCGCGGAACTGGACACTCTTTTTGTGGTGGCGGTTCTTACCATCCTCGGTCTTTCGGTTTCCGATACTATAGTTATTTTTGACCGAATCAGGGAAAATTTAAGAAATCAGTCCAATATAGCAAAAGCGAACTTCAGCGAAGTAGTCGGTAAAAGTCTGGAACAATCATACGTGCGTTCTATCTGCACATCGCTTACCGTCATTCTCGTGCTTCTGGCGCTGTTCTTTTTCGGTCCTGTGACTACAAGGTATTTTGCTCTTATGCTCACAGCCGGAATGTTTTTTGGGACGTATTCTTCCATCTTCCTGGCTTCACCGCTCTTGGTATGGGTGCAGGAGAGACAGGATAAAAAAAACAAATAATTTTCCCGCCTGCAAAAGCTATGCTTTAAGCATTGCGGGCAGGTGTGCTATACTATAGCTATGATGTACTTAATAATAATTTTAGCGGTTCTCGCCTTATTCTTAATTTTCCTTTTTAATGGTTTTGTTACCCGACGCAACCGGGCGCAGGAAGCCTGGGCGGATATTGAAGTCCAGCTGAAACGCCGATACGATTTGATTCCGAATCTGGTAAATACGGTCAAAGGTTATGCCACGCATGAAAGTTCCGCTTTTGAAAATATTACAAAAGCGCGCGCTTCCGCTATGGGAGCGGGAAATAGTTTGGCGGATAAAGCGGGAGCGGAAAATATGCTTACCGGCGCCCTAAAGTCAGTTTTCGCAATAGCGGAAGCCTATCCGGATTTAAAAGCGAATCAAAATTTTCTGGCTTTGCAAAACGAACTTTCTGACACCGAAAATAAAATCCAGGCGGCCCGCAGGTTTTATAACTCCAATGTCCGCGACCTGAACACTTCGGTAGAAAGTTTTCCCGGCAACTTCATCGCGAATATGTTTCATTTTTCTAAAATGGAGTTCTTTGACCTTGCCGATAACGACGCTGCGCAAAATCCCGTGGAAGTTAAATTTTAAAAATAACCAATTATTTTTATGACCAACGACGAATTGCTGGGGTATGTCAGGCAACAGCTGACGCTTAAGGTTTCGAAGGAGGCGATTACCGCTAATTTAAAATCGGCAGGCTGGAATGACGCTGATGTCAATGAAGCCTTCGCAATCGTAACTCCTCCCTTATCTGTCCCGATGCATCCGCCCGTTTCTCCGGCAGTTTCTGTAGCAACCCCGAACATTATTCAGCCGCAGACGAATTTACAAAACACAATAACGCCCGCAACAGCCCAAGAACAGTCGGTAAATCCTTCTCTTCCCGCAGAAAAAAGCAAAAGTAAAAAAATATTTGCCGCAGTTTTAATATTGGTTTTAATCGGCCTTGCCGGCGGTGCAGCATACGCGTATTATTCCGGATTTTTTGTATCGCTTCCGATGCTTGCGTCACAAGCCATAGATAGCGCCCGAGCCGCCAAAACCGGGACTTACGATGTCACAGTTAACGCTGATTTTTCAGGACTAAAAAATTCAGGCAGTCTGCTCTCTCTTATTCCGGGCGCAGCCGGCAGCCTGAGCTTTACTTCCAAGAGTTCCTATGACTCGAGAGACCCGGCAAATTTCAAAGACGTAGCGGTTATTTCGGCAAGCCTGGGTTCTCTTTCCGCAAGCGGAGAGATAAGAATTTTGGACAATACTTTTTACGGTGTGCTTACCAAAGCTCCCAGCTTAAGTTTTTTGCCCACTTCTTCTTCGTATGAAAATAAATGGTTTTCTTTCGCGTACAAGAACAGTTCCGGGCAGACGGTGGAAAGCCCGCTTCAGGCTGTTTCCCCGGTTAACACTGATATTTTCAACAAACTTACTGAAGATCAAAAAACGCACATATATGATTTGTCTAGGAACGCGCGCCTTATTAAATCCGTAAAAAAGCTTTCTCCGGAAGTTGTCGGCGGAGAAATGTCCTATAATTTTCTTTTTGATTTGGACCGCGAAGGGATTAACTCGTACCTGGCTTCCCTAAAGGAATACATAAATACAATAGGCAAAGATGATTCGGCGCTTTCCGCTTTTGACCCTACTTCATTTACAAAGGAGCTGGACCAGATTAAAGATTTTAGCGGAGAAATTTGGATAGGCCGTAATGATAAACTGCCTCACAAAGTAATGATGAATTTTGGCATACAGCCCGACCCTGCCAAGGATGAACAGATAAAAATAAGTCTTGTCGGGATATTTAGCGGCTGGAATCAGCCGGTATTGATTGTCGCACCAGTAAGTAGTGTTCCTTTTGAAACACTTATGTCGAACGCGATGAATGACTCACAGCAACAAAGAAAAGACGATGAGATAAAAGCGAATTTATCCAATATACGTCCGGTTGCGGAAATTTTTTACAACAATCACAAAAATTCTTATTCCGGGTTTTGTTTGTCACCAGACGTAAAAGCCGCGCAGAAAGCTGTTCAAGCCGCCGGCGGTGCTGGATTTGTTTGCAGAACAACAGCACAGAAATATGCCCTCGGTGTCAAAATGCCTCAAGGTGGTTATTGGTGCGCGGATTCACTTGGCGCCAGCACTGCTACGGCAACTCTCCCTAAGGATGCGTTTTGTTCCTTGGTAATTCCAAAATAAAATATTTTTCCAAATATTGTGTGCTATAATATACGATTATGGCGACAATTTATACTGAACAATCTAAAAATGTGACCAAAACCTGGCTGCTGATGACCATATTTTTTGTGGTGATTATAGGTTTTGGATGGTTTTTCAGCATTTATTACGGCAATCCCGATATTCTTTATTTTTTTGTTGTTTTTAGTATTTTAATGAATTTTATTTCATATTGGTATTCGGACAAGATTGTTATCAAGCTCGCGGGAGCCAAAGAAGCGAACAGAGCGGAAAATTTTGATTTATATACGGTTGTTGAAAATCTTGCCATTACTGCCGGGCTGCCGATGCCAAAAGTTTACATTGTGGAGGACTCCGCGCCAAATGCGTTTGCGACCGGTCGGGATAAAAATCACGCAGTCGTTTGCGTGACGACGGGACTTCTTGCCATTCTTAATAAGACCGAACTGGAAGGAGTGATCGCGCACGAACTGTCGCACGTCGGCAACCGCGATATGCTGCTTTCCACAGTTGTCGTCGTACTTGTGGGATTTATTTCTATACTGGCTGATGTTTTCAGACGGAGCCTGTTTTTTGGCGGCAACCGGAGGAACAATAACGAAGAAGGGGGAGGAGTGCTAATAATTGTCGGAATTATTTTATCAATTTTAGCTCCCTTGATTTCTATTTTGATTCAATTGGCAATTTCCAGAAAACGCGAGTTTCTGGCCGATGCTTCCGGGGCATTGCTCACGCGTTATCCCGAAGGCTTGGCCTCCGCTTTACAAAAAATCTCAGAGTATAGCAAGCCTTTGGCGCATCAATCCAGCGCTATAGCGCATTTATATATAGCAGACCCAAAGGGCGGGATTGGGAGAAGAATGATAGGTTTATTCTCTACGCATCCGCCGATAGCGGAGCGGATAAAGGCGCTTATTGGTAAATAATCCATATTTTGTTATACTTTGCCTATGGAAATTAGAGATGTTGAGAATCTTGCGGAACTCGCGCGAATTGATCTTACTCTTCCCGAAAAAGAGGGACTTTTGAAAGACTTCGACAGTATTTTGGCTTACGTGGATAACATAAAAAGCGCCAAATTGGATAATATAGATTTGCATTACGATGTATATAACACTTGGAGAGAAGACATACCAGAATCACGCGAATTCTCAGGCGAACTTATCACCGGTCAGTTTCCCGATGCGCAGGACGGCTTTCTAAAAGTAAAAAAGATTTTATGATTGACTTGAAAAATTTGACAATCGAAAAAGCGCACAAAAATTTTAAAGACGGCACCTTTACCTGCAGAGAACTGGCAGAAGAGTATTTGAAAGTTATCAGAGAAAAAAACAAAGAATTGAATGCGTATCTCGAAGTTTATAACGACGTTCTAGCGCAGGCGGAGATTGCGCAAAAAAAATTTTCCGAAGGAACGGCCACGCTGCTGACTGGGATACCGATAGCTATCAAAGATAATATTTTGTTTGAGGGGCATATAGCTTCTGCCGGTTCAAAAATTCTGGAAAATTATACGGCGAGCTATGACGCTTTTGTGATAAAAAAATTGAAAGAATCCGGAGCAATTTTCTTGGGAAGAACAAATATGGATGAGTTTGCCATGGGGTCGTCTACCCAGACTTCGGCGTATGGGATGACACGAAATCCGATTGACACAACCCGGGTGCCAGGGGGTTCCTCCGGAGGCTCGGCCGCAGCCCTGGCGGCAAATATGGCGCTCATTACACTCGGGACCGAGACATGTGGCTCAGTGCGGGAACCTGCGGCATTTTGCGGGCTTGTCGGCTTAAAACCGACTTATGGAGCGGTCTCACGAAACGGTATTATCGCAATGGGAAACTCCCTTGACCAGGTTTCACCGTTTGGGAAAAATGTCAGTGACGCCGAAATAGTTTTTAACGTTCTTTCCGGATATGATGCGGAAGACAGCACTTCGGCGCCGGAAGCATTGCGGGAAAAAATAAAAAAAGAAAATAAAAAATCCGAAAATAGCAGGAAGATCGGAGTGCCCTGGCATCTTTTTAAAGATGATTTAAGCGGCGTAATTATGGAAAACTTTAAAAAGTCTATGGAAAAGCTGCAGGCGGCAGGTTATGAAATAACGGATATACAACTTCCATATGCCAAGTACTCGCTCGCGGTATATTATATTATAATGCCGGCCGAAGTTTCGACAAATCTTTCCCGATTTGACGGAATCCGCTATGGCTTTCACGCCGACGGCAAAGACTTGATGGAAGTTTATAAAAAAAGCCGCGCGCGGGGTTTTGGCAAAGAAGCGCGCAGAAGAATTTTACTCGGCACGTATGTGCTTTCCCACGGATATTATGACGCGTACTACAACAGAGCAGTTAAAATCAGAGAGAAGATAAAAGAAGAGATGCAGGAAGCTTTCCGGACGGTTGATTTTATCGTTACTCCGACCGCGCCAATGCTGCCCTTTAAGCTCGGAGAAAAGCTTAATGATCCGGTATCTATGTACCTGTGCGATCTTTTCAACGCGCCTGCAAACCTGACCGGCGCTCCCAGTATGGCTGTTCCCTCCGGATTTACGCCGGAAGGATTACCCTTTTCCATCCAATTTACGGCTTCGTATTTTTGCGAAGGATCGCTTTTTGATATAGGAAAGAAGTTTGAAGAAATAAGATAAAAGGTGTGATACAATTTTAAATATATGGAAACAGCGAATCAAAATAGTTTTATCAGCGGAACATTTCTTGATTCCAAATATTTTAATCCGGCGTATTTGTCCGACCAGGGCGCCACAGCTTTCCAACATTTTTTTTCTTTTATTTTTAACAACCAGGTAATAAGCATTATGAAGGGCACGCTTTTTTTCTTAGGTATGTTTTTTTTATCAATAATCTGCTATACGGCTGTTCGTATGCTTGAAATCAGAAGAAAAGAGCACAAACACTTACAGCACGAGATAGCCGAATACGCGCACCACAAAGCGGAATACGAAAAACATCTGCGGGAAAATGTAGGAGGCTCTAAAAATGAGCACTGGAGCAGGGTTCTTAACTATCTTTTTTCCCAGCATTCCAGCGACTGGAAGCTCGCAATCATTGAAGCGGATTCTATGCTGGAGAGTCTGTTGGACCAACTCGGCTTTAAGGGAGAAAATCTTGGAGACAAATTAAAGATGGCCAATCAGGAAAATTTTCCTAAACTTACCACTGCGTGGGAGGTGCACACCATCAGAAATAAAATAGCCCATGAAGGTTTGGCCTTCGAACTTTCCCAGCACGAAGCCAAAAGAGTAATCGCTTTATATGAAGAGATTTTTCACGGATACGGCTATATTTGAGTTTACTTTTTCCATAATTTAAGGTAAAATCGGTTTAGTGCCTTTATAGGGCATTTTTTGATTGTTTTACTTATAGCGGGGTAGAGAAGAGGCATCTCGTAAGGCTCATAACCTTAAGACCCACGTTCGATTCGTGGCCCCGCAACAAGGCAGGTGCTGAAAGTGACGACTCAGCTTCGGCTTCGCATCGTCACCGTGCTTTACTCGGTGGTAACGCCACCGACAAAAAGCAAAGCAGTTTGCTTTTTGTCGGCGTAGCTCAGACGGTTAGAGCGTGGGACTCATAAGCCCAAGGTCGGAGGTTCGATTCCTCCCGCCGACACAGTCGAAGCGATTTCTTCGCCGACAAAAAATAAATGCGATCGTAGCTCAACTGGTTAGAGCACCCGCCTGTCACGCGGGAGGTTGGCGGTTCAAATCCGCTCGGTCGCGCAACGATTTTGACCAAATAAAATAAGCATAAAAAGTTTACAGCCGTATTGGACTTAAACTAATGAGTATGTTGAAAATGCTTCAAAGCAGTTTCTTCTTTTTGCAATTCTTCTTTAGGGACATTCTTCTTACCTTTTGGCATTAAAATAAGTACAGATAAAAGAGTAGTAATAGGAACAGCTAGTACAAGACCGATACTTCCGATAAGGATACGAATAATTTCGGTCGCAAAAACTTCACGGTTAACTATCAGAGAAAAGTTGACGTCACCTCCGGAGTAAAAAAGCAATAATAAAGGAAGCGATGCACCGACGTACGCAATAGCAAGTGTGTTTACCAGCGCTCCGATATGCTCTCGGCCAATGCGAATCGCTCTTTTATATATTTCCCATCTGCCGATATGCATCGCTATTTTATGCAGCTCTTCAACTGCAATGGATTGCCCAATAGATACATCGTAAAGAATACCAAGAAGCCCAATCATAATTCCACCCATCAGTAATCCGACAAGATCAATTCCGCCCTGAATATTAAAACTAAGGTAGATTGATTCGTCACCACTTAATCCAGTTAGCTGGCCATTGTGCACAGCAAAATAAGCCATAATGCCGGTTATAATAACTGTCAAAATCATTCCAATTACAGCAGACGAGGTTGTTTTGTTAAAGCCGTGAGTTATATAAGAACCAAGGATAATAATGATCGATGAAACTCCGATACTCACTAAGAGAGGAGAAAAGCCGTGTATAATGGCGGGAAGCAACACGAATATAATAACGAGCAAACTACCGGCTAAACTCAAAAGTCCACGGAGTCCTTGCAAGCCACCGAAAATTACTACAAGGACCAGAAACAATATTGCAAAGAAAAGCAAAACGGGGGCTCGGTCGGGTTCGAAAACAGTATAGTAGGGAGTATGATCCATATCAACTGTGTAGCTTAAATAAAAAGTGTCACCCTTTTTAAGCATTACATAATCATTGTTAAATGTGACAACTTTCCCTTTATCAGCTCCTTCAATTACTTCTACTTCTAAACTTTGAGTAGGAGTTTGTATTTGAGCTCCCGGGTAAGATTCTTGCGTCTCACTTAGTACTTCTAAAACCGTCGCTCTTACGATAGTAACTTGATCCTGCGCCGCCGGTGTTGCCGCAGCTTTTACCTGAAAAGGTAAAATTGTAGCTAAGACGAAAAGAGAGAACAGGGGATATTTTAAATACCGCATAGATATTATTTTACTATAAACCCTGAAAGTTTTCCACAGTTTCTAGTTGCAAATGATTTGCATTTATAATATCATACAAAACATGAACAAAAAAATCATTATTGGAATTGCCTTAGGTATATTATTTGTAGGGCTATTAACATTATTAATTAATAATAAAAACTCTGTCCCAACGGTTTCTTCGAATAAAATTCAAGTAACCGCCGGTTTCTACCCACTCTATTTTTTCGCAAATCAAATTGGTGGTGATAAGGCAGATGTTCTTAACATCACTCCGGCGGGAGCTGAACCACATGACTATGAACCAACACCAAGCGATATTGCTTCAGTAGAAAATAGCAAGCTACTCATTCTACAAGGAACCGGTCTTGAGGCATGGGGTGATAATATAAAAAAGAACATTGATCCAAATAAAACCACTATAATTACGGTAGGACAATACCTTATGACCCAAAATGTAGTAGAAGATGGTACAAACATCATTGATCCGCATACATGGCTTTCTCCGCCGCTTGCGAGCCTTATGGCAGACAAGATTCTTGCGGGATTTATAGCAGTTGACCCAATGAATACGTCTTACTATCAAACCAATGAAGTAAAACTTAAAATAGAGCTTGCTTCTCTTGATACTGAATATAAAAACGGTTTAGCAAATTGCGCCTCAAAAGATATCGTGACTTCTCATGCCGCGTTTGGTTACCTTTCAACCACATATGGACTTCACCAAGTACCAATAGCAGGCCTTTCTCCGGATGCTGAACCCTCCCCGAAACAGCTTGCCGATGTGGCGGATTTTGTGAAGAAGAACAATGTGCACTACATTTTCTTTGAAAGTTTAGTCAGCCCGAAACTTTCAGAAACTATTGCCAGAGAAACCGGCACAAAAACAATGGTGCTTGATCCTATTGAGGGCATCCCACAGGAAGATTTAGCAAAGGGTACTAATTACATAACAGTTATGGAGAGCAATCTGAAAGCGCTTAAAACAGTACTCCAATGCCAATAAAATGAACAAGGCAGACCATACAAAAAATATAGTAGAGGTGAAAGATGTTTCATTTTCTTATGGAAAAGAACAGGTACTTGAAAATATCGGTTTCGATATTCACCAAGGGGATTATCTTGGAATTATTGGTCCAAACGGTGCCGGTAAAACGACGCTCCTAAAAATTATGCTGGGTCTTTTAAAACCTACAACCGGCTCAATTAATCTTTTTGGAATACCTCTTTCGGAATTCAAAGATTGGCACAAAATTGGTTATGTTCCCCAAAAGGCAACTAATTTTGATTTAAGTTTTCCGGTAACTGTCTATGATGTCGTAATGATGGGGCGATATTGTTGCCTTTCTCTTTGTTGTCGAATTAAAAAAAGCGATCGTACCATAGTTCGGAAAGTGTTAGAACAAGTGGGTATGTGGGAATATCGTGAACGCTTGATAGGAGATTTATCCGGTGGACAGCAACAGCGGGTATTTATTGCTAGAGCGTTGGCGATAAGCCCAGAGGTGATTTTCCTGGATGAGCCGACAACAGGTGTAGACCAAAAAATGCGCGATGAATTTTATTCGCTTTTACGTAAACTCAATCACGAAACCGGAATTACTTTGGTATTAATATCTCACGACATAAAAACAGTAACGGAAGAAGCGATGCATATTGCGTGTATTGATCGCACGCTCGTATGCCATACAAGCCCGGAAGAATTCTTAAAAGAGAGCATAGAAGAAGGTAAGACAAAAAATATATGGGGACAGGAGATAAAAATAATTACCGAGCATCATCATAATCATTAAAAACTATATGAATATTTTTCATTACATTTTTATATTGCATGGGTTGTCAGCGGGGATAATTATCGCGGTTATAGCGCCTTTGATTGGAATTTTTCTCGTCCTAAAACGCTATTCACTTATAGCCGACACTCTTGCGCACGTATCTTTGGCTGGCATTGCTATTGGGGTTCTAACAGGCATTTCTCCGGTCATAACCGGTCTAGGCGCTACGGTTATCGCTTCATTGGGAGTAGAACGTTTGAGTAATTCAAAACATATTTACGGTGAATCAGCGCTCGCGCTTTTTCTTTCCGGTAGCTTGGCACTGGCAGTCGTTTTACTTTCCTTGGCTCATGGATTCAACACTAATCTCCTCAATTATCTTTTTGGTAGCATTGTGACTGTTACCATGGAGGATGTATATACAATTTTGGGATTGGCTATCTTAGTGATTATTGTTTTAGCTCTATTCCATAGAGAATTGCTTTATGTGACTTTTGACGAAGATGCAGCTCAAGTTTCCGGTATTCCTGTCCGCCGTATGAATATTTTACTTATAGTATTATCAGCGTTAGTAGTATCACTTGCAATTCCAATTGTCGGTGTGCTATTGATTGGCGCCTTGATTGTGATTCCCGTTATTTCTGCTTTACAGCTTAGAAAAAACTTTCTCCACACAATTATTTATGCAGAAATTATATCAATATCTTCCGTTGTCGCTGGTATTTTTGCCTCTTTTTATTTTGACCTTTCCGCCGGAGGTACGATAGTTCTTTTGATGCTGGCTATATTTTTTATTATTTATATAATAAAGCATAACTAATATGAAAGAAAAACCAGATTTTAAAAAAATACTTCATGACACAAAACTCAAAAGCACAGGTCCACGGCTGGCTGTTCTTAAAGCACTTTCAGAGGTTCAACGTCCTGAAACTGCACAGGTAATACATAGACGACTGAAAAAGATGGATCTTGTAACTTTATATCGGACGCTCGCTTCATTCGAAAAGAATCAATTGATAAAAAGGATAGATTTACATAAAGATTCTGTGTATTATGAACTCAATATTGACCATCATCATCATATTATTTGTACAGGTTGCGGCACTGTGGAAGATTTTGAACTTTGTGATATTGACCGCCTTACTAAAAAAATTATTGCAAAAGCATCAAATTTTAAAAGCGTACAAGAACATGCTATGGAACTCTTCGGAGTTTGCAACGGTTGCGTAAAAAATTAATTAAAAAATTCTTTACAGTCAATTTACACCCTTTGTTTTACTATTTATCACGGTAGTAAAAGTGTAATTAGTCGACTATGCTTTTACTCTCACCATTCGATTACACAGATGGTGATTAAAAAATAACGACTTAAATAACTATGTTGAAAAAGAAATTTTATAAGTCTCTTTTCGTAGGTCTAATGGCTCTGGTAGGTCTTGTATCTGGTGTTGCCTTTATGGCTAGTGCCCAAAGTCAAAGTGTGACGGCTCCTTCTGTGACCGCCAATACAACTATAAAAGCTCAGGCAGTTGATACTCCCGAAGCGGGAGATGTGGCTGACAACCCGGATGGCACAGACGTTTCGACTGCCACTATATCTGCTGGTCAAAAAATAGAACATGGAGACAAAGCGGGAGATAAAGACGGAAGCGCAGCTAATGAAGCTGGCGAACCAGCAGGATCAACGGACGCAGGTGAGTAAACTTTACAAGATTAACCAACAAAACCCCTTTTAAGGGGTTTTGTTTTTGTCTTGCTATGGCCTTTACCAAAACTTAACATATCTTCATTTATGCTAAACTTCATATATGAGAATCCTGATTATTGAAGATAATAAGAAATTGGCTGATTCTATCTCACGTGGCTTGAAACAGGAAGGTTACGCTGCTGACTATCTATTGGACGGCTTAGAGGGAGAAAAAAGAATGCTGGTAAGTCACCCTGATTACGACCTGCTTATTTTAGACTTAATGCTTCCCGGAAAAGGTGGTTTAGAAATCTGCTCTAATTTACGAGCGAATGGCATCATGACACCGATTATCATGCTCACAGCCAAAGATACTACCAGTGATAAAATAGCAGGACTTGATCGCGGCGCGGATGATTATTTAGTGAAACCATTTTCTTTTGAAGAATTACTTTCAAGAGTGAGAGCACTTGGACGACGAGTTCGTACAGTTTTACCTCCTAACCTAAAAGTTGGCGAGCTTTCTCTTAACCCTTCAAAACAAGAAGTATTAATTGGAAAGAATAAACTTAATCTGACCTTAAAAGAATTCCGTATACTTGAATTCTTTATGACTCATCCAGATCAGGTTATAACGCGCCAGAAAGTAATTGATCATCTGTGGGATTTTAATTTTAATCCATTCAGTCGGGTAATGGACGTGCATATTAATAATTTAAGGAATAAGCTGGAGAAACAAAAAAATGGACCGAAATTGGAAACAATCCGCGGGGTCGGGTACCGTCTCAGAGGATAAACTATTTTTTAAAGCTCGCCTTAAGCTGACGGCTTTATATATTCTTATCGTTGCTATTATTTGTTTTGGTTTCAGTATTTTCCTGTATCAAAGCATAGAGCGCAATTTAAAAGACGCCAGTGATGATGATTTTACTGACGTAACATCTCGCCAGCATTTTGTTCAGAAT
>Ga0210402_10004771_pt1 | contig 12285 bp, 4 predicted proteins | sample IncBWC7MmetaG_FD_161055 | JGI IMG/M metagenome (GOLD analysis project Ga0210402, IMG submission 161055) | Forest soil microbial communities from Barre Woods Harvard Forest LTER site, Petersham, Massachusetts, United States - Inc-BW-C-7-M | ecosystem: Environmental > Terrestrial > Soil >...
GCGGTCACGATGGGATTCGCGGTGCGGGACGCAAGTTTCGCCAAGTTCGCTCCTTACTTAGCGGCGCAACTTCTCGGAGCTCTCGTGGGAGCCACTCTCGTCTGGCTGCACTATTTGCCGCACTGGAAGGAAACGCCGGATGCGGCCAGTAAACTGGCGTGCTTTTGCACCGCACCTGCAATTCGTAACACTCTCACAAATCTATTCAGTGAGATTGTCGGCACGTTTGTCCTCGTTTTCGTGGTCGGCGCGATTTTTTCGAAGCGAGTAGCTGCGACGGGTCCCGCTGCCGGACTGGGCGCTTACCTCGTGGGCAGCCTCGTGTGGGGCATTGGACTTTCCCTGGGCGGCACGACCGGGTACGCCATCAATCCCGCGCGCGACTTGGGTCCGCGCATCGCGCACGCGATTCTGCCTGTCGCCGGAAAGGGCGGCTCCGATTGGAGCTACGCGCCTATTCCGGTCCTCGGGCCGCTGCTTGGTGGTGCGCTGGCGGGATTGCTGCTGCGCTTTCTCGCAGTTTCCTAAGCCGGTTCGCAAGTAAGAGCAACCGATTGCGCGGGCTTGCGCGTGTGAGTCACGGCCATCATCACGGATAGCTTTCCCGGCTCTACTTCTCTTGGCCGTAATACGCAGAGCTTCCGTGTTTCCGAAGGAAGTGCTTCTCATGAAGGTGTTTGGAAATAGGACGCGCTTTGGGATTCGCTGCGATCGTTCGAAACGCCATCGCCGCAATCTCTTCCAGAATCACGGCGATGTGCGCAGCTTCCGAAGGCGATTTCCCCCAACAGAATGGAGCGTGGCCGGCTACGAGAACTGCAGGTGCGTGAAGAGGGTCGAGCTTTTTGAACCGTCGCACGATGGCGTGGCCCGTGTTTGTCTCATAGTTCGTTCGAACTTCCGCCGGAGTCAGTGGTTTGGTTACGGGGACAGGGCCGCGAAAGTAGTCCGCATGAGTTGTTCCAAAGCATGGAATTTCTCTTTGCGCTTGTGCCCACGCCGTGGCTGCCGATGAATGCGTATGCGCGATGCCGCCAATGCTGGTGAATGCCCGGTAAAGAATCAAGTGGGTGGGAAGGTCTGAGGAAGGCTGCAAGGATCCCTCCACGAGTTTCCCTTCCAAATCGACAACGACGAGATCCTCCGGCTTCATCGTTTCATACGGAACACCGCTCGGCTTGATCGCGACCAGCCCCTCGGCTCGCGAAATGCCGCTGGCGTTTCCGAACGTGTACATCACCAGCCCGCGTCGCACGAGCTCCAGATTTGCCCCTAAAACTTCCTCACGCAATTGTTTCAGGATCATCCGTTGCCTCGTGCTGCAGTCGCAATTCGCCGCAATGTTGGAAGCACGCGCCCGACGGGAATCGCGGGTGAGTCTGGCTTGCCAAATCCAAAATACAACTCACGATAGATTCCGTACAGCTCTTCGTACACACGCGCGGAAGAGGGATGGGGCTCGACGACGCGGTGCTCCGGACACAGCGCTCGCTGCGCATCTTCGATGGAATGGTACGCCCCGGCAGCCAGCGCAGCAAATATCGCTGATCCAAGACTCGTCACGTCCGATTTAGGAATCAGCATGGGTTTGTTCAGCACATTCGCATAAACCTGATTGAGCACATCATTTTTCTGTGGAATGCCGCCGCCGTTGATGACGCGGTCGATGGGCACGCCGTGCTTTTCCATGCGCTCAAAAATCACCCGCGTGTGAAATGCCGTGCCTTCGATGGCCGCGAACAATTCATCCTGAGGAGCATGCGTGAGATTCCATCCAAGGGTAATCCCGCCAAGCTCGGGATTTACGAGAACGGTTCGGTCGCCATTGTCCCAGGTCATTCGCAGGAGGCCAGTTTGTCCGGCTTTGTAAGTGTCGAGACCCACCGAAAGCGCGGCGACGGTCGATCCGGCACGCCGCGCGATGGCTTCAAAAATATCTCCCGTGGCAGAGAGCCCTGCTTCCACCCCTGTTTTTTTTGGATGCACTGATCCGGGAACGACGCCGCAAACTCCGGGAATGAGCCGCGTGTCGTCACTCATCGCCATGATGCACGTTGAGGTTCCGACGACGTTTACGACGTCGCCAGTGCGCGCGCCGGCGCCCACTGCATCCCAGTGCGCGTCAAACGCGCCAACGGGAATGGGAATCCCTGCGCGCAGGCCGAGCTTCGCAGCCCATTCCGGCGCGAGTCTTCCTGCAATCTGGTCGCTCGTTGCGTAGCGTCCGCCAAGCTTGGCACGCACGCCCTTCAGCAATGGATCGACAGCCATGAGAAAATCTTCCGGCGGCAATCCGCCAAGCGCTTTGTTCCACATCCACTTGTGGCCCATGGCGCAGACGGACCGCGGAGCCTCCGCCGGATCGGTGATTCCGCACAAGACCGCCACGGCCATGTCGCAGTGTTCGAACGCAGTAACAAATTTCTGCCGCTTCTCTGGATTATGGCGAAACCAATGCAGCAGTTTCGAAAAGCCCCACTCGGAGGAATAAACGCCTCCGCACCAATTAATGACTTCGAGGTTTTCCTGGCGCGCGGTCTCGGTGAACAGCGCGGCTTCCCGCCACGCGCGATGGTCGCACCACAAGTAATAATCGCTAAGGGGTTGGAGGTTTTCGCCGACGGGAATGACGCTTGATCCAGTGGTATCGATCGCCAGAGCCGCGACCTGATCGCCCGAAATCTTCGCGGAACTCACGGCTTTTCGCATGGCTTCCGCGAGCGCGCGCATGTGGTCCGCATGGCTCTGCGTGGCATAGTCCGGGTCGTCCTTCTTTCGTTGAAGAGGGAACTCGGCCACGCCTGTTCCCAGCCGGCCAAGATCGGTGTCAACAATCGTGACGCGCACACTAAGAGTGCCGAAATCCACTCCTGCAACGATCGCCATCAGGTCCTTTCACAAAGATGCGGTCACACGCTGCGCCCACGGACTGCAACCGCGGCAAGTGCTCGCTTCGCGCGGCGGTAAGTTCAAAGTGCGAGCAGGCAGAATAAAGACTATCCGCTAGAAAAGGCAAGAGTCACTGACGCATTTCACTGCCGCGGGAACTCTCCGCCCGCATGCTTATTTCTCGGGTATGTACAGGGAAAACATATAAAGGGCTCATTGCAGCTCAGGGGCGAGTCACACTTTCTCACGAGAAGATCCCGTCGATAAGGTTTGTGTATGTATTGGGGTTGCGGAAAAGGAGAGGTCCGCTACTTGAGCGACCCGAGGTGTCGTTGCAAGCATGGCTGTTCGAAGCTAAAGTACCTCAACGCACAACCCACATTGGGCCAGGCGCCACCTTCAGCAAATCTGTCACGGAAAAGAGAGTGGAAATGGAATACACCAACCGGCGTCTGATTTGGCATGGCATGTTTTTGTTTCTAATCGGCCTGCTGACAGGGTTCGCAGAGCAGCATTTCGCAAACACACGGATGGGACTTGCCGCGCACCTGGAAGGTGTGATGAACGGTACGTTCCTGCTGGCGTTGGGAGCCGTTTGGACAGAAGTGCGACTGTCGCCACGAACCAAGGGGATTGCTTATTGGATTGCACTTTACGGAACGTACGGAAACTGGTTTGTAACTTCGCTCGCTGCCGTTTTTGGGACGGCGGCCCTTTCGCCAATTACCGCGGCAGGCCATAGTGGTCAACCGTGGCAGGAAACCATTGTGACTCTTGGGTTCCTTTCCGTGGGCATCACAATAATCGCCGCGTCGGTGCTTGTCCTCTGGGGCCTTCGAGCCAAAGCGCTACTTTGATCTCACCATATCGCGCGAGGGTAGGCAGTACTATCGACGTACCATTGAGCTTATAGATGGGGCGCTGATATTCTGAAGTCTCTGCTACCCACCCTCAGGCCCTAGAAGTGTCCTTAAGAAGGCAGCGAACCATGGATGCCGAAAAACTCCGCATCGCCCGGGACAAGCTCACACGCGTGTTCCGATATTTGGAAGCACTGAACCAGCACCGCAATCCTGCAAAACGCCAGATTCGCGAACAGCCGTGGAGTTTCTGGCTGCGCGATCTTCCCGAGCATCCCTCTATTCAACGAGGCGCCGCGAAGGACAGCACTTCGAAGACAAAGAATGGGAACAGCCCGAGTGCGGAAGATGGCCCGCACTACGTTCTCAAAGTGCGGCGTCCACGGCTGAATCGCGCACCAGAACCGCCGGAAGAAATTGCCCCCTGGCTGGAAGACGGGTGGGACGACCCTTCGAATGCCTTGGCTGTCAAACAAACTCTGGAGGAATCGGAGAATCGTGCAGAGCAGAGGATTGTGAACTTCGCGGACGATCCGGCCCGACCTGTGAGCCTGGAACGTTGGAAGCTCTTGCGAAATGAGTGGGTGAAAACCGAAAAGCCCGCTCGTGCTGCGATGAAAGTCTTCGAATCCCTTTACGCACTCTACGGCCGCATTGATCGTGAGGCGGAACGCGTGGACCTCGTTCTCGGGGATGGTATCTTGAGCTGGCGCCGCACGGACGGAGGCATCTATCATCCAATTCTCCTTCAGCGCCTCCAATTGCAGTTCGACGCATCCGAGCCCGAATTTACGCTTTCGGAAGCAGACCATCCCGTTGAGCTCTACTCTGCTTTGTTCCAATCGATGAACGACGTGGATGGACGCGCGATCGGTCGATGCCGCGAGGAATTGGAAGAGGGAGGCTTCCACCCACTTATCAATGGTTCCACGTCCGGTTTTCTGAAGCGGCTCGTCGTGCAGCTGTCCCCGCGCGGAGAGTTCCTCGAAGACCGCGCGCCGGATGCGGAAGTCAACGACCCTTGCATTGGGCGCGACCCAGTCCTCTTCCTGCGCTCGCGCACCTTGGGATTTGCCGCCGCGATTGAGGGCATCCTCACAGACCTCCGCACGCGCGAAGATATACCTTGGTCACTCCTGAATATCGTTGGAGAAGAATCGCCGATCTCCGAGGCGCCAAACGCTCACCAGTCCTCCAGCCGTGCCCAGCAAGCCGATGGCGAAGTTCTTTTGAGCAAACCCGCCAATCCCGAGCAGATTCGAATTGCCCAGCAGCTCGAGGAAAATGGAGGCGTTCTTGTACAAGGCCCTCCTGGGACTGGAAAAACTCATACCATCGGCAATCTTGTCGGCCATTTGCTCGCCCAAGGCAAAAGCGTCTTAGTCACAAGTCACACCACTAAGGCCCTGCGCATGGTACGGCATCATATCGTTCCCGAGTTGCGTCCCCTTTGTGTAAGCGTGCTCGAAAGTGACTTGGACAGCCGCAAACAGCTCGAGAGCGCCGTGGGCTCCATCGCGGAAAGGTTGTCGCGGGCCGACGCCGGCTCGCTTGAAATGCAAGCGAAGAAATTGGAATCCGAGCGCCTCGACCTTTTGAAAAAACTTGACGAGCTCCAAAATCAGCTTACGGAGGCACGCGCGGACGAGTATCGGGAGATTGCCATTGCCGGCAAGTCCTGGACGCCCGCCGATGCGGCTCGTCAAGTCATGCAGGAAAAGGAAGCGCATGGCTGGATCCCCGGCCCCGTGGCCGCAGTGGCGCCGCTGCCTCTTTCTCCGGGTGAACTTGCCGACCTCTATCGCACGGGAGTTTCGATTTCCCGCGAGGACGAAAATGAACTCTCGGCTCATCTTCCGGAGCTTCACGATCTTCCGAGAGTGGAAGATTTTGAAGCCGGCCTGAGCGAGCGCAATCGTCTCGGCATGGAAGATCTCGATATGCGCTCCGATTTGTGGGAATCCGGCGCTGCGCAGAGTTCGCCCGGAGAAATAGAAGGATTGGCTGCGGCTCTAGCTCAGGCAGTCGAGCCTCTTTCTGGCAAGGACAAGTGGAAACTTGCGGCGGTGTATGCCGGAAAATACGGCGATGTGCACCGGCAGCCGTGGGACCAACTCATCAGCTTAGTGCGGCTGGTTCATCGAGAAGCCGCAAACGCCCAAGAATCGTTCGTCAAGTATGGCCCACAGACTTCGGATACTACCGCGTTCAAAGAACAGGAACGCACTGCCAGCGAAATCTTCGCGCACCTTGAGGACGGCGGCAAGCTGGGCTCCCTGACCTTGTTCACGCACAAGACCTGGAGCAAGTTTCTGGAAGAGACGAAAGTGAACAACGCGCGTCCACGGCTTGCCGAGCATTTTCACGCCCTGCGCCAATTCTTCCGGCTCAAGGGACTTCGCGAGGAACTCGGTGCAAGGTGGGATCGTCAAGTAGCGGCTCTCGGCACTTCACGTTCGAGCGAAATGGGTGAGGAGGTCGAGAAGACACTGATGCAGTATTGCGACTCCATCGAAGACTGCTTGGGCTGGCAGGAGCACACCTGGCTTCCACTGCAGCAGCGACTGGGGGACATCGGCTTCCGGTGGGATAAATTTCTCGCTGAGCAACCTGCGGTCGTTGGTTCCGACGGAGAGTTAGCGCGCATCCACATCGCGGTGACCGATGCCCTGTTACCCATCCTGGATTCCCGGTTCAAGAAGTTGCGGCTCCTGCAGCTGGAGGAAGAATTTCGCGATCTCAAAAGCCGGCTCAAACTTGCAGGCCGCCTAGCAAAAGCATCCAAAGTGATCGGCCAGCTTCTGGCAGCTGTAGCCAACGAAGATTCCAACCGTTATCGCGAAGCGTACGAGCGCCTGCTGGAATTAAAGAGCAAGCAAGCCGACCTCGACCTGCGCCGCTCCTTGCTCGCAAAGCTCGAAACCGCTGCCCCCGCATGGGCCGGCGCAATTCGCAATCGCACCGGAGTGCATGGTCGAAGCGAGCCGCCTCGCGACCCCGGATCTGCCTGGACCTGGCGCCAGTTGAACGATGAACTCGATCGCCGCGGCAGTGTTTCGCTCGAAATCCTTCAGGTCAAGAGCGAAAAACTCCGCGAGCAGCTTCGCCGCGTGACCATCGAACTTATCGACAAGCGGTCGTGGTCTTCGCAAGCGCGCCGCACCTCGTCTCGACAGCGTCAGGCGCTCGTCGGCTGGCTCGACACCATCCGTCGTATCGGCAAAGGTCATGGCATCCGGGTTTCCCTTTTGCGCTCCGAAGCGGCAAGAAAAATGAGCGAGTGCCGCGGGGCCGTTCCCGTCTGGGTCATGCCGCTTTCGCGCGTGGTAGAGAACTTCGATCCACGCGCCACTCGCTTCGACGTTGTCATCATCGATGAAGCCAGCCAGAGCGACGTTATGGCGCTGGTCGCCCTGTACCTTGGTAAGACAGTGCTCGTCGTCGGCGATCATGAGCAGGTCAGCCCCTCGGCCGTCGGGCAGGACTTAAGCGTTATTCAAAACCTCATCTTCCAGTACCTCCGTGGAATCCCGAACTCCGATCTCTACGACGGGCAAATTTCAATCTACGATCTCGCGCGCCAGTCGTTCGGCGGCACAACGTGTCTTGTCGAACATTTCCGCTGCGTTCCGGAGATCATCCAATTCAGCAACATGATTTCCTACGACGGCCGTATCAAGCCCTTGCGCGACGCGAGCCGTGTCCATCTGCGTCCGCACACCATCGCGCATCGCGTTTCCGGGTCCAGCCGCGACGGGAAGATCAATCGTCAGGAAGCCCTGACCATCGCCTCGCTGCTTGCGGCCGCAATGGAGCAACCTGAATACAGGAAGAATGACGCGGGTCAGCCGCTGAGTTTCGGAGTGGTTTCTCTGGTTGGTGACGAGCAAGCCATCGAAATTGACAACCTCGTCCGCGCGCACGTCTCGCCAGACCGCTACGAACTCCATCGAGTTCTCTGCGGAAACGCCGCGCAATTCCAGGGGGACGAGCGCGACGTGGTGTTCATCTCCCTGGTCGACACCGCGGAGCGCGGCTCTCTCTCTCTAAGGGATCAGGAACTTTTCAAACAGCGTTTTAATGTCGCTGCCAGCCGCGCCCGCGACCAGATGTGGATCGTGCATTCGCTCAATCCGCACAACGACTTGAAGGCCGACGACCTTCGCCGCCAATTGATCGAGCACGCGGAAGATCCCGCCCGCCTCATGCGCGCTTTGGAGGAAAAAGAAAAGCGCCCGCAATCGAGCTTCGAGCGGGAAGTTATGAAGCGTCTCGCAGCCGCGGGATACCGGGTCACTCCGCATTGGCGGATAGGAACGTTTCGAATCGATCTGGTTGTCGAGGGCGACGGTAAGCGCCTGGCCATCGAGTGCGACGGTGATCGCTATTACCCGCTCGAAAAGCTCCCCGAAGCCATGGACCGGCAATCCGTACTGGAACGCATGGGCTGGATTTTCACGCGCATTCGCAGCTCGGAGTTTCTGCGCAACCCCGCTCGCGCGATGAAGCCCGTCTTCGAAAAGCTGCAGATGCTGGAGATCCCGTCCACAGGTACCTCTGCGGGTGCTGAACTTACAGGGCAGATTTCACACGACGTCATCGACCGCGTAATCCGTCGCGCAGAAGAGCTTCGCAGGAACTGGTCAAAAACGAATGGAGCAGGCACTCGTACGTCCTCCCAGGCCTCGGCTGTTACGGTCTAGCCAAGATACGGATTCTGGCTTTGCCTTACATGTGCGACGTGAGCGTCGACCAGATGAAAGAGTCGCTTACGAAGTTCCCTGCCAACGGTGTAGGTTCTAGGTTAGGCCTCTCGCGCAAGCCTCCCATACACACCCCGCTGGCAAGGCAAACGTGGCGGACCGTCCCACTACTATCCGGAGAAGGAGTTCGAGAAAGTTATCGAAGCAAACCGTCGCGGCCAGGTAGACACAATTCTAGGCACACCGACAACAACTAACCAGGCGAGACGGCAGTAAACTGCTGGCAACAAACTGATTCTGTGGGAAATAAGTGGTCGGGGCGAAAGGATTTGAACCTTCGACCTCCTGGTCCCGAACCAGGCGCGCTAGCCAGGCTGCGCTACGCCCCGAATCTTAGTGCAACTTCCACCAGTTTACGCGCGATTGAACGCCTCTGCAACCGCCTCGCACAGAAAGCAAAGGCTGCCGTGAAGTCCTCATTCTTCCTCGGCAGCCTTCGTTTCTGTGAATCGTAGTTATTAACCCGATACCAAAGGCGGACGAGCACCAAGAAAGCAGCGACCTGGCGAATACCAGGCCGCTACAATCGCTCAGCGCTTATTAGAAGTACAGCTTCAGTCCAAACTGAATCAAACGCGGTCCGCGCGTCTGGCTGACCTGCCCAAATGTTCCGTCGAATCCCCCGGTATCGGGATTCAGGAACTGGGCATGGTTGAAGGCATTGAAGAATTCGGCCCGGAACTCGACCTTTTTCGATTCTGTAATCTTCGTATCCTTCAAGAACGAAATGTCCCAATTGTTGATCCCCGGCCCGCGAATCGTATTTCTGCCGACGTCACCAAAGGAGGCAAGCGAACCAGGAGCCAAATGCAGATCGTTGTTAAACTGGCAGTCGAAAGCAGAGGGATCAAAATAGAAATTCCCCGTGCCGCCTCCGCAGTTTCCACTTAGTGTTTGAACCTGCCGAGGATTGAACGTTTGCACCTTGCCGATTAGGTTTGGACGATCCAGGAAGTTGCCTTGGAAACTGTTGTCATTGTTCGAGAAAATAGTGAACGGCGTTCCGCTTTGGAAGGAGGCAATCACGTTCGCTTGCCACCCTTCCGTCACCTTCCTCATGATGTGGTTATCGTGGGCCAGTCTGCCGAGAGGCAATTCCCAGCTTCCGCTGAACACGAACCGGTGCGTAGCATCAAAATCAGCCAAGCCATGATCGAGACCTGGATCGAACGGGTCCGTGTATGTGGACGAACGCGCCCGGAAACCGGAGGTGAGGTCCGTCGTCTTGGACAGCGTGTACGCTGCCCGGAACGACAAACCGTGGCTGAAGCGCCGGTCGACGGTCAATTGGAACTCGTGACTAGCGGAAATACCGTTGCTCTTGTTGGTGAGCAATTGTCCGATGTCCTGCACGCCGGCGTTTGGATCTGTCGTTGGGTTAATGCAGCCCGCGAACGGGCGCGCACAGTCCTCGTTGGGGAATCCAAAGCCGTTGTTCAGTTGTGCGATTTCGACGCTGGGTTGCGGGGGATTGACGTCGATAGTGCTGATCAACTTTCTGCCAAGGCTCCCCACGTACACCGCTTCGATCGCCGTGTCCTTCGTCAATTGGTACTGGAAGCCGTAGTTGAAATTCTCTGAGTACGGCGTCCGGAAATGCGGATCGGTCACAAAGGCGAAAGAGACCTTTGGCGTAAAGAATGTTCCCTTCAATCCGCGAGAAGCGAATGGAAAAGGATTCTCTAATCCGATCGGTGTGAAGGGGTCCGCAAGAAAATTCGGAGCCGATGTCACGTCCCCAGGCTGGAAGTTCAGGTTCAGCACGTCGCCAAACGGTGCCTGTCCTCCGAACTGCAAGTTCAAGGCTCCGTCTTCGATGTCGTAAAAAATTCCGAAGCCGCCGCGCATAACTAGCTTGGCGTTGCCTAACATGTCCCAAGCAAATCCGACGCGCGGCGCCCAGTTGTTATGGTCCGGATAAACCAATGCTCGATTCGGCGTGCCTGGATCACCCGGATACAAAATTCCTGGCGGCGCGTTAGGAAACACCGTAGATTGCGCTCCCGGTCCGAAAAATCCGATGATTTCATTGTGGATATCGTATTGTGGGCTGTTGTATTCGTAGCGTACCCCAAGGTTCAAAGTAAGCCGCGGGAGCACCTTAAATGTATCTTGCGCAAAGTAGTACTGCGACGTCGTTCGGATCGCGTATACGGCGTTCGAGAACTGGAAGAAGTTCCCGGGGAATCCACCGACGAAATCGGCCGCGGCATCGCCTGTGAACGTACCACCGGGCAGCGGCCCGCCTTGTGCGCCGCCAAACGTGAAGCTGCCGTTGGTGAAGAAGTCAAAGTTGAAATTATTCTGCACACGCCGGACATCCGCTCCAAATTTCCATTCATGACGGCCATGCGGAATCGTTATAGTGTCCTGAAATTGATAGGTCATGTCATGGAGAGTGGTAGGCCCTTGCGGGGAGGGGCCAAGATTGAAACCCGGCGTAAAGATGATGGGCGGGGCGGCTCCTAGCGGATCGTCCGGATTCACGTTTGTAAACCCGAGGTCGGCCGGGGTCGTGTGATCATCCGGACTCGCTTGCAGTTGCGCCGAGCGATTTGCCGAAGCGCGGAATTCATTGATCCACCCGCGCTCAAAACTGTGCGTCCAGGTGATTGCCAGCGTTTGGGTGCGGAACTTATCCGTGATCCCGGACCCGACGGGGACATCTCCTCCCGTCGAGGCTCCCTTGTTGACCTGAAAGGGCAGAGCGTCCCGGAAGTCGTCGATGACGTAAGTCCCGGAAAGTGTGTCGCGTTTCGTCAGCGTGTGATCCACTCGTAGAACACCTTGGTCCTCATCCACCGCTGCGGTTGGAGCGGAGATGAAGCCGTTCGTTCCGATGTTCGGAAGCGGCACGTATTTCGCAATGTAGTTCGCCGAGACCGGATTGACGGGCACCTGGTTGAATGGATATGGATTGTTAGTCGCCGGGTTTATCAACTGCGTTCCATTCGCGTTGGTGCAGTTTCCCGAGGCATCGAAGTCAGTCGGAGCCCCGCACAACTCGCCGAAGTTTCCCGTTCGCTCTGCTGGGCTGAGCACAGAAAGTTGCGACGACGGCTGACCTTCGCGCCTCCGGGACCCCTGGTAGGACCCAAATATAAAAGTTTTGTCTTTCTTGATCGGTCCTCCGAGAGTGCCTCCGAACACGTTGCGCTTGAAGTTCGGCCGCTGCGTCAGAAAGAAATCACGCGCATTGAATACGTCGTTTCGCAAGAACTCAAACGCCGATCCGTGAATCTGGTTTGATCCCGACTTGATTACCTGATTGACGATTCCGCCCGAAGACCGTCCGAACTGCGCGTCGTAATTGTTGGTTAGAATTTTGAATTCCTGCACGGCGTCGGGATTCGGGTTCACCACGATGTTGTTGCCCAGAAAATTCGTGTTGTCCGCCCCGTCCAGCAAAAACGTCAGGGATTCCGATCGCTGTCCGCTTACGCTAAATGGATTTCCCGAACCATCGTCGGGATCCGGCGCAAACACGCCCGCCTGCAGCAGTCCAAGTTGCAGAGTATCGCGGTCCACCAGCGGCAAATCCTGGATTCGTTTCGTGTCTTCGACCTTTCCCAAGACCGCCCCGGTCGTGTCCACTTGCGCCACGGCCGCGGACACTTCCACCGCCTCAGTCGCGCTTCCTATTTCCAGAACGACGTCCAGCCGTCCGTTCTGATTGACTTCCAGCGTGATGTCATTCTGGATGTTTTTCTTGAATCCAGTATGCTCCACGGTCAGCCGGTACACTCCCGCATCCACCACCGGAAACAAATAGG
>Ga0210402_10004773_pt1 | contig 12280 bp, 8 predicted proteins | sample IncBWC7MmetaG_FD_161055 | JGI IMG/M metagenome (GOLD analysis project Ga0210402, IMG submission 161055) | Forest soil microbial communities from Barre Woods Harvard Forest LTER site, Petersham, Massachusetts, United States - Inc-BW-C-7-M | ecosystem: Environmental > Terrestrial > Soil >...
CGCGGCTAACCACTGCGTAGCGCCACCGGCGGCGTGTCGTACGATCGGCGCCAGGCACGGCGCAACTGGCGCGAAGAAGCAAATCCGGTGCGCTCTGCGACGCGTTCCATGTCCAACCGGCTGCTCGTGAGCAACTGGTGCGCGAGTGCGACGCGCAAGCTGTTGATGTAAGCGGTGATATTCATGCCCGCATGTTCATTGAACAGACGCGACAGGTGACGCGAGCTGGTATTGGCGATTTTAGCAAGCCGCGTCAGGGTCCAATCTTCGGTGGGATTCGCGATGATGGCGTCTTGCACGCGATGTACTGCGGGATGCAAGTGGTTGCGCCCGGCCAGCCACGGCGAGATTTGCGGATCGGCCCCCTCACGGCGCAAGTACAGCACCAGATGCCGGGCGATGGCGAGCGCGCAGGCGTGTCCGGTGAGCGAACTCACCACGTTGAGCATGAGATCCAACCCCGCGGTGACGCCGGCACTGGTGTATCGCTCACCGTCAATGACGAACAAACGGTTATCCAAAACTCTCGCCTGTGGCGCCAAGGCCGCGAGCTCGCCGCATTCGGCGTGATGTGTCGTGCAGGAGTACCCGTCCAGCAAACCCGCGCGCGCCGCCAGCAAGGCGCCGGAACAAATCGTCATGAGCGTGTGGCCCGGCCGAACACAGTTTCGCAGCCATTCGACGATGACTCGTTCCTCCTCGCGCACGGCGGCCTCAGCGACATCCTCGGCGAAAGCGATTTTGTCGGCAGCGCCGGGAACGATGATCATGGCGCCCTCCGGCAAGGAAGCGGGCAGCGCCTCGATATCCGCGAGCGGAATCCCCACCGACGTCATCGCGCGCGAACTGACGCCCACATAATGAACCTGGAACTTGAGCGCATTCTGCTCGACATTCGCGCGGCGCAGGACTTCCATCGGGCCGGCAATGTCCAAGAGCAGCACCCGCGCCGGCAAGACGACCCAGACTTCGATGTTGCGCGGTTCCGTATTCGTCATGCCGCTTGCCGCCCCACCCTTTCCGCCGCGAGGTCAACCGCGGCCAGTGCCTGGTTCACCGTCAGCACGCGGGCAAATCGCCCTTCGAGAACCAGCTCGGTCCGTGCCTTGATTTCGCTTGCGCTCCACTGACGCCCCGTGCGGTCGGTCATGGCAAATGTCAGCGTGGCTTCGCTGACGAAGTCGACGCTGTAGCCGCAATCCGACGCGTGCCGCGTCGTGGTCTCGCAGCATTGTTCGGTGCGGATTCCCGACACGATCAAGCGCTCAATCCCCTGCTCCGTCAGCCAAATCGGCAAACCGCTGCCGACCAGCGCGCTGTGGCGATATTTGTGGAAAACGACGTCCGGGGAGACCGACAACGAAGCGAGGGTCTTGACGTATCCGGAGGCCAGTGAAAAGGCCCCGGACTCCTCAATGTGAAAAATCTGGGCCACCGGGATGTGCCGAGCCTTGGCGCCGTCGACCAAGGCCTGCAGGCGGTCAAAAAACGCCGGTGCGTCGGATTCATTCCAATAGGGGCGGTGCTCAAATGACTGCTGCGCATCGATGATCAATAAGGCCGTGCGGGAGTGGGACATAAACAGCCTCGCGGAGGTGGATGATGGACGGCATTTTGCGCCTGTTCCCTACGCTATGGGAATGCGACAACCGGACAATACACGGACAAAAAACGCCATCGTGGTGCCGGGGGCCTGTCTGAGTGTTCCCAAACAGGCTCCCGGGATTCGCCGCTAGAACTGTACGGTGAGTTGGCCGAAGATGAATCGGCCCAATGCGTCGTACACCTGAGGGAAGGTGTTGCCGTTGCCGACCACACCGGGCAGATTCGATCCGCCGATGATCGGCGGATCCTTGTCGAACACGTTATTGACGCCGACCCGGAACGTCATCTTGTCCGCCACCTTAACCGCCGCGCTCAAGTCCAGGTAGTTGTAGGCCTTGATCGCCGCGTCCGAGCTCGAAATTCCGCCATTCGCCACCGTCGCGGGCGCCTGCGAGAGATTCGCCTGCGGACTCAACGCATCGAGCTTCATGGCCGAGAAGTAGCGCCAGGACGCCGTGACATCGAGTCCCTGCCATGGGGTCGACCAGGTCGTGCGCAACGTATGGCGCCAGCGGAAGATCGGATTGCCTGTCGCCGCGGCAGAACTGCAGATGTCGCCGAACAGACCGGCGCAGTTGAACGCCGTGCTCGGATTGCTGGCCTGCGGAGTGACGATGTACTCATCCACATACGTACCCACCAGGTTCGTGCGGATCTTTCCCGCCGCGCCGACATCGAATCCATACGAAAGATCGAGGTCGATCCCGCGGGTCTCGAATTGGCCGATGTTGAGCAACGGGTCATTGACGTAGCCATCCTGCGAAAGCCATAGCGAGTTATTGACATCGCGATGAATCAGGTTGCAGAACTGACCGCTTTGCACGCATTGCGTCACGATCGCGGAGCCGCCGATGGTCGTGATCACATTCTCGATCTTGATATCGAAATAGTCGATCTGCAGCCGCAAGCCGGGAACAAACGAGGGGGTCCAGCCAATTCCAAACGAGGAAGTCAGCGCCGTCTCCGGCAGCAGCGCGGGATTGCCGCCGAGTTTGCCTTGGTACTGATTGGCGCTGTTGGGAATGACGGTGCCGAAGGCGGCGGCCGGAACGCCCGCAGCGACGCACTGCGCCACGGTGATGCCCTTGGCAGCGAGCTGCGCCGCCGTGCCAGCGCATGGATCGGTGTTGCCGTCCAGTATCACCGACTGCGGCGTGAACAATTCCGTGACGTTGGGCGCGCGGACGGCGCGCTGAAAGCTCGCCCGCAAGCGCACATCCCTGATCGGCGAGTATTCGACGCCGAACTTGTAGGTATTGGTTTTGAACCCGAGATTGTAATCCGAGTAGCGGTAGCCGGCTTCGACCGCGAGGGATTGCGCCAGGAAATGATCCTCGATCAGGGGCATGCGTCCCTCGGCGAATATTTCGCGCGAGATGATGCCGCCGGATGTCGGCAGAATGTCCCCGCCAATGCCGGCCAGGTCTCCGGTTTGAAACTCTTCGTCCGGGTTCGTGACTTCCGTGACGTCGCGCCACTCGGCGCCGATGTTCACTTTCAAACCCGTGCCGGCGGTGGGCAGCTGCACGCCGTACTTGCCCAAGTCGCCGGTGACATTCACATCCACCATGGTTGAAGTGATGTTGCCGGTCTGAATTCCCGGCACTTGCAAGTAGTTGAGCGCCGCCGGCGTCACCTGGCCCAGCGAGAAGATGTTATACGGCACGCAATTTTTGTCGGTAAGGTTGACCGCAACGATGCACTGCGGGCCGGTAGCGGTCTGGACCACGTTCAGGGCATTGTCGATTTTCTTCGTCGAGAAAAAATTCTCCTGAACCTCGTTGAGGTTCACGATGCTGTGCTGCCAACTGGCATCGTAATCCCAACCCTCGGCAATCTTGCCCTTCACGCCCAGCACGACGCGCCAGTCGGTGTGTTCGAGATCATCAATACGTCCGCCGCCTTCCACATTGCGGCGGCCGATAAAAAGGTTCGTGGTCTCGCCCACCGTCGTACCGCCGCACCACGCCCCCAGTTCTTGCGTCGAGAGGAAGGGATTGGCGCAATTGACCGCGAATCTCGCGAAGAACGCGCCCGAGGCGGCGATCTGCGCGAGGGACTTGTCCTCCATGAACATGGTGTTCGCATAGACCTGCGCATGCTCGTTGAACTCATAGTGCAGGAACGCGCCCGCCGTATAGCGCTCGTCCGGCCGCTGATAAAAATTGATGGCGCCGAAGTTGTAAAGATTCGCGTTTGTCCAGGGAATCAGCGTGCCATTCGGTCCAATGGTGTTGTCGCTGGGCGGCGCGCCTGCTCCAACGGTCCTGAAGCGCCCGGGGAACGACGTCGATGAACCGCCGCAGGAGAATTTTCCCGAGTTCGAGGTCGCAAACCCCGAGTTCAGCGTACAAGCGCTGTACGAGTACTTGCCCTGCAGTACCGCAGCCACGTTTCGATAGGTCGCGAAAAATGTCGCATTGCCCTTACCGTCTTCTGTATTCAAACCGGCAATGAAAGCAACGGACTTCTGCGCGCCTTCATTGACGGTGGACGGCGCTTCCTGGAACTGCGCAGCCGCCACGGCATCTTCGACACCGTCGGTGTTCTTGTTCGCGTGATTGTAAATGCCGGCATCGGCAACGATTTTCACGCCTTCGAAGTGATCATTGAGCTTGAAGTTCACGACGCCGCCGACAGCGTCCGCACCGTACGTGGACGAAGCGCCCCCGGTCAGCACTTCGATGCTGTCGATCATTTCCGCCGGAATCATGTTGATGTCGGAGGACCCGCCGGTGCGTGGGTCGCCGGGACCCAGGCGCAGACCGTTGACCAGCACTAAAGTGCGCTTCGCGCCCAGGCCGCGTAGGTCGACCGTGGCAGTGCCGGTCGAACCGTTCGATATGTTGGCGCCTTGGGAGGCGAAAATCTGCGGCAGCTCATTGAGAAGATCCTCCACCCGCGTCACACCGGTCTGTGCCACGTCGAGGGCGGAGACGAAAGTCACCGGGCTGATTGAGACCTGGTTCGGCACCGAAATGCGCGAGCCGGTAACCACCACTTCTTGGATGGCGGCGTCGTTATTCGTCGCAACTGCCGCGGCCGTTTGCGCATTCGCCACACCGCACGTCGCGGCCAGTGAGCCGCCGGTCAGCGCCACGCGCACCGCCACCCGCAGCCGATAATTGCCTGGGTTGTCATTGAGCATCGAGGTCTCCCTTATGTTTTGTCGCGCGCGAACGAGCGTCAGCCCATCGACGCGCTCAAGATCTGGGAGCAAGCCTGCGTCACACGCGACCGCTTCGAAATACTGGAGCAAGACAACCCTCGGACGAAAAGCGACATCCTGGGGTCCAACGTCCGCGTGTCGGCAGCGCTGCTGCAAGTGCGTGCGCAACTGTGGCGGGTTTTGTCCGGCGATTGTCCCGCGGCAGTATTTCCTATCGGCGATCGCCGACGCAGAGTGCGCACCGTCACTTCAATCGTGCAGATCCGATATGTCCACTGCGATCTCTCTGACGACAAATCTGTTGCTTGCCGCCGCGGTTTTGGCGGCCGCGGGCGGAACTTCGCGCGCCGCGTCGCCCGCCCCGCTCCAAGGAGTGCACGCGGGCGACCTGCATAGACAGGTGCAAGCCTGCACCGACTTCTATGAATTCGCGAACGGCGCCTGGCGCGCCGAGAACCCCATTCCCGCCTCACTGCCAAGGTGGAGTCGGCGCGTGGCCGCCCACGAGGCGAACTGGCGCCGGCAGCAAAGCGTCCTCGATGAGGTTTCGCGCAGGCACGATTGGCCGAAAGGCAGCGTCGAGCAGATCGTGGGTGATCACTATGGATCGTGCATGAACGAAGCCGCCGTGGATGCCGCCGGCTCGAGGCCGTTGGCTGCGCTGCTCTTTGAAATAGACGCAATTCGAAACACCGCCGCCGTGCAGCGCATCATCCGGCGCCTGCATGAGCTCGCCGTGCCGGTAGCCTTTGGTGTTAACGGCGACATCGACTACCAGGACTCGCGCAAGTTCGTCGCACACATCGTTGCCGGCGGGGTGGGCTTGCCCGATCGCGCCTACTATTTGGAGGACGAGCCGCGTTTCGTGGACGCACGTACGCGCTATCGAGCGCACGTGGCGAAGATTCTCACCTTGGCGGGCGTGGGCCCCGCGCAGGCGGAGCAGGCCGCAAGCACGGTCGTCGCGCTCGAAAAGCGCCTGGCCGAATCGTCCCTGGACAGCGCGACAGCCGCGGACGCCGCGGCGACGGATTACACCATGAGCTTCGCGCAATTGCAGCAATTGACGCCGCACATTGATTGGGAGCGGTATTTCGAGGAGGCCAAGCTGCCGCGGGTCGATCTCAGCGTCGCCGAACCGAAGTTCATGCTGCAATTGGACCGGGAGCTTGCCAAGACGCCGGTGGAAACGTGGAAGGCTTATCTTAAGTGGCAGTTGCTCGACTCGGCCTCACCCTGGCTGTCGCGAGCGTTCGCCGAGGAATCCTTCCGCTTCCGCGATCAGTACCTGGGCAAAGCCGGTGAAATGAAATCGCGCGCGCAGCGCTGCGTCGAGTCCACCGACACGTTGTTCGGCGAGGCATTGGGGGAAAAGTACGTACAGGCCTACTTTCCGCCCGCGTCCAAGGCCAAGGCCGCGCAGATCGTCCGCAATCTGCAGACCGTACTCAAGGATCAAGTCGCCGCGGTCACGTGGATGGAGCCTGCGACTAAAGCTAAGGCGCTCGAGAAGTTGGCGGCCACGGACATACAGATCGGCTATCCGGACCATTGGAAAGACTACTCGGCGGTCGGCATTCAGCAAGATTCGTTTTGGGCAAATGTCGCCGCCGGCCGCAGATTCAACGTCGAGGAAAATCGCCGGCAGATCGGCAAGCCGACGAACCGCAGCTTCTGGCGCCTTTCGCCCGCATCGCCGGACAGCTACATCATTCTTGAGACCAACAGCATGGTCTTGACGGCGGGGACCTTGCAGCCGCCCTTCTTCGATCCGGATGTGACGGATGCGGTGAATTACGGCGCCATGGGAATTGCGATCGCGCATGACTTAACGCACGCCATCGATGCCACCGGTGCCGCCGTCGATATTCTGGGCCATCCCAAGAATTGGTGGACGGAAAAGGACCGCAAGGAATTCGAGAAGCGCAGCCAATGTCTGGTCGATCAATTCGACGGCTACTTCATCGAGCCCGGTGTTCATCACGACGGCAAGCGCGTGCGCGACGAGAGCGTTGCCGATCTCGCCGGAGTGCGCATCGCCTATGTGGCGCTGCAAAGGTCGATGCAGACCCACGCGGTTCCGATGGTGGATGGCTTTACGCCCGAGCAGCAATTCTTCATATCCTGGGGTCAAACCAGCGGAGCCGCGATGCGTTTGGAGGCACAGCGACAACTGATCAAGGGTGATCCCCACCCGGTACCGAAATTCCGGGTGATCGGCCCCCTCTCCGACACGCCTGAATTTCAGAAGACGTTCTCTTGCCCGGCGGGTGCCGCAATGGTGCGGCCGGCGGAGAAGCGCTGCGTGATTTGGTAAATCGAGGCATTGAAATGAGCAAGAAGGCAGCTAGGCGATCCGCCAATCCGTTCCACCCCGGCGAGTTTTTGCTCGACCGGTTTTTGGCGCCGGGAAACATCTCCCAGGCCGAGTTCGCTCGAAAAATGGGCTGGAGAAAAGAACGGCTGAACAAGTTGATCAAGGCACGGTGCGGCGTGACCGCCGAGGCGGCGCTGGATTTGGCCGATGCCCTGGGGACATCGCCGAAACTATGGCTGCATTTGCAGGCCAAATTCGATCTGGCAGCCGCAGAGCGCAAACGGCAGACAGCGCTGTGGTAGAAGCCGCGCAATGATCTTGTCATGGAAACGTCACAACACGGTCACTGTCGTGTAGGGTGCGCTTACTAGGGTCCAATCATTCTCAATGCACCGGGAGTTTGGACCATGAAAAGCTCGCTCGCACCGGCCGCAGCGCCGGCATTCTCGTTACTCATCGGATTCGCCGCCGTCTCGGCGTTCGCGCAAACACCTGCGCCGCAGGCCGCGTCGCCCTACACCCTGACGGTATTTGCAACGGCACCGCCGAACTTGAGCGCGCCGGACTCCATCGCGGTCGTACACGATCACGTATTCGTAGGATACGGGGACGGGCACGCACCGGACGGATCGGACGGCAAGAACAGTCAAGTCGTCGAATTCTCGATGGACGGCACGGTTGAGCATATCTACACCGTGCCGGGCCACAGCGATGGACTGAAGTTGGACCCGATCACGCAGCGCCTTTGGGCCTTGCAGAATGAGGACGCCAGTCCAAACGTGGCGATCATCGACCCGAAGACCCGGCAGCAGAAGGTTTATCAGTTTGCATCAACGCCCCATGGCGGCGGTTACGATGACATTGTGTTTCGCGGCTGCAAGATTTACATCAGCGCCTCGAATCCGGCGGCCAATCCCAACACCGGACCGGCCGTCGTCAGCGCCAAGTTGCGCGACGGCGTTGTGCAGGTGGAATCGCTGCTGATGGGAAATGCCGCGGCGGTAGACGTCTTGACCGGCGCGAATATCACGCTCAACTTGCAGGATCCCGATTCCATGACACTCGATCCGCTGGGCAATATCGTCCTGGACAGTCAAGGCGATCAGGAATTGATTTACGTGACGCATCCGGGGGAACCCAATCAACAGGCCCTCAGGCTGCCGCTCAGTTTTCTCTCGGGCAATAGCGCCATGCCCGTGGAAACCGACGACACGGCCTTCGTGACTTCAAGCCAGGGCTTCATTCTCTTCGCGGACAAAAGTTTGAACACGGTGTTCAAGTTGACGCGCACCGGATTCGTGCCCGGTTCCGCCTACACCGCGGCAGACGGCGGCCCGTTCGTCGGGACGGTCGATATCACCTCGGGGATTGTCACGCCGGTGGTCACGGGCATAAAGAATCCAGGCGGAATGGTGTACGTCGATACCTCAAAGCGAAACGGGGACAGCCGCAACGATGATCGCGATCATTCGGATCAGGACGCAGATCGCTGCGACCGCGACGATCGGGACGATCGAAGATAGCCGCAGCTTCAATTTTCGTGTCCCGGCACTCCCGACAGGATCCTAATCGTCGCGATCGGGGAGCGGCTTGCGAAAGCCCAAATCGTTGGACGGCGAGATCGGACTCGCGGAGTCGAGTTCGATGTCGGCCTCAAAATCTGTGATCAGGTCCCGAATTCTTTCAAGCACCTCGTTGATCTTTTCCAGCCGACCCGCGACTTGGGCAGCAAGATCACCGCCCGGACGTTGACTCGCGTAAGCCAATGTCCTGGCGTTCAGTAATCGCAAATCCGCTTCTAACTTCATCAACTGATTCGCAATGACACCGAGCGGCAACAGGACTGTCAGCTCGGCATTCGCGGGCGCCGGGTCGGTCATTGAGTTTTCACGGCAGGCGCGCGCTGCTTGAAATCATCTCGTCTTCCATGAGCACCACGGGAATCATTCCCGCGCCGTTGAATCGATCCAGAAATTCCCGCAGCGCGAAGCGCTTGCCCGCCGGCTCTTGTTGGTGGGCGTATTCGGCCATGAGACGGTCTACCAGCACTTTACCGGTGATGTAGCTGGTGCCATAGCCCGGCTGCCGCAGGTACAAGAGCTGTTCGAAGCCCGTCAGTGAATCGTTGGGATTGGCCCAGCCGCGCGGCGTCCACGCGGCGTGGAATTTGCCCGCCTTTTGCAGATCGAACTCATTGGCCTGGACATATAGGGATGCCAGACCGCGTGCCGCGCGGTTGGCGAGCATGATCCACACCAATTCCTTGGCGCGCGGATTGTCGTCATACAGCCCCGCGTGCATCAGGATCTCTTCGAAAGCCGTCGCGAAGCCTTCGGCCCGATTGTCCCAGATGTTCGACAGCGATGCGCGGCGGCGAATCGGACTCGCATGGGGCTCATCGCGCATGCGTGCCAGATCGAACCAGTGATAATCGTGCGACAGCAGCAACATCGGCTCACGGTGCGTCACCCGCGAAAAGAATACCCGCTGTTCTTCGGGTACGAAGTGCCCCAACTGCGGAATCAACGCCGCCTTGAGGTATGGCTTGTCGGGAATGATCTCTTGTTTGACGAGAAAGGCCACGAACTTGTCGAGCCGCGCCAGCTTCAGTTGATCGAACGCCGCGGCATCGCGAACCGGCTCGAGCGGCGGCAAGTTTCGGTTGTTGTGCTCCTCCAATTTGAGCGCCGCCTGCGCACGCTCCAACTCGCGGCGCAGCAGCACGACTTCTTCGTCCCAGGTGAACGGCACAAAATGCACATTCTGTTGATACCAGGTGTAGTTCTCCTTGCCGATGCCGGAGGGTCCCGTCTTGCTCGGCGCCTCGCTCGCAAGCCACGTCACAAAATCTTCCGTGGCCTTTTGCGCCCGGGTGATCGCCGCCTTGAGCTCGGCAGCGGCCGCGCCGATCTCGGCATGTTGACTGCCCTCGAGCGTACTCACGGTGAGCGTGCCCGCGGCCAGCGCGCTCAAGGTCTGCGCTTGATTGCGTAGCTCCTGCGCGCCAAAGACCCACAAATCCCGCGCGTTGCTGTCCTTGAGATTCTGTCTGGCTTGAGCGAGCAGCGCAGGAATTGCCCCGATCTTATGCGTCAATTCGAGCTGCGCCTGCGCCGACAACGGGAATCGATAGTTGTAGAGCTCGATCTCCGGATAGACGATCGGCCCTTCTCGCAGCGGCACGTCGGTGCGGGCCGCCCACACACTGACATAGAAGGCCGGGTCGCGCGCCCACGGTTTCAAGATCCTTAAGTCAAAGTCAAAGCCGTTCATTTCCGCCGTGACCAGCTTGTAGTCATTGACTTGTTCGATTGGCCAGCCGTGCGTGTCGATGGCCTCCAATCTCTTGCGCCAGGCCGGCAGCGCCGCCGCCTTGGCCGCCATCGCTGCGGGGCCGTAATCGGGAACATCGCCTTGCATGGCAGGATGCTCGAAGTACCGCCACTCATCGAAGAGCTTCACCAAGATTGCATACCCGGCAGGTTCGGCCGGCGCTTTGGCTGCAGGCGCGCCCTGCGCGGGCAGGCCGCTGAGCAACATGGCCGTGACCGCGACCGCCGATCGTGTCTCTGAGATTCCCATGTTTCGCCTACTGCTTGCTGACGTTGATGTAATAAAGATCGGTGGCCACGTCGAAATCCTCTTTGGTGATGCTCGTGCTCATCCGCTGCCACGCGGTGGTGGGGGTTATGACCTGCCATTTGTCCTTGATTCCCGCGCGCACCGGCATGGCAAAGCCCTTTTCTTGCGCCAGCCAGCGATACTCGACTGCGTGCGCGGCCGCATCGAAGCGCAGCTCGAGCGTGGGAATGGCGGCGTGTCTCAAGTATTCGTCGAAGATCGGACCCAATTGCAACCCGGTGCGCTGATTGAAGAAGGCCACCATGTCCGTGGTCATGATGGTCTGATACTTGAAGTGTTGATAATAATCCCGCAGCAGCGAAAACCACTTGGCGTCATCATCGATCACGCTGCGCAGCGTATTCAAAAATAGCGAGCCCTTCTTGTACTGATCCGGCGGTGGCGTGCTGAACACACCTTCCGCAGATATCACGGGAAACTCGTTCTTTACCTTGTCCTTTCCGGTATTGATGTAGGTGATGGCGTCTTGCCTGCCCCACATGTACTCAACGAATAGAACCTCGCTGTAGTTCGCCCAGCCTTCATGGATCCACATGTCCGAGCGATCCTGCGCCGTGATGCTGTTGCCAAACCACTCATGCGCGCTTTCGTGGACGATGATGAAATCGAAGCGGGTGGCGATCCCTGCGGCGGGGTGGCCCACATAGCCATTCTCGAAATGATTGCCGTAGGTGATGGCGGTTTGATTCTCTACCCCGGAGTACAACGCCTCAACCAGCTTGTAGCCATCCTTGGGAAACGGGTAGTCGCCGAAGTAATGCGTGAAGGCGTTCAGCATATCCTTGACTTGCACGAATTGACGCTTGGCCTGGTCCAGATCCTCGGGAAACACATAGTAGTCGAGCGTCAGGTCGCCGTAGCGGTCATCGAAGTGCACATATTTGCCGATGTTCAATGACACGTCATAGTTATTGATCGGATAGTTCACATGCCAATTCCAGCGGGTGTAGCCGTCAGGCAGTTCCTGCTTGCTTTGAAAGCGGCCGCCGGATACTTCGACCAAGTCGCTGGGCGCCTCGACGCTGATATCCATGCTGTCCACTTCGTCGCGCCACTGATCCTTGTTGGGCCACCACACGCTTGCGCCCTCTTCCTCGCAGGCCGTATTCACCAATGGGCGCCCCGTGGGATCTTTGCGAAACACGAAGCCGCCAAAGCGGCCCATCTCAACCGGGTGACCCGAATAGTAGAACTCGATGGTGTAGATCCTGCCCTTAGTCAGCTTTTTCGGGAAGTCGACATAGACAGTGCGGCCGGCCGCCCGCTCGAAGGTGAGCGCCAGCGGCGCGCCCTCGGGCAGATCCCACAGAATCTTATCGATGTGCAGCGCGGGCACAAGATCAAGCTGGATGCGGCTGCCGTCCATGAGCATTTTGAAGCGGATGGCGTTTTTGCCGCTCACGGTTTGCTTGTCAGGATCGACCCGCACGTCCAGATGGTAGTACAGCAAATCGTTGTTGGCGCGATAGGGGCCGTAGCTGCCTCGCAGCTGATCGGCCTCAGAAAAAACTGCCGCCGGTTGCGCAACAGCCATGGCCGGTGCACAC
>Ga0210402_10004774_pt1 | contig 12280 bp, 3 predicted proteins | sample IncBWC7MmetaG_FD_161055 | JGI IMG/M metagenome (GOLD analysis project Ga0210402, IMG submission 161055) | Forest soil microbial communities from Barre Woods Harvard Forest LTER site, Petersham, Massachusetts, United States - Inc-BW-C-7-M | ecosystem: Environmental > Terrestrial > Soil >...
CAGCGCCACGCCCCACGGTGTGGCGAGCGACGCCGCGCGCGCGGGTCCGCCATCGCCGGCAAATCGCGCCAGCCCGTTGCCGGCCACCACCGACACCGTGCCCTTCGGGTCCATCTTCAGGATCATGTTCAGCCCGGGATCGGCGATGTACAGATTGCCCTGGCGGTCTAACGCCAACCCGTAGGGAGTGGAGAGGTGCGCCTGAAGCGCAGGCTTGCCGTCATCGGGAAAGATTAAGTCCGTCCCGGCCACAGTAGTGACGATACCTTGACCAAAGCAGGAAACGCAGAGACTCAAAGACAAGCAAAACGATCTACTCATCATCATGATCTACGCACCTCGGTGCACGGACAGATTTACCACTCGATGCGGATCATCAACTGAATCTGGCGTGCGGTTTCGTTGAGCGGCAAGAGGCCGGGAAAGCCTGTGGGCGCGGCCTTACGGCCAAATTGCGCGTAGCCGAAGCCGGTGGGGCCCGCGTCGCCCAACAGAGGGTCGGGATTGCCCAGGTTGGCGTGGTTCAGGAAGTTGAAGGCGTCGGCGCGGAAGTGCAGGCGACCGGCTTCGCCGAGCCACCGGAGAGAAATGGCGCGATCGAGCGAAAGGTCGATGTTGAACAGGCCGGGCCCGGCGAGCGAGTTTCGCCCCAGATTGCCGTTGCCGGCGACGGGGTCTCCGAAGGCCGCGCGGTTGAGCAGACTCTCGCCGCCAGTGGCCACGCTGCTTTGGTAAATGGCGGCGGGCTCCACCAGGTTGGCCCTTCGGTTGGCGATGGCGCTGATCTGGTTGGACGCGTACACCGTGTACGGAAATCCCGTCCGAAAGCTGGCCAGCGTGCCGATACGCCAATCGCGCGCGATCCGTTTCCACCGGCCCGCGCCGCGCGGACCCGGCACCTCGGCGATGGCCGACAGCACCAGGTTGTGCCGCTGATCGAAATCGCTGGCGCCGCGGTCGGCCCGGCTATCCTGTTGGATGGTGAACGCCGCGGGCGCTTCGTATGCCTGCCCGGAGGTGAGCCGCACGAACGCCAGGTCGAAGAAATCGCCGGCCAGGGGCGTGCTCTGCGTATCGATGCTGTGGCTCCAGGTGTAAGCCGCCTGCAATTGTACCGCGTGGGCCCGATAACGGCCCACCACTTGCAATCCGGCATAATCGGAAGTTCCCTGGTTGGCACGGTAGAAAATCGCCGGCAGGTTCGGATTGTCGGCGAACCCGCGGTTCAATGTGTCGGTGGTGAGCAGCCGGCGGCCCAGCGTTCCGGTGCCGTTCACTTCCACAGCCAGGTCCCGTGTCGCCTGATGCTGCAGGCCCAGGAAGAAACTCTCGACGTAGGCGTTGCGCAGGCCGGCGTCCACCCAGGTGAGGTTGGGGAAGCCGCTATTGCCGCGCTGCAGAGAGTAGGTGGAAAGCTGCGGAGGGGCTAGAAAGTTGGTAGTGTCGGCCGCGATATCGAAATTGGCGAGCGCGCTATTGTTGAGCCGCGTATTGGCCCAGAGATTGTCGAACGGCCGGTCATAGAAGATGCCGTAGGCGCCGCGCAGCAGCAGGTTTCCCTTGCCGGTGAGATCGTAGCTGCCGCCCAGGCGCGCGGCCCAGCCGCGGTTATCGCTGCCGTAGATCTGCTCTGAGCCGCTCGACGGAACGGCCAGCCTGCCCGCGGCCACACGGGCGGAAAGCGTCGGTCCGGCGCCGGGTTCAAATAGCGCATCCTTGACCGAACCGGTATTGACCGGTGCGCCAAAGTTCTCATAGCGCACGCCGTAATTCAAGACCAGCCGCCCCGTGGCGCGGAGAGTATCCTGCGCGTAGAACTGGAACTGCGTGTAGCGGTAATTCCGGTCATAGCCGGGAAGCTGGAAGGTGGTGGGCAAGGCTGAGCGGTCCAGCACGGTCGAAAAAGAGGAGGGCGACCCGGTAGCAAATTGCAGAACGGTGTCGAAGGTGAAGCGTCCGTCGCGGCCGGCGGTGAGCGCGCCGTCGATGCCACGCAGCAACAGTCCTCCGCCGAACTGCACCAGATGGCGCCCGCGCGCCCAGACCACGCCGTCGCTGAATTCGCTGGTACGGCTGCGGTTGCGGTAGGCGTAGAAGGCCAGGCTGCCGGGCAGCAGCGTTTGGTCCGATGCGGCTAGAGTGGGAATTTCCGGGTGCGGGCGCTCCCACTGCAATTCGTCGGAGCTCCAGCTCGCGCGCGCCTCGTTGGTGAGAGTCGGGCTGAGGCTGCTTATGAGAGAACCCACCACGCCGAAGGTGTTGTCCGTCAGCGGCGCGTTGAAGCCCTGGTAGGGCGACCAGATGAAATCCGGCCGTTCCACGCGCGCCTGGCTGACGCGCGCCGTGATGCGATGCTTGCCGCCCGGGGTGGCATAGTCCAGGCGTTCGAGCGCCAGCCAGCGGTCCACGAAGTTGGGCAGCGCGAAATCCATGGGCGCCGCCAGCGCGGAGCTTTGGGGCACCGGGCCGGGATGATCCGCCAGCAATTTTCGGGTATAAGCCACACCGGGAGTGAACGTGGGCGAGATGCCCGCCAGAAACGAGTAGAAGCCGCTGCTGGGCAGTTGCACGGTGACCGGGTCGCCGTAGCCGCGGCTTCGCAGATACTCGAGCGACGCCGAAACGAATAGGCGGTGGCGTAGCAGCGGCCCGCCCGCCTGGAAGCCGGGCTGGATTTCGTGGAGCACCGGGCGCGTGATGCCGGTCAGGTTGCGTTGCAGGTCGTTGGCATTCCACACACTGTTCTTAACGTAAAAATAGCCGAGACCGTGCCATTGGTTGCCACCGGCGCGGGTCACCGCGTTGGCCAACACACCGGCGGTGCGCCCGTACTCGGCCGAAAAGTTGTTGGTTGAAATGCGGTACTCCTGCACCGCCTCGGGTGCCACGCTGCTCAGAGGACCGCTCACCAGGTAGTTGTTGTTTTCGGCGCCATCCAGCAGGAAATTGGACGCCGTGGGGCGCTGCCCGCTGATGGCCAGCCCGAGGCCGCGTGAGTTCGCCGTCCCCGCCGCCACGCCCGGTTGCAAGATCAGTGTCGTGTTGATATCGCGGCCCGCCAGCGGAAGGTCGCGAACCTGCACCGGGTCCACCACTTGGGAAAGGGACGCCTCCAACGCGCCCCGATTGGCGCGCGGTGCGGTGAACGACGCCGAGCGGCTGGTATCCACGTCGGGCCCGTAGAACGTGAGGATGGCGTCGCTATTGGGAAGGAACACGCTGCGGTATTGCCCGGTCTGCCAGACATCGGATTGCAGCCGCAGGCGGAATTCCAAGTCGAGCCGCCCGGCCACGGGCACATCCAGTTGATGCACTTCAGCGGCCTGATAGCGCACCGCCTCGACGCGCAGCCGGTAGGTTGCCGGGGAGAGCAGCGGCAGCACGAAGTATCCGCTCGCCCCGCTGTGCGCCACCAGCGGCGAGCCTCCGCCAGCGATGGTGCAGCGGATTTCAGCGCCTGCCACGGGCCGTCCGCTCTGCGAATCGACGATGCGGCCGGAAATGAGGCCCTGCGTGGTTTGGGCGGAGGCAATCGCGGACCCCAGCAGCAGCGTCCATGCAATCGCTCTCGCCATTTGACCCCAGCCTGTCACACGTGTTTCCACGTACCAGATTACCGCACTGAAATCGAAACCGGCGGGCTCGCCTGGCCCGCTTGCGTGATCACCAGAGGCACCCCATCTCCGGGTGCCACGCCTCCCGGTACGATCGCATTGATCTGGTACAGCCCCGTGAATCCCGGCGTAAGCCCGGCGAAGAAGACCGGCGCCGGCCGGCTCCCGATGGTTACCGAAACCGCGTCCAGGGTCCGCGTAAGCGGCGTGACCGGCGTTTGCGATCCGGCCACCACTGGCTGGTCTACGCTGCCCAGCCCATCGCAATAGATCACGATGGCATCGTTGGCGGAGACCGGGTTGTCCGCCGTCACAATCGACTGCGTGCCGTCGCCCGCCACCTTCACCACGATGCCGGGTCCCGTGCCCGTCAGGTCTTTGGTGAACACCCCCGATCGCGACGACAGCAGTGACACCGGCTCCGGAATCGAAATCGTGTTGCCGCGCTTCGCCACCACTTGGTGGGCGGCGTTGATCGGCAGGTCGTACGGAATCATCGCGTTGGCCTGACTAGCTCCCGCAAACAGCAGCGGCATCGCGCGGCCGGCAATGGTCACCTGCGTGACGCCCAGCGTATTGGGCAGCGGCAAGGCACTCGCGCTGTTCTCTTGCTGCGCCAGATACTGGCCGAAGATCGCCACCAGGCTGCCCGGCGCCACCGGCGCCCCCAGGCTGTAGCTGGCCGCGTCCAGCACTCCGCCCGACGCCACCACCGGCGGCGGGTTGGCGTTGGCGTTCAGCCCCCCGCTCACCTGCGCGCTGCCGCTCAACCCGCCGCCCGCATCCTGCGCCTGCACGGTGACCGTCGCCTGGCCCGCGTTGGCCACCTGCCACGTGCCCGACCAGCGCCCGTCCAACAGCGAATTCAACGGCAGCGCAGGATCGTTATTGGAGAAGCCGGCGATCACCGAACCTTTGGTCAGCGGGTTGCCGCAATCATCGACCACGCGCACTTCCAGCGAAGCCGGCCATCCCGTGGTGGCGCTGAATCCGGACCCGATGGAAGTGAACAACGGCAGCAGTTTCCCCGGCGCGCATCCTGCCGCCGCGATCGACCTTGGCTTGGCCGTGCCCACTCCCGAGGAGGCCACTCCCGAGGAGACGACCAACAGAAGATTCACCTGCTGGGTGGTGAGATCGTCGAAAGCCACCGTGATCGCCGCGTTGTACACGCCCGCGGAGAAGCCGCTCAGCGAGGGCTTCACCTGCACGATCAGCGGCGCGTTAGGCTGCACCGTACCGGATGCCGGTTGCAACGTGAACCAGGCGCGCCCGTCGCCGAACACCACGCTGGCGGCGAATCTGCTGCCGCCCGCCGTGTTGGTGGTCACGGTCAGATTCTGCGCCGGCGGATCGGCCGCGCCCGTGCCGGTGAACAGCAGCCCCGAGGGTTGCACGCTGCTGCCACCGCCTGCGCCCGCGGCAGGCACAATGAGCACTACGGTTGCCGATTGCGGCGAGTTGGGCACGCCGGGGGAAGAAACCACCACCTGCCCGTAGTAATCGCCCGGCGGTATCCCGGTGGGGTCGGCCTTTACGTTGACCACCGGCCCGGCCTGGCCCGCCTGGCTCGATCCACTGGTGGGCGTCGCCGAAAGCCAGTTCGGCCCCGCCGAAGCGACCGATGTGCTCACCGCCCAATTGACCGTGCCCTGGCCTGAATTCACCACGGTCAAGCCCTGCGTTGCGGCGCTGCCGCCGGCTCTGAACGTCAGGCCTTTCTGTGAGAGGAGCAGGAGCGGCCCGGGCCCGCTTTGAATCACGCGCACTCGCAGGTTCCCGGAATCGGCCACGTACAGGTTGCCCTGGGCATCCACTGCGAGCCCACTCGGAGTTTCGAAGGACGCCGCCACCGCCGTGCCGCCATCGCCTGAAAAGCCGTAGCGTCCCGTGCCTGCATAAGTACTGATGGTTCCGCCTGCCGCCACCTTGCGGATGCGTCCCGCATCGGCGATGTACAGATTACCTTTGGCATCGAAGACTACCGACTGGGGTGAAGGCACACCCGCTGCCGTTGCCGGTCCGCCATCCCCGGAATCGCTGCCGGTCCCGTTGCCGGCGAAGGTCGTAATCACGCCCGCCCGATCCACACGCCGCACGCGATTGTTGCCCGCATCGCAGATATAGACGCTGCCGTCCGGCCCGGTTGTGGTTCCGCCGAGGAAGGAACTCAGGGCCGCGGACAGCGCTGGGCCGCCGTCGCCCGAATAGCCCGGCTGGTTGGTGCCCGCGAAGGGCGTGATCGACTTCGCCTGAGTGATCTTTAGAACCTGGGCGCCCGGGTTGCTGACGCTCAAGTAAAGGTTGCTCGCGGCGTCTACCGAGAGCCTGTTGCCATTGCTGGTCACCGCCGGGGTGAAGGTCGAAATCACTCCGTCAGTTGTCACCTTTCGAATGACGAGGTTGTTGGCAATGTACATAGCGCCCTGCGAATCGACCGCGATGCCGGTCGGCGGATTCTGGAAGCCGGCGTTGGTAGCCAATCCGCCGTCACCCTGATTTTCCGGCTTCGCCCGCCCGCTGCCCGCGAAGGTCGTGATGGTTCCCGCCGGCGTCACCTTCCTCACGCGACGGTCGGTAGTGAGAGCGTAAACGTTGCCCGCCGAATCCAAAGCGACATCGGCAACCTGGTCCAGGCGGGCGTCCGTGGAAGCTCCGCCGTCGCCGAGGAACAGTCCGCTCCCGGCCACCGTCGTGATGATCCCGGAGGTGGAGATTTTGCGAATGCGGTCATTCTCCGTGTCGGCGATGTAGACCGTTCCATCGCCCGCCACCGCGACACCCGTCGGCCTGGAGAGCGACGCGGACGTGGCTGGACCGCCATCGCCGGTGAAGGCTCCGACGCCGTTCCCGGCGATGGTGGCGATGGTGCCGTCGAGATTCACCCGCCGGACGGCCTCGTTGTAGGAATCGGCGATATAAAGGCGGCCCGCGGCGTCGAAGGCCAGACCCGCCGGGAAGAACAATCTGGCCTGAGCAGCCGGACCGCCGTCGCCCGAAAAACCGCTCTGGTTGCTGCCCGCGAAGGTGGCGATCGTGCCGCCTACCTTGAACTTGCGAACCCGGGCGAAGCCTTCCGACACGTAGATGTTCCCCGAGGAGTCGACTGCGATGCCCGCCGGTGCAAAGATGCCTGCCGCCGTCGCCGGGCCCCCATCGCCCGTAGATGCCGCCGAGCCATTGCCCGCCACGGTCGAGATCACTCCCGCGGGCGTCACCATACGGATGCGCTGGCTGTTGTTATCGGTAATGTATACGTTGCCGGCCGCATCTGTCGCCACCGCCCCCGGCGTCGCCAGGGTGGCCTGCGTGGCTGGTCCGCCGTCGCCCGACGAACCGAACGATCCTGAGCCTGCGACGGTGCGGATGGTGCCATCGGGCGAGATACCGCGGATTTTATTGTTCCCCGCGTCGGCCAGCAGAATATTCCCGGCCGCGTCCAGGGTTAGCCCGTTCGGCCGCGAGAGAGCCGCCGCGCGCGCGGGCCCGCCATCGCCGCTGAATGCGTTCAGGCCGTTACCGGCGATGACACGCAATGTGCCGTCCGGCGCAATCTGCATCACCATCCCTAGCGGCTGGCTGACGAACAGGACATTGCCTTTGGCATCCACCTTCACATCGGTCGGTCCGGCGATCTGAGCGCTGATGGCCGGCTTGCCATCGCCAGTGAACGCTCCGCCCCCGCCAGCGTAGGTGAAGATGTTGCCCTGTGCCGACACAGGGCGTCCGGGAATAATCAACACCAGCAGCGCGAACAGCGAAAACCTTGAACCGGGGAGGGGAGTCATGGAGCGCGCTTGTAAGAGAGTCTATCACGCGCGTCAGGCGCCATTGACGTTTTCGCGCATAAGCCGTGCCAGGGCCAACGTCCCAGTTACTGTATCGCTATAGTGATTGGCTGGCTGCTCTGGCCGCCGATGTTCAACACCACCGGCACGGCGCCGCTTTTCGGGGTTCCCTGAGGCACCACGGCATTCACCTGGTAGAGGCCGGGAAACTGCGAGGTCAGACCCATGAAACTGACTGTCGCCAATTGGCTGCCGATCAGGAGTTGGGCATCCTTCGCATTGGCGGCGCTGGATAGCTCCGAGGGCAGTCCGCCATCCGGTACCGCCGGGCTCACCGCGCCCAGCCCGACGCAATAGAACACCACCGTATCCCCAGCATTTGCCGGCGTGTCCGATGAGACTGTGTACGGCGCGCCGCCACCGGCTGGAAACACCGTGATCGCTCCCACGCTGCCGAGAAGTGCGGGCTGCGCTGGCGCCATGTTTACCTGAATCGGCAGCGAAAGCGTGTTCTCGCGCTGCACTATCATCTGCTGCGGCGCGTTGATGTTCACGCCATACGGAACCACCGCGTTCACTTGCCCCTGGCTGCCGTAATAAAGCGGCATCTTACGCCCCTGCATGGTCACCTGCGTCCCCGTGCCCGCCAGCGTGGTCTGCAACGGGAACGCCGGTGCCGCCACGGTAATCTCCGCCAGCCGATCGCCGTAGATCGAGATCACCGCTCCCGGCGCCAGCGCCGTGTACGCCGGCCCGCCGAACACGCCCACGATTCCCGCCGCATCGAACACCGGCGGTTGCTGCTGTTCGAGCAGGCTGCCCGCCACCTGTTGATCGCCCGCAATCTGCGATTGCGCGCCTTCCGCATGCAGGTGCAGCGTCACGTGCGATTGCGCGCCGCCGCGCGTCGGCCAAGTCCCTTCCCAGCGCCCGCCCTGCTGCAACTGCAACTGCACGGGAGCGTCCCCATTCGAGAAGCTCACCGTCACCGACCCCGATTCTAACGGTGTCCCGCAATCGTCGTGGACCTGTGCCGCCAGTGCCGCCGGCCACCCTACCGACAGTTCAAACGAATCCGGCATGGTGGTCAGGATCGGCACCAGCTTCTTTGGCGTGCACGCTGCGAGCGGCAGCGCCAAGCCCTGCCCGCGCCTGAGGCTTTCCGGAGAGCTCGTCGTGAGGGTACCCGCGCCGCTCGCCACGATCACTTTCACATTCACCCGGTTTACCCGCCCGTCGCTGAATTGAAGCGTCACCGTGCCGTTGTACACACCGGCCCCCAGCCCGCTGGTGAATGGTTGCACTACCATCCGCGTCGGCTGTTGCGGGTCCAGGGTGGCATCGGTGGGCAGAGTCACCAGCGTCAGCCCCGCGTCCGCCACCACCGACGAGCGGAAGCTCTTCGCCTTGGCGGTAATGTTATATACGGCCAGGTTCTGCGACCCTGGCGAGTCGCCGCCCGGCGCCGCGCTGAAGAGCAGCGACCCGGGTCCCAGCATTGCCGCGGTGTCGGCACCGGCGGGCAGGACCTGAAGAAACACGGTAAGCACCTGTGGACTGTTGGCGGCTGTGGGAGCGTCCACCTGCACGATGCCGTAGTAGACTCCGGCCGCCAGCCCATCCGGTTTGACGCTCACGGTTACCGCCGGCGGACTTTGCGCCGCATCGCTGGTACCGCTCGCCGGGGTCACCTGCAGCCACCCCAATCCCGCCGGAAGCGTCGACGTCGAAGCCGTCCACGGCACGGTTCCCGTACCGATATTGCGCACTCCGAACGTCTGCGGCGGAATTACACCACCCTGCGCCACCGCCGTGAACGCCAGCCCCTGCTGCGAGAGCAGGATCGCCTGATCCAGCGCGCTGATCGTCATGGTTACTGGCACCCTGCTCGGCGTTCCGCCGGCACTCACCGTCACCACTCCCGCGTACGTACCCGCGGCCAAGCCTGTAGGGTTCGCCGTGACGGTCACCGTGACGGGAACCGCCGCCGTCGCCTGTCCCGAGGCCGGCGACATCGTGAGCCACGTGCCGCCGCTGGGCGCAGACACCGCCGCTGCCGCGATGAAATTCACCGTACCGCCGCCTGTATTTGACACGGTGAGCCTTTGACTCTGTGCGGGGGTTGCCCGCGCGAAGGAAAACGAAAAGCTCTGCCGGTCCACAGCCAGCGACGCCGGCGCCGCGGCCGTCACCGTGAACGTCACGTTGACCGTAGTGCTTGTCGGGTTGGCGTTTGGGGTGGCGACGGTGATCGTGCCCTGATACGTGCCCGCCGAGGTCAGCTTGGAAGGGTCCGCGACCACGTCGATCAGTCTCGGCGCCGCCCCGCTCGTCGGCGTGACCGAGAGCCAGTTGCCGCCCGTTGCCGTCGCCACGGTGAGCGAGAAACCCATTCCGGGCACGGACGTGATACTGAAAGTTTGCGTAGGCGCGCCAGCGCCGGTGCTTTGCCCGTTAAAGCTGCAGCTGGCGGGGGATACCTGAACAGCCGGCGGGCTCGCCAGAACGACGCGGATTCGGTCACTGTTGTCGGCGATGTACACGTTGCCGGCCGAATCGACGGCCACTCCAGTGGGGAAGACGAGCGATGCACTGGTGGCCTGCCCTCCATCGCCTGAGATATCCTCCACTCCATTTCCGGCGACGGTCGTGATCGTTCCGCCCGACACCTTCCGGATCCGTTGGTTGCCCGAATCGGCAATGTAGAGGTTGCCAGCCGAATCTACGGCCACTCCTTTGCCGATTCCTCCCAAGAGGGCGAGCGATGCGCTGGTGGCGGGCCCTCCGTCACCAGAGAATCCCTTCACTCCATTTCCGGCGACCGTGGTGATCTTGCCGCCCGACACCCTCCGAATCCGGTTGTTGCCCGCATCGGCGATATAGAGGTTGCCAGCCGAATCTAGTGCCGTTCCCCCGTAACCGGTGTTGAGCGATGCGCTGGTGGCAGGTCCTCCGTCGCCAGAGAATCCCCTCACTCCATTTCCAGCGACGGTCGTGATCGTCCCGCCCGACACCTTCCGGATCCGGTTGTTGTTGAATAGGTCGTTGATATACAGGTTGCCAGCGGAATCCACGACCACACTCACGGGTTCAAGATATGCGCTGGTGGCCGGCCCTCCGTCGCCAGAGATGCAACAACTTCCACTTCCTCCATTTCCGGCGACCGTCGTGATCGTCCCGGCTGATACCTTCCGAACCACGAAGTTGCCCGCATCGGCGATGTAGAGGTTGCCGGCCGAATCTACGGCCACTCCCGAGGGGCCGTTAAGCGATGCGCTAGTGGCGGGCCCTCCGTCGCCTGCGAAGCCCTCATTTCCATTTCCGGCGACCGTCGTAATCGTCCCGCCAGACACCTTCCGGATCCGGTTGTTGAAGTCTTCGGCGATGTAGAGGTTGTCAGCCGAATCGACGGTAACTCCTGCGGGGACGTTGAGGGGTGCGCTGGTGGCCGGGCCTCCGTCGCCCGAGAATCGGTAAGCTCCATTTCCGGCGACCGTCGCGATCGTCCCGCTCGACACCTTCCGGACCCGGCCGCCATAGGCGAAGTACAGGTTGCCAACCGAATCGACGGCCAGTCCGCCGGGCTGCCCGTTGAGCGATGTGCTGGTGGCCGGCCCTCCGTCGGCAGAGAAGCAACAAGCGCCATTTCCGGCGACCGTTGTGATCGTTCCGCCCGACACCTTCCGGATCCTATAATCGCTGTCGGAGATATAAAGGTTGCCAGCCAAATCTACAGCCACTCGCGCCGGGAAGGTGAGCGATACGCTGGTGGCGGGCCCTCCGTCGCCATCGCCGTCGCAAATACATCCACCGGCGACCGTTGTGATTGTCCCACCAGACACCTTGCGAATTTGGCCGCAGCCGAAATCGGCGATGTAGAGGTTGCCAGCCGAATCTACTGCCACTCCAGAGAGAGAGAAGAAGGTGACGCTGGTGGCGGGCCCTACGTCATCACATTGGCCCGCACTTTTTCCATTTCCGGCGACCGTTGTGATCGTCCCGCCTGAAACCTTCCGAATTCGTTCATTGCCGCTGTCGGCGATGTAGAGGTTGCCAGCCGAATCTACGGCCACTCCTAGCGCGAAGCCGAGCGATGCGCTGGTGGCGGGCCCTCCGTCGCCAGAGAAGCCCGGATTTCCATTTCCGGCGACAGTGGTGATCGTCCCGCCCGACACCTTCCGGATCAAATAGGTGTCGGCGATGTAGAGGCTGCCAGACGAATCTACGGCCACGCCCTGGGGTCCGAAGAGCGATGCGCTGGTGGCGGGCCCTCCGTCACCGGAGAAGCCGCTAATCCCATTACCGGCCACAACCGTCAACACCCCGTTTGGTGAGATCCGTACGACGACGTAGTTGCCGGCGTCCGCGGCGTACACGTTGCCCTGGGCATCAATGGCTACGTCGAGGAATGGCGACAAAGGTGCATACAGCGCTTGTAGGCTTGATGTTGGAAAAACCCAGTCCGTGCCCGCGAATGTAGTGATCACCTGCCCGTGAAGCGGTGCGGCGGACAGGGCGGCCACGAATGCGAGAACGAAGAGCAGACGGACGGTGGCAGTGACATTCGGAAAAACCGGCCCAATAGAAACCAATGGAGCAATCACGGAACCACGGGGACGAGTCATGGCAGGTCTTCGTGGGATAAAAAGCTCATTTAACAAGTGTAACACGAGGTATTAGCGGGATTGACGTGCGCTTAAAAAGCGGGGAATTCCGGCTTCCGAGTGGCTGTAAGGACTTGTGGGGGCGGCTGGGAGGAGGGCGGCTCCGGGCGTAACGCGCCAACGATGGCCTACGGCAGCATGGAGGGTTGACGCCCCCTTTCCCGTTTCCCCCTCCGGGGGAAAGCCGGGGCGGGAGGGTTCCCCCCACGCCGCC